>Ga0182024_10012212_pt1 | contig 17034 bp, 12 predicted proteins | sample P32metaG_FD_120480 | JGI IMG/M metagenome (GOLD analysis project Ga0182024, IMG submission 120480) | Permafrost microbial communities from Stordalen Mire, Sweden - P3-2 metaG (Illumina Assembly) | ecosystem: Environmental > Terrestrial > Soil > Wetlands > Permafrost | place: Sweden: Stordalen...
CTTATAGTGTCGGCGGAGTGATCTATCCGCGTCCGTTCAAAATCCGGCGGCTCGGGCATTTTGGATTCAACGTCGCCAACTTTAATCGAGCCGTCGAGTTTTACGGGCCCCTGCTCGGATTGCGCGCCAGCGACGTGATCAATCTCGCGGACATCCCGGTTTTCGCCGAGGCCGTCAAGTCCGTGGAAGATTCGCGCGTCTTCTTCTTCTCCCATTGCACCGATCATCACGCGTTCATTCTCGCGCATAAGAGCGTGGGCAAGTTGTTCGGCGACGATGCCATTTCGCCCGATATCACTCTCAACCAGATCACTTGGCAGGTCGGTACGCTCGAAGAGGTGGTCAACGCGGCGGATTTCCTGCGCCGCCATCAGGTTCCGCTGCGCCGCACGGGACGCGATATGCCCGGCAGCAATTGGCATTGCTATTTCCACGATCCCGACGGTCTCACGATCGAATTGTTTTACGGCATGGAGCAGGTCGGTTGGGACGGGCGCAGCAAGCCCGGCCCGATGCATGTGCGGCGATTCGACGACACCCCGTCCCTGCCGCAAATCTCGGAACTGCAAGAGGTCGAGGAGGCGCAGTCGCAAGGCATCGATATTTTCGCAGGCAATGCGCGCCAGGATCGGGCCGAGGAAAAGTTCAACGTCGGCGGCGTGTTGCTGCCCCGGCCGTTTAAGGTGACGAATATCGGACCGATGGCCTTGTTCGTAAACGATGTCGCCGCATCGGAAGCTTTCTACACCGAATTGCTCGGCTTCACGAAAACCGAGGAAGTACGCTATCGCGGTCTGCGCTGCGTGTTCCTCCGCAACGGCACCGAGCATCACAGCCTCAAGCTGGTCCCGAAGGCGTTGCGCGAGACTTTGGGGCTGAGCGCCCACAGCAATTGCATGAGCGTCGGGCTCGAGGTCGGCAGCTACCAGCAGCTTCGCGACGCGATCGCCTATCTGCGCCGGCGCGAGGTCAGGTTCATCGATTCGGTGCCGCCCGAACTGTCACCCGGCATCGACTATTCGGCGCATATCGCGGACCCGGAGGGCCATGCGCTGCAGCTCTATTGTTACATGGAGCAGATCGGCTGGGACGGAAAGCCGCGGCCAACCTCGTTGCGGCGTGCCGTCGGAACGGAATGGCCCGCCACGGTCGAGCCGCTGTCCGACACCTATGCCGATCAGACTTTCATGGGCCCGCTCGGCTAGCTGTTAATGGGCCGTGAGGCAGCGGCGGCCTTGTGAGGAAGCTGGCACTTGGCGCAAGGCGGTATTGCGTTGCCGGAGCAGAAGCATGAACAGCTCGTTCTGGGAACTCAGCATCAGCTTGGCGTAGGCCCGGCGGCGGTAGGTGACGACGGAATGCGGCGAGATGCCAAGATTAAGCGCGATGCTTTCCGTCGAATGGCCCATGACGATCAGGCCGCACACGGCGATCTCCCGCGGGGATAGCGGCGCAGCGGTGGGAACGGCCTCGAGGAGTTCGGTAACATTGGCCACCTTATCGGTGACCGATTCTTCCACCATCGAAACGTGACGCTCGACTGCAGCAGCCAGGACGCCGCGCCAACGGCCGATCAAGGGCATGTTGGTCGAAGTGGACCGCATGCCGCGATACAGTGTAAGCGTCAGCACATCCTCGGGTCGGCGGATAACCAAAGAATCCTTGGCGGTGATGCCGCGCGCGTAATAGAGCCGTTCGCGCATGCGGCGATCGGCGACATGCTCGGCATCGACCGACAATGTCACCAACTGACGATGGGAGGAGCAGTGAAATTCCTCGCGGAACGGATCGTTCACATAGGCGCTGTCCATGTAATAGTCGACCGCGGCAAGAAAGCCACGCCGATCGATGGCGCTTTCGACCGCGAATATTTTTGCCGGCCGCCCTTCGAGATAGCGAACGATGGTCAAATGGTGGATATCCATCTTCTGGCGGAACAGATCGAAGGCAACCCGACCGAAATCGTTCCGCCCGATTGCTGGAATGATGTCCTCAAGCATAACAACGCATCGCCGCTCGGCGATTGCACGGAATGGGAACAACCCGGGCCCGCCTGCCGAATCCTTGATTTGTCCTTTCGCCGTGTTGCGAAGGCAAAAGCGCGTCCTCTCGCGAGAATTTTCTTTTCAGTGTAACCGCTTCATCCTCGCCCGCGCAATAGAGCGGAGAACCCTCTCCATGACGGTGTCCCTCGATAGGGGGACAGCGCCGCACGTAGAGACTTATCAAACTCCATACCCACCCCGCCCTGAGGAGATTGCCCTTGCAGACATGCCGAAAGGTGACGGGATTGTGGCTTTAACTACCACGATGCTTTGCTTGCGGATGCGTCGCGGGGGAGACCGACGGTCGGCCCGTGGGATGTTCGAATGCTTTCGTTCAGAATCGCCTGACTCTCCGAGCCATGCGCAAGGGCGAACACACCCCACGGCATTCCACCCGTTCCGGGCAAAGGGCGATCCGAATGGAGCCGATTTGCCGCGATGGAGTCCCCCTCCTCGGATAGGCGCAACATTGCTTGAGTTGACGGACCACGTTCCCGATAGTGCGGACGCCGGCACGGTTCGCTCCCTATTGCTTCGCTCGTCTTGGGCACCGTTGGCTTGGCGGGAGCCAAAGCAATGAATGACGCGGCGACGGTCACGGAAATCGAGCGCTTGGAAGAGAGGCGCTGCCGGGTGCTGGTGGCGCGCGACTATGCCGTCCTAGCGGATTTGGTTGCCGACGATCTTGTCCACATCCATGCCACCGGCATGGTCGATGACAAGGCGAGCTATCTCGCCGGCGTCGAGCAGCGCCTCGACTTTTTAAAGGTCGAACGAAAGGATTTGACGGTGAGACGCTATGGTGATGTTGCCGTCGCGACCGGCTCACTGCATCAAACGATTCTGGTGCGCGCCACGAAACAGGAACACGAGATGAAAATCGTCACGACGCAAGTCTGGGTCTTGCAAGATGGCAATTGGCGCCTGAGCAGTTTCCAGGCAACGAACCTTTCATAGCCGCTATGCCTCGGCCAACGCGCATCGCGATTATCGGTGGTGGCATCGGCGGGTTGGCCGCGGCGCTTGCCATGCATCGTCATGGGCTCGAGGCCACTGTTTATGAGCAGTCGCCGAAGCTGAGCGAGATCGGTGCCGGCGTGGGTCTTAGTCCGAACGCCATAAAAGCCTGTCGTGTGCTCGGCGTCGACAACGAGGTCATCGCCCGGGGTAGCGGCGCCGAATGGCAAATCTCGCGGAGCTGGCGCAGCGGCAGGGTTATCGCGCGGTCGCCCTTGCGTGACACCGCTGCTCGATTCGGCGCGCCGCACGTCACGGTTCATCGTGCCGACCTCCTCGACATCCTGTCGCGGTCGCTGCCGGAGAAATACATCCGGACCTCGGCGCGTTGTGTCGCGGTGACGCCGGGCACCGAAATTGCCGTGGCGCGCTTTGCCGACGGCACCGAGGTCGAGGCCGATATTATTGTCGGCGCTGACGGAATTCACTCTGCTGTCCGCGGCAGTCTGTTTGGCGCCGAGGCGCCCCGCTTTACCGGCTGTGTTTGCTACCGTGGTCTTGTGCCGGCAGGCGACGTGCCGCGGAGTATCAACACGAGGGATGTCACCTTATGGATGGGGCCGCATGGGCACATCGTCCATTACCCGGTCAGGGGCGGCGAGCTGCTGAATATCGTGGCGCATTTCGATAGCGAAGACTGGACGGAAGAATCCTGGACGCGGCGGTGCGACCAGGCCGAGGTGATCGCGACCTATCGTCGTTGGAACGAATCTCTGCTGCAGCTCTTCCAGAGCAATGCGGAGTGGTACAAATGGGCGCTTTACGATCGTGAGCCGTTGGAGCGATGGAGCGCCGGGCGGGCGACGCTCCTGGGCGATTCGGCGCATGCCATGCTGCCGTATCTCGGACAGGGTGCGGCAATGGCGATGGAGGATGGCTGCGTCCTGGCTGCTTGCGTAAGCGGCATGCCCGACGATCTCGACGCCGCGCTCCGGCACTACGAGCAATCGCGCAAGGAGCGCACGCGGCGTGCCGTCTTGGGTTCTCGCGAGCGCGCCAAGCACAATCACCTTGCCTCGCCTTGGGCACGGCTCCAACGCGATGTCAGGGCCGCGCTCCGAAATCGTTTCGGGGAAGACAAGACTTTGTTCCAGGCCGCGTGGCTTTACAGTTACGACGTCGCAGCGGAAACCGGAATTGTAGCGGGCCACCTCGGCGAGACGGCAAGGAGAATGGCGTGAGGGCGGGATCAACCCAAAGGCGTCCGTCCAAAATTCAGCAACCGATCCCTTTGCGGGCGCGACCAGTATGCCCGTCGAAATATCGACCCCGGCCGCATCGGCGATCGTCGTCGGCTGTGTGAGCAAGGCGTCCAAGCGGGGCGCAAAACGGGCCGTCCGGCACTTGTCATGGCTCGCTTTCCACTTACCTTCGACAACGACTGACCGCAAAACCGATCAAAGCGCGACGCGGACTCGGCGCCGATGAGCGCGCGATTTCGGAGGCCCGCTCGTATCTATCGTTTCCATTCAAAGGTATTCGGAAACCCCGCCGACGGTTTACATAGCGCGAGCAATTGAGTGCCTCCAACGGCAAAAGGATTTCATGGGATGGAACAGAGGCATGCCAACAAAATAGCGGTCATCACCGGAGCCGCCGCGGGAATCGGCCAAGCCCATGCCGTCAGGCTGGCCTCGGAAGGCGCCACGGTCGTCATCGCCGACATTCAGTCCGGCGAGGAGACCTTTCGAACGGTCGAGGCGGCCGGCGGCCGCGCCATGGTCGTCCATTGCGATGTCGCCGATCCAGAGAGCGTCTCGCGACTTGGTGCGCAAGTTCGGGCAACGCTCGGCCGCTGTGACATTCTCGTCAACAATGCCGGTCTCATTCCGGCGCAGCCATTCGAGACGATCAGTTTCGCCGATTGGCGGCGGATCATGGCGGTCAATCTCGACGGCGTGTTCCTGCTTTCGCAATGTTTCTTGCCGGCCATGCGTGAGCGTGGGTGGGGACGGATCGTCAACATGGCGTCCAACACCTTTGGCCAAAAGGTAAGTGGCTTGAGCCATTACGTGGCCAGCAAAGGCGGCGTTATCGGTTTCACCCGCGCTTTGTCGGGCGAAGTAGGCGGTTACGGCATCACGGTCAACGCCATAGCGCCGGCCCTGACGCGCACACCCGGAACCATGGCTCTGCGGGACCGATACGCCGGCATGGGTCAGGATGACCTCTATAACGCGTCGATTTTAAAGCAATCGATCCCCCGGCCGAGTGACCCTGCGGACTTGTCGGCGACGCTATCCTTCTTGGCGAGTGAGGACGCCGCGTTCATCACGGGACAGACGATCTATGCCGATGGCGGCGTCGTACGGGCATGATGGGAGAGTTGACTAAGCCGTGTCGGCGCGCTTCCGCACCGCTCATCCTGCCGATGCCGGGTCAGCCCGGCCATGTTGAGCGACCGGCGTTCCCGAGGTCCGCAAAGACCCGCTCTCTATATCCCGAATCGATATATCCCGAATCGATCGTGTACGACTCGACAAGCACTATGTTTCTGAACACGAGCGCCAAGGAATCAGCTCTGGGACACGTTGCGCTACGGGCCCGACCGAGTGAGATTCCCACGGTTTCGATCTGGGAGGCTGTGGTCAGGGTCTATGGTCACGCTGGCGATTGGCTGGTTGCTGTCCACGGGGACGACGTGGTTTCCCGACTGAATCCAGGTTTCCGCCGGCATAATCACGTCTTTCGTCGTGCCGTCGCGAAATCGGATTCGCATCGTCGCCGGAAGCACGAGCGGACCGTGATTGCTGACCGAAACGCGGGCGCCCTTGCCGGGATCGCCATCGACATACGTCACGCCGTCGAGCGCCAGATCGAGCGCCCAATCGTTGAAGAACCAGCCGCGCCAAAACCAGGACAGATCTTCCCCGCCCTCGCTCTCCATGGCCCGAAAGAAGTCGGAAGGCTGCGGGTGTTTCCACGCCCAATCGCGAATGAATTTGCGGAACGCCGGATCGAACCGCTCCGGACCCAGGATGTCTTCGCGCAGGAGCCTCAGTCCGTAAGCGGTCTTGAAGTAGTTGACGGGATGGCGATATTTCTGCGGGATCGCGTCGGCGCGCGACATGATCGGCGGCGCGCCCGGATCGGCGAGGAGATCGGCGATCTGGTCGGCCGGTTCTCCGGCGCCCGGCGCATACTCCCGATCGCGTTTAGGCCCGTAGACGCCGCCCTCGAAGGCGTCGGACTCGTAGACATCGATAAAGGTGTTGAGGCCCTCATCCATCCATTCGTGACGCCGCTCGTCGGTGCCGACGATCATCGGAAAATAGCTGTGTCCGATTTCGTGCACCGTCTTCCAGAACAACGTCTTGCCCTTGTCCGCCGCGCCGACAAAGATGATCGCCGGATACTCCATGTTGGCCACGGGTCCCCCGACATTTATTGCGTTCGGCCACGGATAGGGAAACCACCGCCTCGAGAAATCCTCGACGGCGAATTTCAGGTATTCCGTCGACCGTCCCCACGAATCGTCGCCGGCACTTTCGACTGGATAGACCGATTGCGCCAGAGCCCTCTTCCCGTCCGGCAGACTGATTCGTGCTGCATCCCAAACGAAAGCGTGCGAGGCGGCGAAGGACACATCGCGCGTATTGCTCATATGGAAGCGCCAGGTTTTCGTTGCCGTCTGTATTGACGGCGCTTTGGCGACATCTTCCGGGGTGCGGATCATGACGGTCCGATCGCTCGTCCGCGCCGCCGCCAACCTCGATTCTTGCTCGGCGGTCAGCACGTCGTCGGGGTTCATCAGCATCCCCGAGCCCGCAACGATCATGTCCGCCGGCACGGTGACGGCGTAGTCAAAGTTGCCGAACTCCAAGTAGAATTCGCTGCCAAGATAGGGCAGCGTGTCCCAGCCGCGCAAATCGTCATAGACCGCCATGCGCGGATACCATTGGGCGACGTCGTAGATCTCGCCGTTCGGCGTGTCGGTCAAAGCCGTGCGCCCGCCGAAGGTTCCCGGAATCGTGTAGTGATACCGGATGCGCAGGCGCGTCCGACCGCCGGCCGGTCGAAGGAGGCTCGGCAGATTGACCCGCAAGCGCGTGTCGCTCACCAGATACGGGGCCGCAAGGAATTTCTGGTCCGTCTCGATCTCGACCGAATCCAGCACGTCGCCATCCGTGAACTGCGCGCGGGCACGGCCGCTGGCGGCACTGGCGCGAGAGTCCCGACGATAAATGTTCTGGTCCAACTGGAGCCACAGGATATCGAGCAAGTCCGGGCTGTTGTTCGTGTATGTGATGGTGACCTCGCCCGACAAGGTCTTGGTATCAGGCTCCAGCCGCGCCGCGATCGCGTAGTCGGCGCGGTTCTGCCAATAATCCGGCCCCGGCGCGCCATTTGCCGACCGATAGCGGTTGACCGCTTCGGGCAAGGTGAGCGGCGCGAAGAGCGCCGATGGATCGTACCCGCTCGGCGTCGTCGGCCCCGCGTCGGATTTGGTATTTGCGGGGGTTCGAGCCGCTTCCGTCCGTGCCGGGGCGCCGGTTTGTCCGTGGGCTGCGACCGCCGACAGCGCGATGATTGTGAGACCGGCAATCGTTGCGGTACGCATCAATGTCCCCGACCTCAATCGAACCAGAGCAGGAGTTGCAATAGATGGGCCAACGGCCCAATGCAAAGCCGTCGTCCCTGCTTCCGGCTCCGAGGATCGAATGCTACCTTTCCGGCCGGTTCGCCGCCATTGCGCAATGTCAGGGGTCGAAGGCGGCGCCATGCTGGAATTTTCCGTGCGCACATCGGTTGGGAGGGGAGATGGCGGGTACAAGGCGAGACTTTCTCACCAAGATCGCAGCTATCGGCGGCTATCGCAGCGTATATCTGACCATGCAGGCGATGGGGCTCCTGAGCAGCACCGCTCTTGCTGAACCGCTCGCGCTGCAAGCCGGTAACGCGCACGGAACCCGGGTCGCCATCCTCGGGGCCGGCGACGCCGGCCTGTCGGCGGCGTATGAGCTCGGCAAGGCGGGATATTCCTGCGTCGTTCTCGAGGCGCGCGATCGCGTCGGCGGACGCAACTGGACGATCCGGCACGGCACGCAAATCGACATGACCGACGGCACCCGCCAGAGCTGCGCGTTCGACCATGGGCTGTACTGGAATTCCGGTCCCGCCCGGCTGCCGAGCCATCACCAGGCGGTGCTCGGCTATTGCCGCGAATTGGGGGTCGAGCTCGAAGTCGAGGTGAATACGAGCCGGGGTGCGCGGCTCATGAACCCGGCCGTCAATCACGGCGCGCCGATCGAGATGCGACAGGCGGTCAACGACACGCGTGGCGAGATTTCCGAATTGCTGGGCAAGGCCATCCATCGCGGCGCCCTCGACCAGGAACTGACGCCGCGCGACCGGGAACGGATGCTCGCCTTCCTGCGCGATTACGGCGATCTGACGGCGGATTTCGCCTATAAGGGATCGTCGCGCTCGGGTTACAAGACGCTGCCGGGCGCCGCCGAACGCATCGGCGTCCCGCGCGACCCGCTGCCGCTCGGCACGCTCCTCGACGAAGAGATGTGGAACGCCATGCTTTTCGAGGAGGCCTTCGATTTTCAGGCGACGATGTTTCAGCCCGTCGGCGGCATGGACAAGATTCCCCGGGCATTCGCGCGGCGGCTCGGCGCCGTCATCTGGCTGTCGAGCGAGGTCACGGCGATCCGGCGGCACGCCAAGGGCGCGCGCGTCGAGTACCGTGACAAGCGCACGGAAAAACTCGCCGCCATCGAGGCCGATTACTGCCTCGTCACGATCCCGCTCAAGGTTCTAAAGGGCATCAAGTCGGATTTCGCGCCGCCCTATGTCGCGGCGATCGGCAGCGTCGATTACGGCAATGCGATCAAGATCGCGTGGGAAGCGCCGCGCTTCTGGGAGACCGAGGACCAGATCTATGGCGGCATCTCCTGGGTCAAGGGGCCGACCGCCCTCGTGTGGTACCCGAGCGATCGCTTCTTCGCCGCGAGGGGAATTCTCCTCGGCGGCTACGCGGCCCGCGATTCCGCCGTGGACGAACTCGCATCGAAATCGCTTGCCGAACAGTTTGAACTGTCGCGGGCCGCGATCGACGCGCTGCATCCCGGTCACGGCAAAGACGTGACGAAGCCGATGGCGATCGCGTGGTCGAAAGTGGCCTACAGCCTCGGGATAGCCGCGCGTTGGCGTCCCGAGCAGGATCCCGAATACGCCTTGCTCAACCAGCCCGATGGCCCGTTCTATTTTGCCGGCGAGCATTTGAGCCATGTCGGGGCATGGCAAGAAGGCGCCATTCTTTCGGCGCGGCGCGCCATCAATATGATCGACGCGCATCGCCGCTCCCAGCCGGCGTGAATGCTGGCACTTGGGCGTTAGAGCAAAGCCTTCGCGGGCCGCAACTGGCGCTTCGCGTTAATGGTCAAGAGCGGACTATCCGACGGAGAAGATACAGCCCGGCAAGAGGGCGGCACTCGCAAGGCATCGTAAATTGCGGGAGGGAGCGCGAGCGACTACTCTGGACTCGGAAATCCAGGAGGCCAAGGATAGTGGCCGGATATTTTTTGGCGGGGAAGCATGAAAAATTCGACGATATTAATTCTCACGGCTGGATTCGCATTGGTGACCGGTTTGGCGGCCGCGCCCAAAGCGACCCGGGCCGGCGATCCCGCGCCCGTCAAGATCGTGCATGTTCACGCCATAACGGGTCCGCTCCAGGCCCTCACGCGCCAAACCCAGACCGGTCTCATGCTTGGGCTCGAATACGCGACTCAGGGCACGATGGCGGTCGATGGCCGGAAAATTCAGGTCGTCGAGAAGGACGACCAGCTAAAGCCAGATCTTGCGCGCACGCTTTTGGCGGAAGCTTACGGCGACGAAGGCGCGCAGATCGCGGTTGGCGATATCGCCTCGAATGTTGCCCTCGCCATGCTGCCGGTCGCCCTGGAATATAAGCGCATCCTCGTCGTCGACCCGGCGGGGGCCGATTCGATCACCGGCAAAGCCTGGAACCGCTATGTCTTCCGTACTGGCCGCAGCTCGACCCAGGACGCAATCGCGCTGGCCCAGGCGCTCGGCAAGCCGGGCGTCTCGATCGCCACCCTCGCCCAGGATTATGCCTATGGCCGCGACGCGACCGCCGCCATGCGCGAAGCGTTGAAGGGTACCGGGGCCGAGCTGGTGTACGAGGAATTTGCGCCCTTCGCCGCGGTCGATCTCAGCGCCTCGGCGCTGAGGCTGTTCGACGCGCTAAAAAATCGACCGGGCCGCAAAATCATCTTGGTGCTGTGGGCCAGCAGCGTCGACGCCGTGGGCAAGATCAAGGAACAGGGGCCGGAGCGCTTCGGCATCGAGCTGGCGGCGCCCGGCAATGTCTTTGCCTCGATGGCGGCGTACAAGCAGCTGCCTGGAATGGAGGGCGCGACCTATTATTACTATGCGATCCCGCAAAATCCCGTGAATGCGTGGCTGGTGAAGACGCACGAGGAGCGTTTCGGCGGTCCGCCGGATTTTTTCGTTCCCGGCGGGATGACCGCTGGCATCGCGATCGTGACGGCCATTCGCAAGGCCGAAGGCTCGACCGATGCGGAGAAGCTGATCGCGGCGATGGAGGGAATGAAGTTCGACACGCCGAAAGGCGAGATGCTGATTCGCGCCGAGGATCACCAGGCGCTGCAGTCCATGTATCATTTTCGGATCAAGGTCGATCCCGCGGTGAGCTGGGGCATTCCCGAATTGGTGAACGAGATCGGGATCGGTGACATGAAGGTTCCGATCATGAACCAGCGTTGACGGGTTTTGGCGCGCAAGGGATAGCCACCATGTTGTTGAGCCGGGATCGTATTTTGACCACCCACGTCGGGAGCTTGCCGCGCGACGCGGCGCTGACCGATCTCCTGCTGCGGCGGGAAGCGGGAGAAACGGTCGACGCGGATCAGGTGAAAGGAGCCGTCGAGGCCGGCGTTCGCATGGTCGTCGAGAAGCAGATCCGCGCCGGCGTCGATATCGGGAGTGATGGCGAGCAGCCTCGGGTCGGCTTCCAGACCTATTTGCCCCGGCGAATGGACGGATTCGGCGGCGATTGGAAGCGGCCGCGGGCACCGGACTATAAGCAATTTCCCGCTTTCGCCGCGATGATGGCGCGGCGCTTTCCGGCCCGACCGGGCGGGGGCAAATTTCCGGAAGCCGTGGCGGAGCTGACGTATCGCGACGAGGGCGATCTGGACGCGGAGATCGCCCTTTTCAAGGACACCGCTAAGATCGGGGTCGGTGGCTTCGCTGAAGGTTTCATGACCGCACCGTCACCTGGAATTATCGCGACAACGATGCGCAACGCATACTACGAGAGCTACGAGAGGTATCTGTTCGCGATCGCCCGGGAGCTTCAATATGAGTTCCGGGCGATCGTCGAAAGCGGCCTGATGTTGCAGCTTGACGCGCCAGACCTCGCGATGGAACGAAGCATGATGTTCCAAGACGAGACCGAGGCTTCCTTCCTCATGACCTGCGAGTTGCATATCGAGGCGCTAAACCGCGCGCTCGAAGGTCTCCCGCGCGACCGCGTCCGGCTCCATTGTTGCTGGGGCAATTGGGAGGGACCGCATATGCACGACATTGCCCTCGAGCCGCTCTTGCCGATTATTTATCGGGCGCGCGTCGGCGGCCTTAGTATCGAGTTCGCCAATCCTCGTCACCAGCATGAATATTCAGCGCTGAAACGGCACAAGCTGCCGGACGAGTTCGTCCTGTTGCCGGGCGTGATCGACACTACGTCCAATTTTGTCGAACATCCGGAATTGGTCGCACGCCGCATCCTCGAAGCTGTCGACGCCGTCGGCGACCGCGAGCGCGTAATCGCAAGCACGGATTGCGGTTTCGGTACCTTCGCCGGTTATGAACACGTCGCCTCGGATGTCGTGTGGGAGAAACTGTTGACTTGCCGCCAGGGCGCGGATTTGGCGACAAGACGATTATGGGGTTAGGATGACCCCCTCTTTTCGCTCGATATTGGGGTTTCCGATGGGAGCCTCTTCAGGCGGAACGGCGCGGAAACCCGGCCTTCGTTGGGGAAATGGAAACGCTGGCTTTATCCTCGCTTGACGGACTGGGTGGCTGGGGGACTAGGATTCGAACCTAGACTGGCGGAGTCAGAGTCCGCTGTCCTACCGTTAGACGATCCCCCATCAAGCCAAGACATGCGTGGCTCTAAAGGCTAATCCGATTCCGAATGCACAACTGCACGTCGGTTGGATAAGCATTTGCGCCTGGGAGTCCGTTTATCGCAGACTGAAAGGACCCGTCAAGCTACGCCGCGACGGATGAGGCCAGTCAAGAAGGACCTATCCGCGCCCCACACTTTCGCTTTCGCTGGCGGGACTTTTCTTGACAACGGTCCTTAAATAACTAACTAGTCAGTTATGATTGGCAATGCCCCGGTGCGCCCGATCAGATGGCGGCGACGCAAGGAGGCGCGGCCTAGCGAAATCCTCGCCGCCGCCTTGGACAATTTCATCGAGCGCGGCTATGCCGCGACCAAGCTCGACGACGTGGCGAAGCGCGCCGGAATCACCAAGGGCACGCTCTATCTCTACTTTCCCAACAAGGAAGAGCTGTTCAAGGCGGTGGTTCGCGAGGCGTTGGGCGCGCGCATCGCCGGGATCGCGGGCCCGCTGACGGCGATGCCCGCGCCGCGGCTGATCGAAACGATCGTGACCAACATCCGGAATCTTGCCGCGTCGCCCGCTGGCGCGATCCCGAAATTGCTTCTCGGCGAGGCGGGAAATTTTCCCGAGATCGCGCGCTTCTATCACGATGAAGTGGTGCGGAGGGGCCTCAAGGCCGTCCGGGCCGCGCTGCGACGCGGCGTCAAGACCGGCGAATTCCGCGACATCGATATCGATCATGTCTGCTACTGCGTCGTGGCGCCGCTGCTATTGGGCCTGTTGTGGAAGCAGACCATTGAGCGCTACGCCGACCGCGAACTCGACCTGGCGGCCCTGGCGCGGGCGCATGTCGACGTGCTTCTCAACGGCTTATTGCGGAAAATCGTCTCGTCATGAAATGGCGCATCGCCATCCCCATCGTGGTTTTGGTGCTGCTGGGGGCGGGGGGGTTCTATTTCTGGCATTCGCGCGCGAGTGGGCCGGACGCGAGGGATTTGGTCCTTTACGGCGATGTTGACGTCCGCCAAGTCGATCTCGCCTTCAAGGTCGAGGGCCGCATTGCGAACCTCGCGGTCGACGAGGGCGACCCGGTGAAAGCGGGGCAGCTCCTCGCCGCGCTGGACAAGCGCTATTTCGACGACGATCTGAGGCTGGCACAGGCCCAGGTCGCGACGCAGGCCGCCAATCTGCTCAAGCTGAAGAACGGCTCGCGGCCGGAGGAAATCGCCGAGGCCCGTGCTACGCTGGCGGAGCGCAACGCCAATCTCGCCAATGCGCGAATCACCTATGCCCGGCAGGAGGAATTGCTCAAGCAGCGCGTTACCTCGCAGCAGAATTTCGACAATGCCGCGATGACGCTGCATCAGACCCAAGCCCAGGCGAATTTGGCGCAAGCCGCGCTCGATCTCGCCGTCGCGGGCGCGCGCCGCGAGGACATCGATGCCGCGCAGGCACAACTCGATGCCGAACAGACGCAACTTGTCGAAAGCAGGCGGCGGCTCGCGGATTCCGAGCTGGCCGCGCCCAATGACGGGGTGATCCTGACGCGTGCGCGCGAGAGAGGCGCCATCGTTTCGCCGGGCGAGACCGTGTTCACGATTACGCTGAATTCGCCGGTCTGGGTGCGGGCCTATGTCGACGAGCGCGAGCTGGGCCGCGTTCGGCCCGGTGGCAAGGTCGAAATCCACACCGACGCGCCCGGCGGCAAAATCTATTCCGGCGCGGTCGGGTTCATCTCGCCGCTCGCCGAGTTCACGCCGAAATCGGTCGAGACCACCGAGCTACGCACCGATCTCGTCTATCGCCTCCGCATCGTTGTCGCCGATCCCGACGGCGGGCTGCGTCAAGGGATGCCGGTGACCGTCAACTTGGCGCCGGAAGCGAAACGGTGACCGACCCAATCGTCCGCTTCGACGGGCTGGTCAAACGATTTGGCGCCGCTCAGCCTGCCATCGCCGGACTGACCGCCGATATGGCGGACGGCCGCGTCACCGGCCTGGTCGGCCCGGATGGCGCCGGCAAGACCACGCTGATGCGGTTGATGGCCGGACTTCTGGCGCCGAGCGAGGGTTCGATCTCGGTGTGCGGCTTCGATTCCGTGCGCGAGGCCCCCGCCATTCATCGCGCGATTAGCTACATGCCGCAGCGCTTCGGTCTTTACGAGGATCTGACGGTCGCGGAAAATCTCAATCTTTATGCCGATCTTCGCGCCGTCACCGGCGCCGCGCGCAAACAGGCCTTCGAGCGGCTCCTCGCTTTCACGGGTTTGGGCCCGTTCACCGGCCGCCTCGCCGGGCGGCTTTCCGGCGGGATGAAGCAGAAGCTGGGCCTCGCCTGTTCGCTCATCGCCACGCCCAAGCTTCTGCTGTTGGACGAGCCCAGCGTCGGCGTCGATCCGATCTCGCGCCGGGAGCTGTGGCGCATGGTCTATGAGCTGGTCGAGGGCGGCATCGCGGTAGTGTGGAGCACGGCCTATCTCGACGAAGCGGAACGCTGCGCCGACGTGATTCTGCTCAATGAGGGCCGCCTCATCTATGACGGGCCCCCCGCCGCGTTGACCGAGACGATGGCGGGACGAAGCTATCTCTTGCGCGATACCGGCGCCGATCGCCGCCGCGTGCTGATGCGGGCCTTGCAGCGGCCCGACGTGACCGACGGCGTGGTCCAGGGCAGCAGCATCCGCCTCGTCTTCGGCGAAGGCGAAACGCCGCCGACGCCAGCTGCCCTGGGCGTGCCGGAAGCGCAACTGATGCCGACCTCGCCGCGCTTCGAGGATGCGTTCGTCGCGCGCCTTGGCGGCGTGCGCAAAGGCGAATCCAGCCTTGCCACAGCTCTCCGGGCGCCGACCGCCGGCGACGCCGTGGTCGAAGCTGGGGGCCTGACCAAGCGGTTCGGCGAATTCGTCGCCGTGAACCGGGTCAGCTTCAGGATTCCGCAAGGCGAGATTTTCGGCCTTCTCGGCGCCAACGGCGCGGGAAAGTCGACCACCTTCAAGATGCTGTGCGGATTGTTGAAGCCGAGCGCCGGCACCGCCCATGTCGCCGGGCTCGATCTCTACCGCGAGGCTGCCGCGGCGCGATCGCGGCTTGGCTACATGGCGCAGAAATTCTCGCTCTATGGCGATTTGAGCGTGGCGCAGAATCTGTCCTTTTTCGCCGGGGCCTATGGCCTTGCCGGCGGCTCGAAACGCGAGGCCATCGGCAGGATGGTCGAGAGCTTCGCGCTCGAACCCTACCTCAATACCAATTCCGGCATGCTGCCGCTCGGCTACAAGCAGCGTCTCGCGTTGGCATGCGCCGTCATGCACGGCCCCGAAGTATTATTTCTCGACGAACCGACCTCGGGCATCGATCCGCTGACCCGGCGCGAATTCTGGTCGCATATCAACGCCATGGTCGGACACGGCGTCACTGTTCTCGTCACCACCCACTTCATGGACGAAGCCGAATATTGCGATCGCATCGCCCTCATCGATGGCGGCAATGTCATCGCCGAAGGCTCCCCCGAGGAACTGAAGCGCGGCGTCGCGACGCGAGCCGATCCCGAACCGACGCTCGAGGACGCGTTCATCGCGCTGATCGAGGCCGACAAGCGCAAGACGGCGGCCTGATGCGCGACCGGCTGCGGCGCATCGCCGGCCTCATCGGCAGGGAAAACCGGCAGATCGTCCGCGACCCCAGCAGCATGCTGATCGCCGGCTTGCTGCCCTTGATCCTGCTGTTCCTGTTCGGGACCGGCGTGTCGCTCGACATCAAGAATGTCCGGATCGGCCTCGTGGTCGAGCGGTCGACCAACGAGACCGCGAGCTTCGCCGCATCGCTCGCGGATTCGCGCTATTTCACGCCGGTCTTGGTCCCGGATGCGCGGCAGGTCGAACCCGAGCTCGTTGCCGGAAGATTGCAGGCGGTGGTCGTCCTGACGGCCGATTTCGGCAATCGCGCGGCGCGCGGCGACACCGCGCCGATCCAAATCATCGTCGACGGCAGCGACCCGAACACGGCGGGACTGGTGCAGGTCTACCTCACTGGGGCCTGGAACAATTGGCAGCAACAGGAAGCGATGGTCCATGGCCGAACCGTGGCGCCGCCGATCGCGGTCGCGCCCCGCTTCTGGTTCAATCCCGAGAGCGACAGCCGCAATTTTCTGGTCCCCGGCTCGATCGCGATCGTCATGACGTTGATCGGCACCTTGCTGACGTCGCTGGTGGTGGCGCGGGAATGGGAGCGCGGCACGATGGAGGCGCTGCTCGCGACGCCGGCGGGAAGGCTCGATTTCCTGGTCGGCAAGCTGGTTCCCTATTTCCTGCTCGGTCTGATCTCGCTCGCGATCTCGGTCGCGGTTTCGGTGTTCGGGTTTGGCGTGCCGTTCCGCGGCTCGATCCTCTGGCTTGGCCTGACCTCGTCGGTCTTTCTCTGCGCCGCGCTCGGTCTCGGCATGCTGATCTCGACCGTGACCGGCAACCAGTTCGTCGCCAGCCAGGTCGCCCTGATCGCCGGGTTTCTGCCCGCGTTCCTGCTGTCGGGCTTCATTTTCGAAATCGGCTCCATGCCCTGGCCGATCCGGCTTCTGACCTACATTCTGCCGGCGCGCTACCTGATGCCGAGCCTGCAGACCCTGTTCCTGGCCGGAGACGTGAAGAGCGTTCTGGTACCGAATCTATTGGCAATGGCCGCGATCGCGTGCGTGCTCATCGGGCTCACGGCGCTGCGCACCAAGCGGCGCTTAGATTGAGCATGTTCGGTCGAATTCTCGCGCTCCTTATCAAGGAACTGCTCGCCGCCATTCGCGATCCGCGGGCGCGTTTCATCCTGATCGGTCCGCCCATCGTCCAGCTCCTGGTCTTC
>Ga0182024_10012213_pt1 | contig 17033 bp, 8 predicted proteins | sample P32metaG_FD_120480 | JGI IMG/M metagenome (GOLD analysis project Ga0182024, IMG submission 120480) | Permafrost microbial communities from Stordalen Mire, Sweden - P3-2 metaG (Illumina Assembly) | ecosystem: Environmental > Terrestrial > Soil > Wetlands > Permafrost | place: Sweden: Stordalen...
AATAACATCTTCATTGAGTCAGTGATGACATTTACTTTGGAGCCCTCAACGTTTTTCCAATTAATCGCCAACTCCTCAATTTTGTAGCCATGACTGCGTCCTATAAACAAAACTTCGACATCAAAAGCAAATCCGTCCAGGTGAGCAACCGAAAAAACATCCTGTGCCACTCCTCTTTTGAAGAGCTTAAAACCGCACTGGGTGTCAAAGATTCCTGGCAATAGAAGAATTTGCACGATCAGATTGAAAGAATTGCCAATGTATTTGCGATGGGCGAGAGCCTCCACCTTGGTTTGCGGGTCGTCTTTGTTTCGAGAACCAATGGCAATATCGGCTCCCTTTGCGATCGCGTCGTGTAGGCGAGCCAGTTCATCGATGGGTGAGCTGCCATCGGCATCGTTCATCAAGACGACATCACCCAGGGCAGCCAGCATCCCCATGCGAACAGCATATCCCTTCCCTTGATTGGGCGTATGGGACAGCAGGCGGATGCCGTCATGGTGTTTGGCGAACTCTTCGACCGCGGCAGTAGTGCCGTCGCTGCTGCCATCATTGACGATTAATATTTCAAAGGAAGCATAGTTGTCAAACAAATATCGATGGACGGAATCCAGTGTGGCCGGCAGACGCAAGGCTTCGTTGTAGGCAGGAATAACCACAGATATGTCAGGCATTACTCAAGTATGCCAGACCCTGTCCGCTTTCGTAGACCGTGGCTGCTATCGATTGAGGAATGTGGAAAAGGGGCTGTCCAGAAATTGCTGTAGCCGTATACACCTGCCTACATGCGCGATCTGCCGGGTCGGCGAGATTAAATAATCACCTCTTGGCAGCTGTACTACGTGGTTTTCCCACATACAAATAGGGGAATGATTACTAAGCTAGGCATACTTGGCGCAAAGTGTGTGTTTTTTCGAGGGGAATGAATATGGGTTCTTTTGATAATCCGCAACAACGTGGACAAAACAACGGCAATGACGGCCAACAACAGGTCGGCAACCGCATGTTACAAGACACACAGCAGCAGGGAAATAACCGCAGCGGGCTGGACCAGATCAATCGCAATGAGCAAAGGGTTCAGCAAGATCTGAACAGCGTCATCAGCCATTTGAAGAACGCGGAGAACTTAGTAGAACAAGGTGGAGCCAACGCTGGTACTTCTGAATATAACGCTGCTATTCGAGCTGCCGACAGTATCGATCAGCAAGCAGTTGCCCGCGAGCGCCAAAACGTGCAGCAACAGTTACAGCAAGGCAACCTCGATGGCCAAACCCGCCGTGTACTCCTGCAAGAAGACGCCGACCTCCATACCTTGCAAAGAGCTCCTGGATTTGCCAGAGCAAATTTTGCCCTCCTTAATATAAGGGGAGGCAATCAATATTTTGGCACCCAGCTTTTGCTGGAGGCCGAACAAGCCGACCCTGAAATGATGAAAGACCCCAACTTCCAGCGTCATTTGAAGTTGGCCATTGACTCCGGCTCAGCCACAGTGCGCGCCGCCGCCGGTCAGCAACCTGCTTATGATTCCAGCGGTCAGCCAATACAGCAACCAGGTGATGGTAGCCAGGTCCCTGGTCGAGTCACAGACAACACCGGCGGACAACAGCCAGGTGGTCAAAGCCGGCTTTCGCCAGTGCAGCAAGTCGAGCAGCTCGTCTCGCAAGTTACTGGTCCGCAATCGATGACTCCGCAAATGAAGCAGGCCTTCCAAAGTGCCATCCAGCAAGCCGATTCGGCCCCGTCGCCCATACTGCCGCAACTGGTGCAACAAGAACAAGCTTTAGCTACGGCGCTTGCCCCATTAGCTTCCCAGCAGATGCAGGCAGCAGTTGGACAAATCGATCAGGCTGCCCAAACTGAAATCTCCAAGTTGCCTGCAGCTTCGCAACAGGCAGCAGCGGCGCTCTACGGGCAGATGGACAAATGCACCGACCCTGCCCAACGACTGGCAATTGAGAAAAAGTTGGTGGCGTTGGATCCTAACCTGCAAGCCATTTTGGCTCAGCGCGACAACACAATCGGCGCTCAAAACATCCAGAACCTGTGCAAGTACCTTGATCTGAAACAGCAAATTGCCGCCGAACAGAATCAAGCTGCCATTACGCGATTCACTTACGGTATAGCCTTTGCCAAAGCTGGTGATCCTACAGACGCCCAGACTATGATTAAGGACGCTATCAGCAAGAATACCGACCAAAGTTTGCAACAATACTGGCAGCAAATTCTCACCAAGGTGGCCCAGGCGGCCCAGCCGGGACAACCAGGACAGATTGCTCAGCCAGGACAGCAGCCAGGACAAATTGCTCAGCCTGGGCAACAGCCAGGACAGATTGCCCAACCCGGACAGACCGCTGGCGGAAGCGCTGCTCAACTTCTGAACAACGCCGAAACACAGTTCAATACCCTCGCTCAGCAGAATCCAGGTAACCTGGCCGGTGTTTTGAATCAGCAGGGACCGCAATTCATGGCGGCAATTCAAAAAGCAGATCAGGAATATCTACAAGCCGGTCAACTGGCTGCTCGCGATCAACAAGCGCAAGCTCAGTTGCAGCACATGTTCACGCCGGCTCAACAGCAACAAATCACGGCCATTGGCAATCAAATTGATGCGGCCGTGCCTCAGCTGAGTCCACAAGACCAAAAACTTTATATGCAATACGAAAATCCATCTATCACTGCTGCTCAACGGCAACAGATTCACGATCAATTAGCCAAGGATTCACCGCAGTTTGGCCAATTGCTCGATAAATTTGCCACCACCGTTGGACCACAAGCGATGCAGACGATGATGCAGATTGCCGCCGATCAAGCGCAGATCCAGAACGCCGTTGAAGGTCGTTTCCTCACCCGCTATTACCTTGCTGATGCAGCAAACAGAGCCGGTGATGCCAAAACGGCAAATACCGAACTGACCAATGCCTTCGAATCTGTTCCAGCCAACTATCAAGCCGCTTTCGCCCAAAAACCTGAAGTGAAACAGCTGGCCACGGCCCTGCACATGGACTTGACCAAGTTGCCTTTGCAAGGTACTCCTACTGATGCTGTTCCGCAAACACAGCAACCTGGACAAATCCAGCAACCAGGACAGATTCAGCGCCCCGGCGATCAAACGCAACAACCTGGACAACCTGGTGATCAGACTCAAGCAGGCGCAGATCCGCAACAGCTGATGAAAAATGCGATGATGGATTTGCAGAAGAGCGGCATGACTCCTGCAGTCAAGCAAGAGTTCCAAGCTGCCTTGAAGGTTGCTGATGGTTTGTACACACCCAAAGATGCACAGCTGGTTCAGTTACTGGAAAATTGTCTGAAGACCGGACAGAAAGCCGACGGAACCGCAATGACTGCTCAAGACAGAGTGCAAGCGCACACTTTAATCATGCAGGAATTTGGCGCCGCTACCTTGGGCATGAATTATCGCATGACCTATGCCGGTCTGCTCAACCAGAACAAGCAGTTCGCCTCAGCCGAGCAAGTCTTCAAAGACAACATCGCCATTGCCGACAAGTTGCCTCTCAACTTATTTCAAGCCGAGTTGACTCAACTAGGAACAGATGCACAAAGCCCGAATCTCGACAGAAATTCGCAAGCGACGCTGTTCTCTTATATGCAAAGCATTCAGGGCTCGGGCACATCCAAAGATGATGGCTTGATGTATCTGCCAATCACGGCAAGAAAACAAGCTGCCATCTTCTACATCTCAGGCGATCTGCCAGGCCCCAAAGGCGAAGCCCCAGTAGGAATCGTCAAGCCGGAGCAGGCCTCGGCGCTGATCGATGAAGCCACCAAGAAAGAACAAGAGCTTTATGGCGTCGATTTGAACAAGAACAAGAGCTGGGATCCAACGCTCGCCAATCTTGCTCAATCTATTCTGCCTATGCTGCCAGAAAATCTGCGCAAGCAAAAAGAGAAGACAGACAGTCTCTGGAGCAACACTCTCATTGATGCTGGTGCCGCCGCTGGTGCTCTGGCATTAGCTGGGTTCGCTGCTTCTGTGCTAACTAAGAATCCAACCTTCGCCAAGTGGGCAGTGACCCTAGATGCAGACGGCGCTGCTACCGGTCTTACATTTGCTGGCAAAGCCGCTCTGGCAGTGCCCACCATCGGTGTCGCCACAGTCGGCCGCCACTACGGTCACGAACTAATCACCGGTAACAACGAAGATTGGAGCACCAGCTTAATTCACGGCGGAGCCGGCGTAGGCGCTGCCTGGACTTTGATGGCTGCCAGAACTCAGGCCAGCAAGTTCCTCTTCAACGGTGCCAACGAAAGCGACGCACTGGTGCGATTGGCAGCTACAAAAGGCACAATCTCGGGTGACATCACAGCTAAGGCTATGGCCGATATGTATGCTGACGGCGCAGTTCCTAAAGCTATTGCTGATATCGCTTCTGCGACTCCAGATGCCGTTCTTATCACTGGTGGCAGGGCAACGGGAGCGCTCACTGGATTAAGCCAGGCTGAGGCCAAGACAGCATTTGAATTGATTGAAAAGAATGCCACCCGCGACCTCACAGCTGGTCAGCTGGCCGAGTTTATGGCTGGTAAAGGACGCAACTATGTCATTCCTGAAGCCCTGCAGAAACTGGTAGCCACAGCACCAGATACAGTGCTGGTGAAAGGTGGACAATTGACCGAGGCTGTGACAGATGCTTCGACTGGGCTCAGGCTGGGATTGACGCCTGCTCAGGCAACAACCTTGGCGCATGATGCAGCTGCCGGTGAAAAATTAGGATTTGTCGCCAGAACGACCTCCAAATTCTCGCCGTCCAACATGTGGGCTTCCCTTAAGGGTCTCAACCCGGCAAGCGCTCTTGATCTGACCACAGCGTCGTCTCAGCAGATGGGATTGCGCCAGTTCTACAGCGGCTATTCCGCAGGTGTGGCTGGTTTAGGCACCTACAATACAATTACCGCCTTAGACGGCTCCACCAGCCCGTCTGGCTCAACGTTTGGTCAGCGCTTCATGGCTAACAACTTCGCATCCATGAACGACAACGTGCTGGTCAACCCGCTCTTCTTCTTGGCTCCTGGAATGGCTGACGGTAAGATTGCGAAGAGCTTTGCCGGCTCTGGCCCGATATCCAGCTCGTTCGGTCTCTTTAAACGGGCCTTCAGCACCAGTGCTGAATCGGCTGTAACTCCTGATGTCTTCACCGGCTTCGGCACTCAAGCCGCTCAAATGGCTAAGGGAATGGCTCTCTACGACTTCAACAACTACTCCAAAGGCTTGAGCAACTTTATGGCTTCACGCGCTATTAGCGGTCAGCTTGATGCCTTCAACAAGCCGGTTGTTGATGAAGCTCCGCCCGCTGCAGCTGGTCTGGTCACTGCTCACACCACTGATGCCGTCCAGCATCCGAAGCAACCAAAGGCGACAGATCAACCAGCACAACAAACCGCTCCCACACCAGGCGTAACCGATCAAAATCCACCGCCAGGCGCATCTCCTTTGACTCAAGGCACTCCAAACCTGGGATGATAGACACACTGCCCAACAAGACATCACACCATCTTCATAGACCCGGTATGGGAATCCTCCCATGCTGGGCCTTTGCACAGAAGGGTTTGAGCCTTATGCTAAGTAGTGTCCAGAAAGTGGCGAACTCGTATACACCTTCATATCCAGCCACTTGCATCGCTCAATTACTAACTGGATTTGCCGGAGACAACTGAAATGGTTGCTAGAGATGGCCAAGATCTGCAAAACAAATCCACAACCGGTGATGGATCGTTAGGTCCCGATGCACAGCATCAGAAGTTGATGCACGATACCTGGAGCAAAACCACCGAGCAAACGGCGTTGCGCACGACAGATCAAGCGACCGGTACAAAAACAACTGGCGATCAGGTTGTCATAAACCCCAGTCAGTTGGTCCAAAAATGTCAGGCAGCCGGTCAAGAGATTGCCAGCTACGCTAATAAAAACCTGAACGACAAAATGCCAGAGCTGGACCAGCAGGGGCGTCCTACCGGGCGTCTTACTGACGTGACATACGGTCAGCGCATTAATGACCTGAAGATTCAAATCAACACCGACAGCCAGAACGCCATAACCGCGGCAGATACGCAAGCGGCAAGAGGTGGTGCTGATATCACCAAGAGAATTGAAAACAATCTCAATCAACTCGATACAGCCGCTCAGGCGCTCGGTTTAAACGATCGCGCTCCTAACTTCCAAGACCAGCTGGCACAGGCATTCCAAAATGCCACTGTCGATCAGATAGCAGCATTGCAAAATGTGGAAGCATTGGCCAAGGCACAGCGCGATTTGCAGGCCGAACGATTTGCTCCCGCCACTACCCGACTCTCTTATGCATTGCTAAAAGCTGATGGGTTTACGGACGATCCGGCGGGGAGCCTGGACTCCATTCGCAAGACCGGCATGCCAAAAGCCTCAAAGGAAGAACTGGCTGACGCGTTTATGATGATGCAAACAGCCGGACGAACAGACAAAGAAGTGTTCTACTCGCAGGAGTATGGCCAAGTTTCCGCTAGTGTCAATGGCCAATACGCACAGACTCAGCAAGAGCGTGGCCAGAAAATCGTTGCCGAATTGACCAAAGCAGACAGCTTGTCTCGCTCTGGCGACGTTAAGGGTGCAGAAGAGAACTACAAACTGGCTATGGAAGATACAAAAGGCGTTGACCAGAAATGGTTGGCTGCGCAGTTGAGAATTCCTGCCAATGCTCAGAATCCAGATATTGCTCAAGCGCTGGTCGGCATGTTGACCAATGTGAAAGAAGCCAAATTGCAGTACGCCAATTTTTTGAACGGTCAATCACGTTATAGTGAAGCACTGCCACTGGCTCTTCAAGTGCAAGCCGACACACCAGAACTGGCACAGCAAGACCAAAGCTTTAACAAAGTTTTGAACACTGCCACCTTCGGCAATACCATGAGCGTAGGTGACCTGCAAGCGCACCAGCAAAAGTTTGCCCAATTTATGCAAGACCATAAATGGGATGATGCCAGCAAAGAACTCGATGCTTTGACGAAAAATTACCAGGACACAAAAGCGGCTCTTGATAAGAACGGTCAGACTCTTGGCACAAGCAAAGATGACGTGACAAAGCAGCTTGCCGAACTGGAAAAGAAAAAAGATACGATGGACCAGACCGAATACAAAATCGAGCAAGGCCGTTTGCAAAACGAACTCAAAGTATTCGATGCCAACGCTCAGGCTGGCGCAGGGCTCGACAAACAAGGCAACTATTTGACTTATTTGCAAGGTGTTCTTGCTTATTCAAAAGATGACAAAGCTACAGCTCATGCTCTTTTTGAGCAAATCAAAGGCGACCCGGACATCGCCGGCAACAAACAGTTGAATCTGGATCAATTGCTTGATGCCACCAAGCACCAGAATTGGTTCCAACGTAATTGGCATGCACTTGCTACAATAGGCGCCGTTGCCGCAGGCATAGGCGTAGGCATAGCGGTGGCATGTGTGACCGGACCAGGCGGTATCGCTGCCGGTATCGGAACCACAGGCGCAATCATGGCCGCCGTCGGCGGTGGCGCAGTAGCAGGCGGGCTGGCTTACGGCGGCATCAAGGGTGCCACTCTCGGCTTTGATCAGGTCGGCTGGGGTGACATTAAAGATGGCGCCATCACGGGTGGTTTGAGCGCCGTCACTACGGTAGCAGGTCCATTGCTCGGTGGTGCGCGCACAGCGGCTGCCGGTGCAGAAGTTCTTGGTGGCTCAGGGGCAGTTGAAGCAACCAGCTTATCGGCTCGAGTGGTTGGCACATTAGGCGTCAGAGGAACTGGTGCTCTTACAGGCGCCTCTCTGGCAGTAGGCAAAGAAGGCTACCAGGTCGCATTCCAGGGTAAATCATGGGGCGACGCCGGCAAGTCACTTTTGTGGGAAGCGCCATTGTTTGCAGCCGGCGGTAGCATGGCAGCTGCTAAAGGCATCACATTCTCGACTCTGGGACTCAACCCGACAACATTGAAGATCGGTGCTGGGCTGGCAGGCACCAAGGAAGCCGCAGAAATGGCTTTCAACGGCAAGTCATTGAAAGATGCAACCGGAAGCTTCATCCTCGAAGCGCCATTGTTTGCAGGCTCAGTCGGCATGGCCGGCAATGCGGCAACCAAAGTTCTTGGACCTGGTGGGGCATTGACCGCTGAGACATTGCAACCGACGTTGGTGGCAAGCAGCAAAATAGCAGCCGGGCTTGGTGGGCTGGGCGCTGGTTTGGAACTTAGTAAACAAGCTTACAACGACTACTCTCCAGTGGCGTTGCCGGTATTTGGACGACCCGAGCACATTGCTCTCAATCCCAATGATGAGATGCAAAACCAAGAGATCTGGATGCGTTACGGTCAAATCAATCCCAATCTTTATCATGCTCCCGATGCCACTGTTGTTCCAGTGCAAGACACAACGCAAGGACAAGCGCAACCGGCCAAGCCTGTAACTCCTTATACGCGGATGACGCAAGAACAAATTGATGCTCAGCGCAACAAGCCGATTCAGGACGAGCCCGTCAATTAAAGGCAATATTTCTTCAGCAATGTCATCGGATTGGACAAAAGGAAATTGAAAAGTTGAAGAGCGAATTCCCCTCGATTTCGTTTTACGGCGATTAAGCGCACAAAAATCTCGCCTGCCCGAACAAGTTCTCAGTTCGGACTGCCAACAAAGAGGCCCTCTGCAAACGGTATTGTGGTATCGATTTTGGGTGCTTTGGGTCCAAGAAATGGAGGCAGAGGATTTCCAGATTTATCGAATGGAACGAGAACAAGACCGTGTTGCCAGGTTAGCAGTTGTCCTATGGCGTAGACACTCGAATAATCAGTTTTCAAACCGACGAACTCATCTGGAAACCGTCCTACCTTCCGTCCAGACCTATCGATGACAACGTAGTTGACTGAGTTTGGCCGTAGGACGATGGCAACTCCGTTTGCAAAGCTACTGGCCTCGCTGAATTGTATTGGCAACGTGATCTTGCCTTGTTTGTCTATGTAACCCCAAAGATCTACTTGCTTCACAGCTGCAAGTCCATCAGAGAAATCAAATGCGCTATCAAACTTCGGCTGCACGCAGACTTTTCCGTCCAAATCCAGATAGCCTTGATTTGCTCCGACCGTATTGTCCTTGACGAAAAGAGCCAACCCGTCGTGGAAATCTCCAAAATTAAAGTAGGTTCCAGGCGCAACTATCTCCCGCCCTTGCTTATCAATCACACCGAAGAGATGATTCTTTTTAATTGTGGCTCTGCCTTCATGAAAATCCCCAGCATACTCGAACGATCCCGGAATCGCGATCTGACCATTCCTGTCAATGTAGTCATATCCACCATCGTGTGACTTCATTGCTGCCAACCCCTCACAGAAGCTGCGAGTCGGCTCGGTCGCAGCCTTTAGCACCGTCTTTCCTGACTTATCAATAAACCCAAAAATATTTTTTGCGCTCACTCCCGCCATTCCATCGGAAAAATCTGTCACGTTGTCGTAGCGGTTGGCAATTACCAATCTACCCTGAAGATCAATAAAACCAAATTTGCCTTTCAGTTTGACCGCAGCGCGGCCCTCATGGAATTCGCGAGCTTGATCGAACAGGGCTGGTATTGCGAATCTTCCACTTGCATCCAGAAACCCGACTTTAGTAGTTGTTGATTCAATCTTTCGGGCTGCTCGATGACCGCGATTGTACACGTTTGTCAGGTTAACATCAGCACCGAGACCGCAGTCTGCCTGCTCCATCACCATAGCTTGATTGCTTCTAAATTTGACTGTCACAAAACACGCACCGGAAGCACCTTCAGGTTTGAACGTTACCTGATTTGATGCGATTGGCCCGGTCCATTCAGCAGCGCCAATGTGAACGGAATTGGGTTCTGCACCCCATTGTGTCTCAATGTGCAACGAGAACCTTCCATCTTTCAACGGCCGTACTCTCATATAGCCATAATCAGCAAAATACTCTCCGGCAATCGAAGCCCGGGTCGCCTGTTTGGCAATGACAGGCATTCCAGTGACAAGAAGAATGAACAAGAGTGCCGCGCGTGCATGAAAGCAACGCATTTTAGCAAGCAGTGGTAATTTGACCATGACGCAACCGCTAAAGCTGAATCAAGGTGACGCCGTCGCCACCTTCGAAATGTTCGCCTGGCTTGAACGAATGGGCATATTCGGACTGGCGCAGATGTTCACGCACGGCGTTGCGCACTGCCCCCGTGCCGTGGCCGTGAATCACCATCACTGGTGACACACCGGCATGAGAGCATTCGTCCAGGAATCTCTCCAGATTGTTCAAGGCATCATCGACTCTTTGTCCCCGCAAATCTAGGGTGTTGTTCATGGTGCGCACAAAAATCTCGACCGCCCGAGACGGAGCACCCGCCCTCTGACCAGGCAGTGAATGACTGCCATCTGCGCGTTTCTTTTTGGCAGATGGGGTCTGTTGAAAGTGTTGTCGTTCCACGTGAATCACTTCCAGATCTGCCGCTGTCACTTTTACCTTCATAGCACCACATCTGACACTAATGAGGGCACCAGCGTTGGCGGCGGCATCGGCCGGAACATCTGAAACAATACCCCGTTGATTCAAGGAAATAACCTTGACGGTTTCACCCAGCACTATGCGTGGTGCAGATGCAGATAGCCCATCCGTCTTCACCGATCGGTCGCTCCAGCCGAGCTCTTGTTTTACTCGTTCGAGATCTTGCTGCGCCTTTTGCGCTTTGCTGATGCTTGGATTCTTTTGCAGATCGGCGATTAATTGCTTTATGTAGTCTTTGCCAAGTTGATAATCTTGATCGATCTCACTTGCTTGCCGCTGCTTGGCTGAGTGAAGGGTGGACTGCGCCTCCTTCGACTTCTCGAAAGCTTCCAGTCTCAGAGACTGAGCTTCCTGGCGATTTACCTCAGCTTCCTCCTCTTTCACTTGCGCTTCCTTCAGTTTCACTTCCAGCTGATCGATGGTTTTTTGCAAATCTTGTTCGTGTACTTCTATCAGTTCGCAGGCGCGATCGATGACTCTGGCATCCAGACCAAGTCTTCTGGCTATAGTTGTGGCTTTCGAACTGCCAGGCACACCCAGGCGCAAACGGTATGTGGGCGACAGAGTCTCTTCATCGAACTCCAGGCTGCCGTTCAAAAATCCCCGCTCAGTGTAAGCCAGCGTCTTCAATTCACCATAGTGCGTTGTTGAAATAGTGACCGCACCTGATTGGTTCAAATGCTCAAGAATGGCTCGTGCCAGGGCTGCTCCTTCGCGAGGATCCGTTCCGGCGCCGACTTCGTCCAGCAATATAAGCCACCCTTGTCCACAGCGCGCGATAATCTCCACTACATTTTTCATATGCGACGAGAATGTAGAGAGGCTTTGCTCCAGAGACTGCTCGTCGCCAATATCAGCGCACACGCTGGTAAAGATAGCCGCGCTCGATCCGGCTGAGACCGGCAGCATAAGCCCCGCCCGCACCATTATGGCAAATATGCCCACCAGCTTCAAAAGCACCGTTTTGCCACCAGTATTGGGCCCGGTTATAACCAGGGTGCGAGCCTCGTTGCCACCAAGGGTAATATCATTAGCAACAACAATTCCGGGAGCGTTTTGGTTTTGCAACACCAACAATGGATGGCGTGCCTTAAGCAAGTGGAATGAGCTATCGCCGCTGAGGTGCGGGCGCGTGCCTCTATATTGTCTGGCCAGGCGTGCTTTTGCCATGATCACATCGAGCTCAACGATGGTTCCAAATGACGTCCCGATTTCTGAAACATAGGTCGAGCACGCAAGTGATAGCTCTTCCAAAATCCGCACAATTTCTCTTTCCATCTCCGTTTCTTTCAAACGCATTTTGTTGGAAAGCTCGAGCACCGCCATTGGTTCCACATAGACGGTCATGCCGGAAGCTGAGCTGTCGTGCACGATACCTGCAACAGAAGAACGCATGCTGGCGTTCACCGGCAAAACATATCTGCCGTTGCGCATCGTATACAACGGCTCCACCAGTGCTTTAGACTGGGTGCTGGAGTGAATAATCTTATGTAACGTCTCTTTGATTTTGGCATCGATGCGGTGCACTTCTGAGCGCAGCTGTCTGAGAAGCTTGCTCGCTTCATCCTTTACTTCGCCACCATCATCTATGGCATTTTCGATCTCCTCGAGCACTTTGTCACAGGGGGGCAGACCACCCAAATAGACAATAAGCCGCGGGAACGATTCCTGCGGCAGCAAAGAGATACTGGTGCGAAACTGGCGGGCGATAAGAAGCGTAGACCTGACAAAGAGTAACTCTGTGCCAGACAACGGCGCACCCACCCGCAACCGTTGCAATGTTTCACGCAGATCGGGCAAGCCGACCGTGCTTAATCCGCTTCTGCCTTCCAGCAAACTGAGAGCTTCATTGGTTTCATCCAGCAGCGTTTCCACAACAGCGCGATCGTGCGCCAAGGGCAAAGTAAGGCAAGCCTCTTTGCCACAAACACTATCAGCCACTGCCGAAAGAAATGTGCGCAGCCGATCCCACTCGAGCGACCGAAAAGTCCGCTCGATTATGTCGCCTGCCGGTAACTCATTGAGCGCCAGGCGTCGTCCTTAATTCAAATCCGCTGGAATATTGCCAAGACCGGCATCTACCAAAACGGCCGTAGCAGTAGCAGTGGTGGTGGCTGCTTCAGCTTCTGCGGCAACCAGAGTCTCGATTCCGAGATTGCCAAGAAGCTTCTTTAAGCGAATTTTTTGTAGTTCATAACAGCGATTGTTGCGCTTATGCACAACTCCGATTCTTTCCAGTTGCTTAATGGCTTCCAAATGACTGTCGGGAACCGCCCCTACATCGACTGACCCTTTCTCGTTAAGCCACGAAATGGTCGGCGACAGAACTCCTAGCAACTTGCGCATCGGTTGGTCGTAAACGGGCATCATCAAATTCCCTCCCCTATCAAGGGTTAATTTTAACATTTCGCCAGTTAATATTCCTGGAAAGTAGGGCTATATGAACCTCATGATCGATAAGGAATGCAGGATGGGCAATTCAGGCTAGACTAAGGTCTATGCTTTTACCTTTCGAAAACCACGTTCCCAAGGTGCCCGACAGTGTCTTTGTCGCACCCACTGCCGTAATAATTGGCCGTACACATATTGGTGAGGGCACAAGTGTTTGGTTTAACACTGTGATCAGAGCTGATATCAATAAGATTGAGATTGGCGCTAACACAAATGTTCAAGATGGGTGTCTGTTTCACGTCACCAATAAACATTCGCTTTTCGTCGGTGATCGGGTCAGTGTCGGGCATGGCGCTATCTTACACGGTTGTCGGGTGGAGTCGGACTGTCTTGTCTCAATGGGGGCGGTCGTTCTGGACGGGGCAGTCGTCGGAGTGGGCTCGATTGTGGCTGCTGGAGCAGTCGTTGCCCCAGGGGCAGTGATTCCTCCTGGAAGCCTGGTTATGGGTATTCCGGCCAAGGTTGTGCGCCAGGTAACCGAAGAGGATAAGCTAAAAATAGACAAGGGCTGGCAAAATTACTTGCACTACTCTGGCGTTTACCGGGGCATGAATCTTAAACTGGACTGACTGAATGGCACTCATGGACAAACTTAAGGCCAACAGCAGAGATGTGCTTTTGCTATTGCTTCTTGGTGTGATTGGGGCCATTGCTTTCTTTCCTGTCTTTGGGGGCAAAATCTGGGGTTCCCATTTTGTCCATAAAATCGATTACGTCAGACAATACGACCTCATGTTGGAGAAAGATCCCAACAATCTGGACACAGTCTACCTTCGTGGACTTCAGCGTTGTCATTCAGGCAACTACAAAGGGGCTGTGGAAGATATGGACCGCTGTTTAAAGCCTAACCCCAATCGCCTTGACGCGCTGGTTACCAGGTGTACCGCTTACTATAAGCTCAAGCGTTTTGGCGAGGCGCTGAAAGACATAAATAAGGTGTTGTACTTCGAAAGACAGGATCAAGATTATTGGTTGATGCGCGCTGATGTATATGAAGCGCTTGGACGCCAAGACTTAGCCGATAAGGATCTGGAGACAGGTAAGAAATTCGCTACTCCACCTGAATGGAAACATTAGTTTGGGGTCATCTCCGCTTTGAGATCATGGGACATGTAGGTGGGATAAACCGATGATTCCATGGTCAGAGTCGGCTGACTGTCGCGAACGTGCTCATGTAGCCAGCCTGTGACAGTTTGCATGGTGTCGGGTTGCACATAAGCGGTTTCCAAAAGAAGATGTCCACGCCCGCTAAACCAGCGTACGGTTTGATCTTTGGCTTTGGCTCGGGCCAGAAGCTGGACCACGGCGTTGGTTCTCAGCACTCGGTCCTGATCGCCTTGCAACACCAACAGGGGCATATCTGCGGGCAACCTCTTGGCATACTTGAGGTTTGGACGCATGAAATTGCAGGTTTGTACTATCTCCCAGGTTGTCAACTTCTTGCGCACAAGTGGATCATTAAGGGCTTCTTGAACCACACGCGGATCTTCTGAGGCAAATCTCTTAATGTAAGGGCTCAGGTTTACGCTTTTAGAGGGTTTGGCAATTGTTAACGCAGCTACGTTCATCATCGGACCCAGCATGAGGCGATGCTTGAGAGCCGGGCTAGAGAGCACGAGGCCATCGATCATGTTTGGATGTTCGGCCGCCACCCGCATTGCCATTCCAGCACCAAGGCTCTCGCCAATACAGTAGAGGGGCAGGTTTGGATACTGCGTTTTAGCTACCTTTACCAGATCACAGAGATCTTTGTAGCTCCTCTTGTAGTCAGGGTTCTTGTCTTTGGCAGATTCATGCTTCAACCAGGCGCCATAACCGCGCAGATCTGGAGCGAGAACTATAAAGCCCTGAGAGGCCAGCTTACGAGCCAAGACATCGTATATACGCCCGTGCATGGTCAAACCGTGAACCGCAATCGCTACAGCTTGCGGTTTTTTGGCAGTGTCTTTCCACATATAGATTGGAGTCTTTTGATGGAACTTGCTTTGTCCCTCGTCATCTCTAATTACCTCAGCTTTAACGACTGAAGAAGATAGAGCAAACATTGTTACAAGTGCCAATGCCAGCCCAGATAAGACCTTCATGAGATTCCCCCCGCGCGCCATTGCCGCGCACCCAGAGCGCGTAAATAGCGGATAACCGACTTTAGGACGGGCAAAATGCCTCTACCTTCTTCTACCAACCGACGGGCCTATTTGAAACGTTATCGGGCGGATTTAAGGAGCCGAAAGTGCTTGACAGGCGGGCAATACCCATAGATAACATGAATTAAACATCAGCCTTACATGATTCAAATTGTTTGAGCAGCAACTGCCAGCGCCAGTTTTAGCGCCTAGCCGTGTACACTGTGACGGATCAATCCTATATATAAATAAAGTGAGAAGTGGCTAAACGGAAGGACATAACAAAGATTCTCGTACTCGGTGCGGGGCCAATTACGATCGGACAGGCTTGCGAATTCGACTATTCAGGCAGCCAGGCATGCAAAGCCTTGCGTGATGAAGGTTATGAAGTTGTCTTGATCAACTCCAATCCCGCCACAATCATGACTGATCCCGAAGTGGCAGATCGAACATATATAGAGCCGGTCACCGCCTCGGTGGCCAAAGAAGTAATAGAAAAGGAACGACCCGATGCCTTGCTGCCCACCATGGGTGGTCAAACAGCCTTGAATGTGGCGGTCGAATTGGCAGAAATGGGGGTTCTCACGACCTTCAATGTAGAGTTGATTGGCGCCAAGATTGAAGCAATTAAGTTGGCTGAAGATCGAGAGCTGTTTAAACAGAAGATGATCGAAATCGGCCTGGTCGTACCAAATTCAGGCACTGCGCATGGCTTGGCTGAAGTACGCGACATTGCCAACCGCATTGGATTTCCTATTATCATCAGACCCGCTTTTACTCTCGGTGGCGCCGGTGGTGGCATCGCTTACAACCAGGAAGAGCTGGAAGATGTCGCCTGGGCCGGGCTGACTGCCAGCCCGGTCAGTGAAATTTTGCTGGAAGAAAGTGTGCTCGGCTGGAAGGAAGTCGAATTGGAAGTGATGCGCGACTGTATGGACAATGTTGTCGTCATTTGCTCGATTGAGAATTTCGACCCCATGGGCATTCACACCGGCGACTCGATTACGGTGGCACCGTTGCAGACGATTTCTGATAAAGAGTATCAACAGCTGCGCGACGCCGCCATTAAGATCATCCGCGCGATCGGCGTCGATACCGGCGGTTCGAACATTCAGTTTGGAGTCGATTCTGAAAACGGCCGCATTGTGGTTATTGAAATGAACCCGCGCGTCTCTCGCTCCTCTGCTCTGGCCAGCAAGGCAACAGGTTACCCAATTGCCAAGATCGCAGCCAAGCTGGCCGTCGGTTTGACCCTTGACGAAATCGCCAACGACATCACAAAAACCACTCCCGCCTCATTCGAGCCGACAATGGATTATGTGGTCAGCAAAATTCCCCGCTTTAACTTTGAAAAGTTTCGCGGATCTGATACCACTTTGACGACGCAAATGAAGTCAGTCGGTGAAGTCATGGCCATCGGCAGAACTTTTCAGGAATCAATCCAGAAAGCATTGCGTGGTTTGGAGCTGGGGCTCAACGGCTTCACTGCTGTAAAAGCCAGGGCCAAAGCTGACTTCTGGGAATGGCGGCAGCGCCTTTCAATGCCCAGCCCGCACCGCATTACCGATATATTTGGTGCCTTGCAGGCAGGCATCTCAATTGAAGAAGTGCGTGAACTGACTTCAATCGATCCCTGGTTTTTGGATAATTTGCTCGAACTGTTTGATGAGACCAACGCTTTCACAGATCGCGTGCATAAGCTGGCCGATCTCAGTCGAGAATATCTATTGCATATGAAACGCCTGGGTTTTGGCGATGCCCAGCTGGCAGCCATGTTCCTTGACGAACCGGTGACGGAAACACAGATTTTTCAGCTGCGCCAAGATCTCGGCGTCACCCCCGTTTACAAAATGATCGATACTTGCTCGGCCGAATTTTTAGCCACCACTCCCTACATGTACTCTTCTTATGATCAAGAGAGTGAAGTGCCACCATCGACCAAACAACGC
>Ga0182024_10012214_pt1 | contig 17032 bp, 9 predicted proteins | sample P32metaG_FD_120480 | JGI IMG/M metagenome (GOLD analysis project Ga0182024, IMG submission 120480) | Permafrost microbial communities from Stordalen Mire, Sweden - P3-2 metaG (Illumina Assembly) | ecosystem: Environmental > Terrestrial > Soil > Wetlands > Permafrost | place: Sweden: Stordalen...
GGGGATCGGGCCGGTGTTCGCGGTGCCCGATCTGCTCAAGCGCCACGGGCTCACGGTCGACGACATCGGCCTATGGGAGCTCAACGAGGCGTTCGCGGTGCAGACCATCTACTGCCGCGACACGCTGGGGATTCCGAACGAGAAGCTCAACGTCGACGGCGGTGCGATCTCGGTCGGCCATCCGTACGGCGTGAGCGGTGCGCGCATGGTGATGCACGCGCTGATCGAAGGCAAGCGCCGCGGCGAGAAGTACGTCGTGATCACGATGTGCGTCGGCGGTGGCATGGGAGCCGCGGGCCTGTTCGAGGTTAATCTGAATTAATAGAGGACTCGCATGGAACGATTTCGGAACCGCGCGAGACCCTACGAAATCATTACCCTGGGCAAGCGTGTCCGCGCCGATTTGAGGGCACCACGAGGTTTCGGCGCAAGGACTTTTTGCGCGTCGCCCTAGTTTGCGGAATTGACCTTGCCGATGCTTGCCCGGGTCTGTCTGAAGCTCCCTCGGGAATCCTTTACTGTGCCTCGCGGTTTTCCAGTACCGAGCCTCGCGATCCAGATTCCGAAGCCCTCGAAAGGTACGGAGGCGCGCCGGAACAAAACGGTCGCTCCTAACTGAGCGGGGTACACGCATGAAGTACTTGGCAATTCCGCAGAAAACCGTCGAATGGCTACATGGGCGCCCTGACGTCGCCGCCGCGCTCGCAGACGGCCTTCAGTCTAGTGACCTTGCAAGCCTAGCAGGAGGCGACTTTGCGGAAGGGCCTCTCCGTATGGTTCGCGATGGCGATGTCATTGCTATCTGGAACATAGACTATCAAACGAGCTATGGGGAGTCGGCCATTGGATTCTTGCGCCTAGCAGGTCCGCACGGCACATTCTCGTGTCCACAACCAACGCAATCCAGTACGTTTATTCGTGAACTCTATGTTCTGAATCAACGGCTCTTGAATCGACTCTTCATGGCCGCTGACTTCTACCTCATCATGAGCGACGGGGCCAAAGTCGGCGCACCAACGGCGAAAGACGGAACTCGACTAGGTTTCGGGCTCGCCGAGGACAATGTACGCGTCAGCGAGACGGCTACCGTCAAGGTGGTCGTCGTCACCGGACCCGAGCACGATTTTGACGCCATTGCAAAGGTGGCTACGGATGACCTGCGCGTCTTAAGGCCGGAGGTCGGGAACGCGCTTCGTCTTTTCAGGGGACGTAAGGGCACCCGGGTCCTACCGAACCAGCGCTTTGCGGCATTGCGATCCGCGATCAATCCGGACCTCGTTGACGACGCGCCACCAGAACAACTCATTGCTGCGACGCAAGAACTTAGAACCAGCTTCAGTCAGGAAGAGATATATCGAACCGACCATCTCATTTATGACGAGTGGATTGCTCCAGACAGCCCTCTTTCGCACGAGCAGCGCGCCGTTATCAACCGCGAAATGGTACAGGGCCGGCCAGTCCGTATAATTGGCCCAGCGGGGTCCGGCAAGACGCTGCTCATGCAATTGCTAGCTATCGGTGTTATGCGTGATCGCACAGCTGGTCGACAGTCAGTATTCTATGTCACGCATAACGATGCCATGCGTGACATCGTGTGGCAACGATTTGCGGCGTTGGCGCCAAATGATGATTTTAATGAACAGGGACAACTACAGGTCGCGACCTTGACGCAGTTTGCCAGAGACCAACTGAGCCTTAGTCAAAGTCGAGTATTCAGCACCGATGCCGAAAAGGCAAAGGACGAGCAACTGTCGACAATTCGCGACGCGCTCGATAGCGCAATCAAGAGCTATCCTGAGTTAGTCGCCGGAAGTCCGACGTTGACGGCGTTGACGGCAAGCGGGGACGCGCGGGACGAATTCCTTGAGTTGCTCCGTGCCGACATTAGCATTGCAATTAAGGCTCGCGATCTAATGGCGGACAAACAGGCATATACTACGGCGAGTGAACCGCTTGGGCCACTTCATGCGGTGATGAATCCGGAGGAACGGGAGTTCGTATATTCTGTCTATACAAACTATCAAACGATCATTGACGTGTTTGAGATTTTGGATGCAGATGATGTCGCGCTCACAATGTTGGGTACGCTGCGTACGCAAAAGTGGCGCATTGACAGAAGATCGCGCGGCTTCGATTACGTCTTTGTAGATGAAGCGCAGCTATTTAACGAGAACGAGCGGCGCGTCTTTGCCCACCTTACGAAGCGTACCATGCCCTATATTCCGGTGATTCTTGCTCTAGACGAAGCTCAACAAGTGCATTTACAGAAGACAAGCGGACTCGGATTACTCGGGCTTGAGGGATTGGAGCGAACCAGGCTTACGGTGCCGCATCGCCTTCCCCGGAGCGTGGCTCGATTAGCATATTACGTGATTTCGCAGAGCTCCGATCTCTTCAATGAGGACTTTCCAAATTTTACGACCGAGCTGTTGTCGGGATATGCTGACGAGGATGCGGGTGCACAGCCTTTCCTGCTTCGCGCAGCGACTGCTGAAGATATTGGGCGCACCGTACTGAAGCAAATTAGCGCGAGCCGGCGTGAGGGGGCGTCCCGTGTTCTAGTCGTTTGTCATGCAGACGCATATTGGTCTCTCCTTGAGGAGGAAATCAAGGCAAAGGCGGATCGCGATTTTGCAGTTATCACGGACCGCGGGGTTCAGCCGGCGAAGCCTGTCGTGCTCGCTCGTCCTGAGGTCATCGGTGGTCAGGAGTTCGATTCGGTTATCACAGTCGGGATGGAGGAGGGTGTGATGCCGCCAAGAGCGGGCAATGAGAGTCTTCAAGATCTTCTTGAGCAAGCTGCAATCCGTGAAGCATACTTGGCGTTTACTCGAACGCGCTCCCGGCTAGCGATAGTCATCGGGCCTCATGCGCGACCGGCAAATGTTGTGCAGCGCGCGATTGAGGCCGGATTTATCGTCGACGTGGGCACAAGGGCTCAAGCGGACCCTCCTGGTTGAAGGCATCTCTCGTCGTCTTCGATTTGTGGCTAACTCAGCGGTGGCAGCGGAGTGCGGGCGGCTTAGTTTCACTGTAGCGCGAGCACTGCCTCTTGGGTCGGCAGGGTGTGCTCTCGAAATACTCCTCAATCGACGTGGTCAACTCATCGCAGTGCAGTGAACGGGCGGCGGCGATCGTGGTAATGGATGCCGACGGAGCGCGCTCGCGCGGGATCGAGCCGCTCGGCTTCTATCGCGGGCTGGTCGTGCGTGGCTGCGATCCAGGCGAGATGGGGATCGGCCCCGTCTTCGCGGTGCCCGATCTGCTCAAGCGCCACGGGCTCACGGTCGACGACATCGGTCCGTGGGAACTCAACGAGGCGTTCGCGGTGCAGACGATCTACTGCCGCGACACGCTCGGCATCCCGAACGAGAAGTTGAACGTCGACGGCGGTGCGATCTCGGTCGGTCATCCGTACGGCGTGAGCGGTGCGTGCATCGTGATGCACGCGTTCATCGAAGGCAAGCGCCGCGGCGAGAAGTACGTCGTGATCACGATGTGCGTCGGCGGCGGCATGGGAGCCGCGGGCCTGTTCGAGGTCAACCTGAACTAGCGCGGGCAGGGCTCGACGGGCAAGATTTTGCACTAGTATTCATCATCACATGCGAAATCGGGCACCCGCAGTCTGGCGGCATACTGCGACTGGTTGCCCGGAGCGTACGCCGGCCGAACGAAGGGCTTCGCGCGCACCAGGACGGTGCGGCGAGCAGCGACAAATTCGCGCAGCGTCCGCTCGTCGACGCGCAGATCCGCATCGACGTTCTGGCGCCGATAGCTGCCCACCCGAACGCCCCTGACCTTCGGCGTCGAACGGATCCGCTCGTCGATGTGCGTGACGTACCGATCGAGCAGCTTCGGGCGCGCCTTCGCCGCCCCGTCGCAGGTACTTTGCGCATCGTGTTGGGCGCAAGGCCCAAGGCGCGCGCAACCGGTTTGATCTTTTCTCCGCCGCGGCGGCAGCGAAGCCGAATGGTCTCCCAGGTTTCCGTGCTAATCACCCCGGGGGCGCCCCTCTCTCCGTAGCTTGGTGTAGTTACCGCTCCTTTCGAGAGGGGCGTCCTGCTTTATGCGCTCCATGGGCTCAATTCTCGGGCGCCGCCAGGGGTTCAAATCTCGGCTGCCGTTTCCACGGGTCGTTCGCCTTGTCCGGGCGCCCGGCGCTCATTCGCCCAGGAGCCCCGGAAAGCAACCTGCCCTAATCGTCGTTATCGTGAGAACGCCTCCTGTTCTGGAAAAGCGCGTCAGAGGCGCTGCGCCCCCGCGCATTAGGAGTCCGAAGCTTCCCAGCAAGGGAGGCTAACCGTTTTGAGCCAACGCGGGACGCGGGGAAGGTGTGTATTACGAAAATCAGGTCGAATCCGCGCGCCGCGGACCCGCTTCGGGCGGCCGTTTCTTTCTCGCGTATCTGAAGATTCGCCGATCTTGCTTCTTCACGACGTGCGAGCCGCTAAAGGCCGCGCCTTGGCCCTCTTTCACGATGCGGGTCGATGTCAGGCCAGTGCCGCTATAGATCGTCCGCGGGAAGCCGAGGCGATCCATCGGGATCAATCGTGCCAAACGTCTGGCACTCGGTGAGCGTAAAGTGGCCCCGGTGAGCGTTTCATCGGTCCGGTCCGCGAAAATATTCGTGGACACCTGGTCAGCAGGCTACGGTTCCCCGAACTCCATCGACGACGCCGTCGATGAGGCAACGGGTGAGCTAGTCCCTGAGGAGGGCTTCGAGTTCATCCGGCCGCCTTTGAGCGAGGATACTCGGCCGACGGCGTTCGTGGACGGCATTCGGCGTCAGGAAGCCGCCCTTTCGTTATGGCCCAACGACACAGTCGTTCCCGGCATTGCGGGGGCGTATGCCGTGGGCGCGGTACTCGTAGACCCCGACATGCCGCCCTGCTTCGGACCCGTGATAACGAAGCGGCTTGTGATTTGGTCCGCGGGCCAAACGGCTACCTTGCCCCCGACCGGTGCATCGTGGTCGTGGGAGACTGCGTCCACCCCAGAAACGGGTCCGAAGGCTGCCCTTCGCACCCTTCAGGACCGCATGCAGGACGCGGAGGCCAACCTCGCCCGGACCCTTGCCGCCAATGGCTATGACGTCCTTACGGACGGCACGCTTTGGGCCACTGCCGGTGCAGGTCAGAGCACCATCACCGGCTACGTTAAAACGCATCATCGCAGACTTCTGCCGAGCGAATACGCGCAGCGACTGCCGGGGCTACCGGCTGGGATGCGGACAACGCTCTTCTCGACCGATCGGCGCTACACGTGCTATCTGCGACTGATGGAGATGACGCCTTACTTGGCGCCACTTGCAGGTGTCGTGCGGCTCGAGTTCTCAGGTTCGCTCGCCGAGGCACGTGCCTCGGCCGATCGATACGCCGCGATGCTGCCGCGTTACGCGGGGGTCCTCCATGTCGACCCGCGTGCGCCGCAGAACCTGCAGCCCATCGGGGCTCTCGAGACGCACTTGCGGCACTTGCTCGGCGACTCTGCCCTGGCGGAACGCGCCGTTCGGGACGCTGTCGCCAACCAGGCCGACCGTGAGGGCAAAAATGGACATTAATCTCGAGGGGGCGGACCGGGTCGGTTACGTCGACGGCTCAGTGACCGCGACGACGCAACGGTACACGGTCGTGCTCGACGATGGAGCGTTGGTCCAACTGGACGACCTATTGGTGGTTCGGAACGCACTGCCGGGCGGACGTGGAGAGATCGCGCACTACGGCATCGTCGTGGAGTCCAATGGGGTCATCGAGGGCGCGAGCTTCGCCTCGGATACGCAGCGCATCGCTGGTACGCGCACGATGCCCGGGCAGTCGATCGTGACCGTCACGGTGCAGGCGTTGCGGACATTCCCCGAATTGTGGCTTGCACCGTTGCCAGGCGCCACAGTGTATCTCGCGCGAGACGAGGATCGGCGGCGGGCACTTTTCCAAGACCGCATGGACGGCCGGGAGCTGGTCGCGGGCCTCGATCATGGCCGCAATCCAGTGTCCCTGGACTGGTCGTTCCTCAACGGCGAACGCGGCGCGCACATGTCGATTAGTGGCATCTCCGGGGTCGCTACCAAGACGTCCTACGCGCTGTTCGTCCTCTACATGCTCATGGAAGCCCCGGCCGGTCGCGCACTGCTCGGGCCAAATCTTACCGGTACGCGAGCTGTCGTATTCAACGTCAAGGGCGAAGATCTGCTGCACCTCGACCGCCCGAACGCGAAGTTCGCGGATGACGCAGATGCCCAGGCGATGTGGGTTGCGCTGGGCGTTCCCCAGCCGCACCCGTTCCAGAGCGTTCGCATCATGGCGCCTCCCAGTAGGTCGCATGGCGCGGTCGCGGCGGCCGACGTGCACAGCCGGCGACACACCGACTACTCCGTGTTCGCTTGGACACCACTAGAGTTCGTGAGACGTGGCCTCATCCAGTTTGTCTTCAGTGACGCTCGCGACGCAAACCAGGTATCATTCATCGTTGACGCCGTCCGGTCAGCGCTTGTGCGGCACGCGGTGCCGTCGGCAAGTACACCGGGCGCAGTCATCATGCGACCCACTCCACTACGATCACGTGATTTCGATGCCGCGGCGGCACAGCTTGCCGGTGCCGTTCCGCAAACGGTGCAAGCCGACGACACGGAGATTCGGGACTTCGCGGACCTTGTAGACTTCCTGACGGACCGTATTGAGAACGAGGTACCCGGCTGGGTCGCTCGCACCACGGGGAACACCAACGAGGCTTTTCTGCGCCGTCTTCTTGCCATGCAACGACGCCTTGGCCAGCTGGTGCGTTGCGACGCGACGTCGCTCGCGCTTGACCGCAACGTGAACGTTGTCGACCTGCATGCGCTTCACGATGATGCTCAGCGCTTCGTCGTCGGCGCCGTGCTCGATCAGATTTGGCAGGAGAAGCAGGGCGGGGGGCGCGAGCCGCTTCGCTTCGTGGTCCTCGATGAGCTAAACAAGTACGCTCCCCGTCAGGGCACGAGCCCAATCAAGGAAATCTTAGTCGATATTGCTGCTCGCGGACGTAGCCTGGGCGTCGTTCTCATCGGCTGCCAGCAGAACGCCTCCGGCGTTGAAGCCGCCGTGACCGATAATGCGTCGATCAAAGTTGTGGGCCGGCTCGATGCCGGTCATGCCGATGAATACCGTTTCCTGCCCGGGGAATTGCGGCAGCGTGCGACACGATTCTTACCCGGCACGATGGTACTGGACCAACCCGTAGTTCCAGCACCAATCCCAATCGTGTTCCCGTTTCCACCGTATGCGACGAACGTTGCTGAGGACGCTACAGGAGCCGGGGTGGATGGAGACCCACTTGGCGACATCGAGGTCTGAATGCGGCTGCTCCACACCTCCGACTGGCACCTTGGCCTCGCTGAGCACGGACTCGATCGCCAACCCGACCATGATCACATGCTCGCCCAGATACGGGAGATCGCGCGATCCGAACGCGTCGACGTCATACTCAACACGGGCGATTTGTTCGACAAAGCAAACCCGGACATCGAAACGCTCCGGCACGCCTGGGCATCACTGGAAGAACTTGCCTCGATAGCGCCGCTCGTCGTGTTGTGCGGCAACCACGACGGAGCCAAGTTGTTCGAGTTGATGGGTACCATCCTCAAGAACCGGCTGCCGATCCATTTTCTGGATACGAGCACGCTCCTTAAACGGGAGCAAGGCATTTTGCGTCTTCCTACGTCGGACCACGAATCCATCGTGATTGGAGCGGTACCGTTTATCCGAAGCGCAAACTTCCTGCGAAAGTATCTAAGCGAAGGTCTCGACACGGCCACGCTGACCTACGGCGATAGCGTCGGCACGATTCAAGAGCAGGTTGGGCGCTGGATGAGCGATGGATACGATCCGTCGCGGGATATCCGCATCTTCGCCGCACACCTCCTATTGGACAACGCGCAGCCAAGCGGCAGCGAGTACCACTTCCACGTCGACAGCGACTTCGCGGTGCGACCACAGCGGATTCCTACTGCCGAGTACGTTGCATTCGGGCACATCCACAAGCCACAGGCGATTGGCGGACTGCCAAATGGCAGATATGCGGGATCGCCAATACCCATTGACTTCGGAGAGCGTGCCGATGAGAAGTCAGTCGTTGTGGTGACCGGCCGACCCGGGTACTCTCTTGAGACGAAAGTTATTCCGCTCGCAATTCAACGCCGCATGATCGATATTACCGAGACGCTGGATACCATCTCTGCCAATCGTAAATCGTACACCGGCAAGATCGCCCGGGTGACGGTTCTTCTGGATACGCCCGTTGACGACTTGGAGCGCCGCGTACGGGATATGCTCGAAGGGGCGAGCGTGTGCAGCGTGCGTCCGCGGTACCCCGCGCCCATTGACGCCGTGCCGCCGGTCGGTGGCGGAACGTCGGAGGCCTCGCTGACGGAAATGCTGTCCGCTTACATGGCCGGCCGGGACGACGTCGGTGATCAGCCTCGCGTGTCGCGCTATTTCGCAGAGTTTCTGGACCAGCTCCGCCAAGGTCAGGACTTAGAGGCTGGCGTGCTCGCGGACCTCGGGGCGATCCTGCCATGAGACCAGTCAACATTACCATGCGCAACTTCCGGAGTTTCCGGACAGAGCGTACGCTGCAATTTCCGCCGGAGGGCCTCTTCGCGATTGTCGGTGACACGGGTGCTGGCAAGACCTCGATCCTCGAAGCAATTACGTACGCGCTCTTTAACCGACCAACTTGGGACGGGAAAAACGTCACGTCGCTCATCGCCAAAGGTGCGAAGTCAATGTCAGTCGACTTCGCCTTTACCATCGGCGGCGTGCCGTATAGAGTCACGCGGCTGACTCGCTTAAAGGGCGCACCCGAGGCCCGGCTGAGCTGTGAGGACCGGGCGCTGAGCCTTTCGGGCGTCGAGAGTGTTGACGCAGCCATACGGTCTGCCCTCGGGATGGACGCGACAACGTTTTTGCACACGGTCCTGCTTCCACAAGGGAAGCACGCGGAGTTGCTAACGAAGACCCCCGACAAACGCGGCGACATCCTGAAGGAAATCTTTGGGCTACAAGAACTCGACATGGTAAACGTGCTTGCCCGCGATCAGGAGATTCGTGCCGAATCCGGCTTACAACTGCTTCGCCAACGGCGAGAAGCTCATGAGGCCGACCCGGCAAGCCGCATTGAAGCCGAAGAAGCGGCGCTTTCTGGAGCAAAAGAAAGGCTTACAGCATCGGAAGCGGCGTTGGCGGCGATGCGAGAACTCGAGACAAATCTCCGCGACCTTGTTGCACGGTCGGAGGTAGAGGAAAGGCGGCTCGATGATGCGATGCGATCTAGTACATCGTTGGCGGAGTTCTCTCGACTAGGGACCGCGGAGGCCGCGCTGCGCGAAACCATGCGCGCGGAAGCCAAGCGACTTACCTTAATGAAGTCCGCGGTGCGGTCCGCGACTACTACGATCTTAGAGTTGAAGGCAAAGCACCACGACGCGGCGACATTGCGTCTCGTCGAGACGGCGATCCAGGCACTCATCATGGATCAACGTGAGCTCGCATCAGCGCACTCGAAGGCTGCACAGGTGCAAGCTCGTCTGGACGAGTCGGAGCGCTTGTTTCAGGACTTGCGGACCAAGGTCGCCGACGCGACCGCCACTTCGGACGGCGCCGCAACCACCGTGGCGTTAGCTCACGCCGCCCTTGCTGACTCGGAAAGCGATTTCAAGACCCGCGAACGCGCTTGCGCAATATTCAAGACGGCGACTGTCGCCCTTGAGCAAAGTCGCAAAGCACTTCAAGAAATCCTCAAGGAGGTGGAGTCTGCCACAGACATGGAAGCCGTACTCCAATCTGAGAGCGCTACGGCGCGCAAGGCGCTCGATGGGGCCGAAGCTCTCCGTGAAGCGGCGTTTCTTGCGGATGGAGCGGCAGCCCTCGCAACTCACCTGCATGCCGGCGATGCGTGCCCGGTGTGCGAGCGGATTTTGCCGAACGATTTTCGAGCGCCGGTTTCCAAGGGGCTCTGCGAGGCTGATGCGGTTCTTGCCCGGAGCCGAGCTTGTTGGGAGAATCTTTCGGCGAGGGTTGGCCAGCACGCCACAACGATCGCAGTGCTACGGCAACGCCACGCTTCCGCTCAAGGCTCAGTCGACGAAGGCGCTGCCGAGCTCGCGATTGCAACTGCCGGACTAGGAACGTACGCCGACATGCAAGCGGACCCCGTCGCTGAGCTCGATCGCCGATTGGCCCGCCTTGAACAACTCCGCGCCGAGGTGCGGACGCTCCTTGCAGCGAGTGCGGAGCGCTCAGCTGAAGTTCAAAAGCAGCATGTCGCTCTCGCCGCTGCGGCTGCCACGCGGACGCAGGTGACCAAGAGCCTTGAGGCTGCCAAAGATGACCTGGCCCGAAGGATGTCGGAGGTCGAACGCAGGTCGCAGGAACTGCCCCCAGATTTTCGCGCTCGTTCGGACCCGAAAGACCGTGAAGTTACACAACGACGTGTGCGTGAAGCAATCGCTGTGGCCGTCAAGGCGGACGATGCCTTGGCTGAAGCTCGCGCAGCGGTTGCCGCGGCTACGTTGGCATCGGAGCGAGCGGCCGCGAAAATGCGCGACGAGGTAGTCGTTCCGCGAGCAACGCTCATTGGTCGGCTTACGCCAATTGCGGAGCTATTTGAAATTGCAGTACCCAATAGTGATGGGCCGACAAAATTCTGGCTGACCGCTATGACGACTGCCACGGAGCGTGAACGGACGCGCGCTGCTGATGCTCTTCAGAAAAACGTGTCCGAGCGCCAAGCGTTGGTCTCGGGGCGCGAGCGTCTTATCGACATGGCTGGAGGTGAGCCGGAAGCGGTTCGCTACGGGGCTCTCGTAGCCGTGGCCAACGCCGAGACATCGTTGGCTACGGCTCGCGCGAACGCCGCCGAAGCCGCCACGTTGGACATCCGAGTCGCCGCGCTGGAACCCGTAAAAATGGGCCTCACTGGCCTCCGCGGAGTTCTACGATCGAACCGCTTCCCACAGTACGCCGCAACGCAACGGCAGCGCCGCCTGCTTGAAATTGCTTCGGGAATGCTCGGCGACATGGTAGAAGGCCGTTATGCATTCCAGGAGGACTTCGGCATCCTCGACCGTGCCAGCAACGAAGTGCGGGTGGCTCAGACGCTGTCGGGCGGTGAGAAGTTCCTTGCCAGTCTGGCGCTATCGCTTGCGGTGGTCGAGATCGCCGCGAACGCCGGCGCGCGCATCGACTCGCTGTTTCTGGATGAGGGCTTTGACTCGCTCGACAGCACGATGCTGCCGATAGCGATGATGGAGTTGCGAAAGCGCGCAAAGAACGGGCGAGCAATTGGCGTGATTACGCATGTAACGGAGGCTGCCCAATTTGCCTCGGCGACATTCGTTGTGCGACCGACAGGCGACGGGAGCATCATCGATTCAGTGGACGCTGGATTGGACGAGGACAGCGCTTCTGCAGAGCGGTTGGTGTCCCAGTTGTTCGCAGGCGCACGAGAATGAGCGATCCGACCAACTGGCTTTCCGGCGACCCCCTTCGCTGGATCATGCACCTAATTGAGCTGCACCGGCCGAAGCCTGTACCAGATAACGATTCGGTAGAGACTCAACCGCGGATACCACCTCCGTCGCCGACGCCTCCGGTCGAACCGCCATCTGCTCCACCCGTCGAGGTCTCCGTTTCTGGATCCCGCTTCCAGATCGTCTATGGCAACGTTCGTCGCGAACGACCCTACCGCGGTGTTGCGGCCTCGGCGCCATACGTACCGGCAACGACATTCTACCATCCCTCCGTGTGGTCGGCGGAGCAGAACGCCTACTACAGGTTTTGGAACTACCGCTTAGCGGCGGGAGAAGCCCTCCAGACGGACGCGTACTACCTTCGGCGCTACGCGGACGATGCCGTAATTCTCGCGACTACGCTTGAGGCGCTGGTCGATGACTGGGAGATGCTCCGCCGAAACTATCCTTCGATTTGGCAGCCTGACCTCGATTCGCGTATCGGTCAAGGCCGATTGATTCTAGGGCGGTATGAATTTGGACCGAACGAAAAGACAATGGTGTTTGAATCGTTCGTTTTGGAAGATCAGGGGTCGTGGATTGGTTTCGATCTGGCCGTTCGGGCCGGCGTGTCCCCACGGGACGCCGACCTCAAGACGATTGTCGAGCCTTCAATACCGAATACACTAAGGTGGCGACAGCGACGGGCCGTCATCGAGACAGTTGCGCGGCTGCGCAAACTCGCCGATCCAGATCCCATCTTCAACGCCGCCTTATCCGGCGTACCCAAACTGATGAGCCGAGAGGTCTTCAGAGGCGTGCCGGACATCGACAGGCTGGCTGGCCCGGGACAGTCCCATCTCCATGTTAAGCGCGGTTCCTGGGGTGTCGTCACGGCGAAAATTCCGTCGTATTACGCGACGGCACGAGTGAAGCACGCCGTCGGAGAACTCGTTGCGGAAGCCATGAGTCTGGTCGTGCCCGCCGCTGAGGGTGGAGGAACGGTCGGCGGAGATGAGCATCGTTTTTCTATCAAACGCGAACGCAGCATCGTCGCTACATTGCCACCGCCAGACACCGTCGAGGGCCTAATCGTGAGCGCCCGGCTCGCGACGTCGTGGGAAGCCGTCGTATTGCTGGCTGTCGTGCTGCGGATGTGCGAGGTCAAACCATGGATTGAGGGCCAAATCGCTCTCGCAAGAGATTTGCGGATAGGCTTCGACCGTGCGATGCAGTCGCTTGGGCAAACGACGGGCATCGGCGCGGTGAAGCGCGCCTTTTTTTCTTGCGTCGTCGGCGCGCGCGCTGCCTGGACCATGGAGAATGTGCCGTCGGATGCGCAATCGCTGAAGATGAACGGTGCGCGGGCGCGATTCCGGCGTAACCTGCAACGTGAGTTACTCGGATCTGCGATACGCGAGTCTGTCATCTTGGCCTGCGAGGCGGTGCTGGTGGAACGGCTTAACGTCCCGGCATCGGCCGTGGCCACGGCGCTGTCCGGCGGCACAATCCTTAAGGTTGAGGAGTAGCAAGTGTCCAATGTCGATCTCGCGGTCATCAAAGCGCTCAAGATCGGACGCGTCCCGCGGCGGGGGACGCTAGAAATAGCCGTTGGTCGGGACGCGGAGATCGCCGAATTCCGGCGGGCCGTCACCTACGTGACAGGAGGGTTCGCGGAGGTACGGTTCCTGCGTGGTGACTACGGTTCAGGCAAGACGTTCATGTGCAGCGTTCTGCGGGAGATTGCTTTTTCTCAAGGCCTGGCGGTTTCCATCGTCAATCTCTCGCGCGAGGTCCCTTTCGGCCGGCGGGAGTTGGTGCTCGCGGAGATTCTCATCGGCCTTCGCACAGAAGCGACTGGCCCTGAGTCCGCGCTCGGCGCCGTCCTGGAGCGCTGGTTCGCAAGGTATGATGCCGGTACGCCTCTCGAAGACAACGCGGCGCTTTCGGCGGCGATCCACAAAGTCAGCGCGACGGACCCACAGCTCGCGTCCGCGCTGCGTGGGTATTACCGCGCGTATCTCATGGACGATGGCGCCGCCCTCATGGAGGCGGCGCTCGCATTTATCCGAGGCGAGTCCATTACCGCCGAGTCCCGAAGCGCGCTGAAGCTGGCTGGCCGGCTAGCACCGGAAAACGCTCTGCGGCGGCTGCGCGCCATCCTCGCATTGATGCGAGACGCGCAATATCCCGGCCTACTGGTCCTCGTCGATGAGGCTGAAACAATCCAACGACTCAACAAGGTTCAGCGGGACGCAGCCTACACCGCAATTCGGGAGATCGTTGATTCCTGCGAGGAGGCGTTTCCGTACTGTCTGTTCGTGTTCGCCGGCACGCAGCCGCTGTTTGAGGATGAGTTTCGCGGCATCGCATCCTATCAGCCACTCTACCAGCGCATCAAGAACACTCAGGTCACCAGCGAGCGCGATCTGAGGCAACCTATCATCCGCCTTGAGGAACTCGGCACCGAAGCGCTGCTGGAGGTTGCCAAGCGAGTGCGGAAATTGCACGGCGATGCGTACGAGTGGAATGCAAAGGGACGTTACACCGACGCGATGTTGGTGGAATTTATCAAGACGGTCGCGACACGCTTTGGCGACATTCGGCAGAAACCACGCGGTTTCCTGAAGGCACTAGTAGACACGCTGGACGCGCGCCAGCAGGGCCTCGACCATGAATCGGTCGACCAGCTGGCAGCGGCGATTCAGCAAGTAGAGGCTCAGGACGCGCAGCTTGACGATGACGTCGTGGTCGCTGTCGCGTGAATCCGTATGCCCTTCTGGCGCCACCAGTTCAGTCTTGGATCGACAGCCAAGGATGGACTGACTTCAGCGAGATTCAAGAAGCCGCGATTCCGCGCATCTCCGCAGACGAAGGCGTTCTTCTCGTGGCATCGACCGCGTCCGGCAAAACGGAGGCGGCGGTGCTGCCAATGGTCTCGCGCATTCTCGAGTTACGCTTAGCCCCGATCGCGCTGCTGTACGTCGCTCCCCTTAAGGCGCTCATTAATGATCAGGTGGGACGCGTAGAACGTATTCTTAGCGAAACTTCGCTTACGTGCGCCTGGTGGCACGGGGAGCTCTCCCCCGCCCAGCGGGCTCGAATCCTGCGGTCACCTCCGCATGCCTTGCTAACAACGCCGGAATCGCTCGAAGTCATGCTCAGCTCGACCGCGTATGGACACGGCGCTCTTCTCGGCAATGTCCGCTACGTACTCGTGGACGAGATACATGCATTTGCCGAGGCAGACCGCGGCGCACAGCTGGTTTCGCTCCTGGCACGGCTAGAGGAGTCTAGCGTACGTCCCTTCGTGCGCGTCGCCCTCAGTGCCACCGTGGGATCCCCTGAGGCGCTGGTGTCCTGGCTTAGTTCGCCGCGGAATGATGCTCCGCACCTTGAAGCCATTGTGGCGCGGGGATCACGGCCACGGCGCATCGGAGTCGGCGTCGTTCCCGACGTTCAGGACCCCTCCCTCACGCGTGAAGAGCGGCAGACGCGTTCCTTAGTTCGGCTCGCCTCCGTGTTGGAGCGACATGCGTCGGGGAAGCGGTGCCTCATCTTCACAAATGCGAGAGCGATGGCGGAGCGGGTGACTGCGGAACTACGGACACGCGGACTGGATGTTCACATCCACCATGGCTCGGTCGACCAGGCGGTGCGGCGACAGACCGAAGCCGTCTTCCGTCTCGACGGTCCCAAGACGATCGTCGCCACCAGTACCTTGGAGCTCGGCATCGACATCGGTGACCTTGAGCTAACCGTTCAGCTCGGCGCGCCGGCGACCGCATCAAGCTTCATGCAGCGTCTCGGCCGAAGTGGACGAAGAGCAGACGTAGAAAGCGTCGGGTATCTCTATGCTCTCGACGATGATGAGATGCCTGCTGCGCTGGCGGTCGCGGACCTTGCTCATCGGGGTGTCGTTGAAGCTCTCCACCCCGATAGTGCCACCCTTCACGTCCTCTTTCAGCAAGTTATCCAGCTGGTCCGAGAGTTGGATCAGGCCTCGCCGGCTCGTTGCTTCGACGTGCTCGGCAGTGCCGGCCCCTTCCGGGATGTTACGCAAGGAACATTCGATGATCTCATCGCGGATCTCGTTGAAGACGGTTTCCTGGAGCTGGAACGTGGCCAGTTACGAATTGGCGCCGAGACCGAACGGCGCTTCGGGTTCATGAACTACCGGGACTTTTATTCCGTCTTCGAGACCGATCCCGTGTGGTTGGTTCGACATGGAAGCGATCCCATTGGCAGCATCGATCTTCGCTACCCTATCTCAGAAAATCGTGAAAACATCTTCGTACTTGCGGGCCGAAAGTGGCACGTCACCGCCATCGACCGTAGTCGCAACCTCCTGCTTGTCGAGCCGGCTCCCAACGCCAAGATACCACGATGGATCGGCGACACGGTCCCCTATAGTTTCGAGGTCATGCGCCGCGCGTGCGAATTAATTGCCGGCGAAACCTCCCCGCTGGAGCACGCACGCTACTCGGAGAGGATGGCACCTCAGCGGAGCGAGGCGCGTAGGCTCGGCATTGATCCGCGCACGTTTGTCGTCGCCCCCGATGAGCATGGCGACGTCGTGTACACGTACGCAGGATTCCATGCGAACCGATACCTGGCAGGGCTCTTGGCCGCCTCGCTCAAGACCGTGGTTTCTGCGGCGGGTCACGGCGTTGTAATTCGAGGCGGTGCGCATTCGGTGTCATCGATTGTTGACGTCGTCCGCGAAATCGTTGCTTCTTTCTCGACGCGCGCCGCGCTGAAGGACGCCGCTGCCGCGGGCGATTCACTCCCATTGCTTGGGAAATACGCAAAGTACCTCGGACGCCGGTCAATCGTGCACAAGCGCATCTTGGATCTGAATGAAGGGGCACGGGAGTTCGAACGACTTCCATTGGCTCAGCTCCGCGTCGCTGCAGCCGGATCTCTCTCAGCGGCTGGATAAGCCGTCCCAGATAAACGTCCAGGCGGTTTCTGCGTGTGTGCTCCGGACCCCGATCTTAGGGCCGTCTTGCGGACCCGAGGCGAGATTGCGGCGGCGACTCGCCACGGGGCGCGGCGGGCCTGTTCGAGGTCAACCTGAACTGATCTCGGTGCGCCGGACGGGGAGGTGAACTTTGATGCGCGTCCCGTTCCCCGGGACCGCATCGATCTCGACCTGACGGGCCAGGGCCTGGATTAAGTACAGGCCGCGTCCGCTCGATGCGGTCGGGTCGGGGAGGCTGCGTACCGCCGGAATCCCGGGTCCCCGGTCGCCGACGATCAGCACAGCACCCTCATCCTCCCAGGCGACATGGATCCCGACCGCGCCCGGTGCGTAGCGGATCACGTTGGTGACCAGCTCGCCGACGATGATCTCGACGGCTTCGAGATCCGAGTCCGGCGCCGCCTGGTGGGCGAGGAACGCGCGGATCGCGTGCCGTGCTCGCATCGCCTCGCGCGCGTCGGCAGTCACGAGCGACCACTCGTGCGGGTTGTCCATGGGGAAGCCGGCTTTCAGCGCGCCATCGCCGCTTAGCGCGGTACGATAGCGTACGGCGCGACCCTTCGGTA
>Ga0182024_10012215_pt1 | contig 17031 bp, 13 predicted proteins | sample P32metaG_FD_120480 | JGI IMG/M metagenome (GOLD analysis project Ga0182024, IMG submission 120480) | Permafrost microbial communities from Stordalen Mire, Sweden - P3-2 metaG (Illumina Assembly) | ecosystem: Environmental > Terrestrial > Soil > Wetlands > Permafrost | place: Sweden: Stordalen...
CCAGAGAATCTGGAACTGCTGACCAGGCTGACGCTCGCGATTCTTGATATTCACACATTCCGCAGCGAGCGCATCGGCGGCCCGCGTGCTCAGCCTGGCTTGATACCGAGTTTCCGATGAGGTTGCGGTTGGGGGATACTTTTCAGTAACGGACGAATTGCAGCCAGGCGATCCCCAGCGCGAGCGTGAGAATCGTCAGCGGGATGCCGACCTTGCCGTATTCCCAGAAGGAGATCGTCACCCCCTTCCGGCGTGCGCTCTCGACGACAATCAGGTTGGCCACTGATCCGAGCACGGTGAGATTGCCGGCGAACGTGCTCGACATCGCCAGCGCCAGCCATGCGGTCTCACGCGTTGCCCCGGGCACCGCCTGTGCGACGGGCTCCAGAAGCAGCACCGCCGGCACGTTGCTGACCAGGTTCGACAGCCCAGCTGATACCAGGCTGAGCAGATCGTTGGGACGGTTCAACAGCCATTTCCAGTCCTCGATGCCCCACGTGGCAACGACGTGAACCTGGAAGGCATGAACGACGATGAACAGCCCTGTGAACATCACCAGCAGGCTCCAATCGACTTCTCGGTAGACCTTCTCCGGCTTGATTCGATCGAGGAGCGAAACGGCCGCCGCACCGAGGGCGACCAGTTCCAGCGGCAGGCCGGTGAAGAACAGTGCCACCGCCGCCAGCGTTACCACCACGGCCTTGATTTGCAGCCATGCGTGACGACGGCTGCGAGGCATCCCTTCGTTATCCAACGTCTCATCTTTACACTGCGTTTCCTGGTTTTTGGACGGAGTCAATCGACTCCGGTACATGAGGCAAACGACGAGGTAGGTAAGGCCCAACCCCAACAGGGCCACCGGCAGCAGGCGAGCGGCGAAGCGAAGGTAGGAGATGCCCGAATGCGCTCCAATGTAGATGTTCTGCGGATTGCCGGTGATGGTGCCCGTCGAACCGACATTTGCGGCGGTTGCCAAACCGATCAGATGCGGTATCGGATCGAACTTCATCCGCCTTGCCAAGTGCAGCACCAGCGGCGTTAGCGCAACGCAGACCACGTCGTTGATCAGAAACGCCGACATCATCCCCGACAGACCGATGGTGACCGCCAGCAGTCCCTTCGGAGTCTTGATGCGGCGCATCGCAATGCCGACCAGCCGCTCGAAAACGCCAGACAACCGCAGCACGCCAACGACGATCATCATGCCAAATAGCAGGAAGAGCGTCTTGAAGTCGATAGACTCCGGGCTGACCGCCTCCTTCAGACCAAGGACTCCCGTGACCAACATCAAAGTAGCGCCGACGAGAGCAATGCCGGCCCGGTCCATGCGCAGCCCCGGCACTTTTCCCAGCGCCAGTCCGGCATAGGTCAGCACGAAGATCACCCAGGTCAGCCCTGCAGTCCATTCGTTCACGGCAAATTTCCTTCCTCTTTGAGTCTTGTCGCATTCGTGGCTCCCGTCTCAGGCATCAGCGTTAGAAATAGGACGGTGGCGACAACGGCAATGCCGGTGAACACATAAAAGAAGCCGTTGAAACCAAGGTGCTCCGCCAGGAACCCGGCCCCGAGCGGCCCAATCACGCCGCCGACAGCCAGGGCGGTGGCGAGCATTCCGGTCAGGGCGTTGAACCCACCCTTGCCCCTGGTCAGGTCGGCGCAGATCGCGACGATGACCACGCCGTAGACGCCCGCACCGATGCCGTCAAGAGCCTGAAGTGCGACCAGTTCCCACGGATCGTTCGTAAGCGTGTAGAGGAAGATGCGGATAGGAAGTGCAACCAGGCCAATCCCGTAGACCCATTTGCGGCCCCAGCGATCGCACAGCCAACCGGCGGCGAGCGCCACAGGAATCATGACCGTCTGGGCCACCAGCACTACCGCAGCGACTTGAACGTCGGTGCCTTGAAGCTTCTTGATGTAGGCGCCCAGAAAAGGCATCACTGGGGCGTTCGCCAGGTGAAACAGCGCCGTCGTCACAAGCAGCACCAATACCCGTCGGTCCTTCAACAGCTCACGTAAACCAGCACCCTTGCCACCAGCGTGGGCAGCGCCGCTGGCACGATCCTCGTCGATCTCTTTCTCGCGGATGATGAAGACGGAACCGGCCGCCAGGAAAGAGACGATGGGTACCGCAAAGAAGACGGAGGTCACACCAAACAAGCTGACCAGGCCCATTGCCAGCAGGGCCGCGGCGAGGTTGCCGGCGTGGTTCCATCCCTGGTTGTGGCCCATGGTCCGATTCAGGGCCGCGTGGCCAACCAACCCGAGCGCCAGCGCCCCCAGCAGGGGCAGAAAGAACGCCTGCCCTGTGCCGGCAACGAACAGCAACGGATCTACCCAGCCAGGGTGGGCCGGCACCAGCGGCAGCAGGCCGTAGCAGACACCGAGCAGGATCGACGCGCCCGCCAGCATGGACCGCCGCTGCCGAACGCGGTCCACGATCATGCCGGCTGGAGTTTGCATGAGGAATACGCCCAAACCGGCAAGGCAGATGGCAATGCCGATGGCCGTCTCCGTCCACTGCCTCCCCTGAAGGTAGGCTCCGAGAAACGGCATGACAACGCCCGTGATCTCGGCCAGAAAGAAGTTGGCTGCATTCAACCCGCCCCGGCTTCGCAAAGAGACTGTGTCGGTGGCGGGTGGTTGCAGCGTTTTTGCTTGCAGGTCGGTTTCGGGTGCCTCAATCATCTTCGGAAATCTCCATGGAAAGAACGAAGCGCTGCCGAATGATCCGTTCAGCATAGCATCGATTCGATGTCAAAAAAGGGCGCCGGGCATGGATGGTGTTTCCGTACCCGGCGCCACGATCAGTTGAATGTGGATCTTCACTCTTCACGACGCAACCGCTCGATCTCCTTGCGCAACTCATTCAGTTGACGATGCGGAAGATCGGATGTGTCTCGGGCGAGCCTTGACCTCGACATGCCCGATCTTCCAAGCCTCTTCTCTATCCCTCGTGTCAAGGACGATCATTCATAATGCAATCAGCGGACCAAACTTCGCGAACCCCACCTGAATGTGCCAAGTGGCTCTAACTAAAGTAAATGCGGAAACTGCCGCGAAATCTTCAAGACCATCTGCCTAACGAGTTGGGCAGAAATCCCCCTCCCCATTCGGGGGTTTATCGCTCAATTCGCAATTATCGTGAGTGGCTGCTTCGCTGCGCCCGCGCCGAAAACCTTGCGTCGCGCAGGCCGGCGGTTTCTCCCACGCACACATGGATCTGGCCAGACGGTCCTGTCCGACACCTACGAACAGAATGTGGACGTGATCCAGTGGATGAAAGGATCGCAGGATCGCCTTTTCGTCATCAAAGAATAGCAGGCATCCCGGACCGAGTTTGAACTGCCAGACACAGCCGTCGGCGATCAGCCTCAATTCTCGATGGGAATAATCGATTCGTTGCAACGTGCCTTCAACGAATTGAAGCCTGCATTGGTCTATTTCCTCGTGGAGTTTTGCCGTGGCGGTATCATGTCGAAAGAGTGTCGCGAACATGGTTGCCTCCTCATTCAGAACGGTCGATCGAAATCGTCCAATGCAGCGATACGTTCTCGCCTACGATTGTTCCTGGCGGGCATGGGCGCGCTTATCACAATCGATGTCCTGGTCGTCGTGCCAGACGAAGTCGAACGATCCCGCGTGGTCTTAACCGACGGGCTTTCAGAAGCGGTGTCATTCCCTCTTGACGCCAGGATGATCCAAACGACTAGAAACGACACCCAGACGAAAATGGTCACGCCCATTTCCTGTTGAAGCGTAGCTGCGGCGATCATGGTTGCTGCCCTCCGTTCATCTTCTTGTGGGCGAAGAACTCCGATAGCTAACGCAACCGGGATGCCGAAATGAAGCTGGTCGCAAACGATGTGCCCTCAAACTGTAGACGTAATGCTTCAATTCTGTTTGGGGTATGAGGATGCGCTTTGATGCCGAAAGCAAAATGTTTGCTGGCGAGTTCATTCCAGGGCCGAATGAGTGACGGAGGCCGGGAACGTGGGCGGGAAGTCCCCGTCAACTATGGGCGAAAGTCTCCCGTAAGCTACTTATGCAGTCCGTATTGGCGGATCTTATCGAAGAGCTGTCGCCGGCTGATGCCGAGCAATTTGCTTGCCTTGGTACGGTTCCAGCCCGATTGTTCCAGCGCCTGAGCGATGGCCCGACGTTCTGTCTCCGCCATCATTTCCTTGAGCGACATCGGCGCTGTAGATGCGGATTCCGCGACCGCCGTGCTTTCCTGATGCAGGGGAAGAAGGTCTTCCGCAAGAATCATCCGGCCCCGAGAGAGGATGGCAGCGCGAGCAAGGACGTTCTGCAATTGTCGTACGTTTCCGGGCCACTCCTGACTGCCGAGCCATTGCAGCGCATCAGGGGCCAATCCTAGGTGTGGCCAGCGATACTTCCGTGCCAGCCGCCCGATGAAGTGTTCAGCGAGCAGAGGGATGTCGTCGCGTCGGGCACGCAGGGCCGGCAACTCGATCGCCACCACGTTGAGGCGGTAGAAGAGGTCCTCGCGAAACCGACCTTCCGCGATCAGGACCGGCAGATTGCGATGCGTGGCGGAAATAACGCGCACGTCCACTTGCAAGGTCTCTGTGCCGCCCACGCGCTCGAACTGGCCTGTCTGCAAAACACGCAAGAGCTTCGCTTGCAGATCAACGTCGAGGTCGCCAACCTCATCGAGAAACAACGTGCCGCTATTGGCTTGCTCGAATCGCCCCGGACGTTGAGCCACGGCCCCGGTGAATGCGCCGCGCTCATGGCCAAAGAGTTCGCTCTCCAGCAGCGTTGGACTCAGGGCCGCGCAATTCACTTTGATGAACGGTTTTCCTTCCCGGCCTGAATTGCGATGGATGGCACTGGCGACGAGTTCCTTCCCGGTGCCGCTTTCTCCGAGGATCAGGATCCCATCCTCGAATCGATGCGCGTTCGTCGAAAACACATACAACAACCCACTGCCCGAATAGTTTGTCGTCGCGCTAATGCCGTCGCCCTTGTCCGGCTTCGCCAATCTTCGATTTCTCCACGTTGTCGCACCAGCACCCAGCCGTGCGGCTCCAGGATCTCGCCCCAGCTTGCACGCCGCTCGAAGTCATCTCCCGGCCGGTTGCCATCGTGAGAGCGCACAGCCTTCGTAGCGGGTCTGGGGAGGTTGGGCTCGATCTCCGTCCATCGATTGAACCGCCGGGCCTCTTCGAGCAGAACGGCATGCTCTTCGTTGGTGATGGTCGGCACCTGCGTCAAATCAGGACTGCCATCGAGAAGCCGGTAAAGTTGATTGCGCGGATGACAGCGGCGCGGACTCGGCGGTGCCAAAGCGTAGCCGCCCGAGGCTTTGAGTTCGACCAAGGTCACCTTCTTCTGTCGGCCAGATTCGTCGAGAATGACCGCCCCGCTTGCATCGACCGCCGGCGCGGACAGCTACCGCATCGTGGTCAGCGACCTGATCCGCCGCAGGCCCATTTGGTTCGGCGGCCAGGGCCGTTCCGAGGCAAGCATGGACCAGTTCTACGCCTGGCTTGGCCCCGAGAAATCCAGCAAAATACGGCTTGCCGTCATGGACATGTGGAAGGCGTTCCGCAACTCCACTCTCAAGCAAGGTCATGCTCCCCAGGCTCTGATCATCTACGACAAGTTTCATGTGCTGCGCCATTTGCAGGATGCCTTGGACGATGTGCGCAAGAGCGAATACAGCCGGCTCACCGGGCCAGGACGCCGCTTCATCAAGGGCCAAAAGTACGCCTTGCTGTCGCGCTGGCACAACCTGACCGTCTCGCGCAAAAAGGGGCTGAAGCTGCTCTTCAACGCCAACAGTGGCCGGACATGGATTGGGAGCGAGATCGGATGCGGGTGCACAGCCCGAAGATCGAGCACCTGGAAGGTGGTGGGGATCGATGGGTGCCAATCTTTCCCGAGCTGCGGCCGTATCTGGAGGAGGCGTTCGAGTTGGCCAAGCCGGGTGCCGTCCAGGTCATCAACCGATACCTCGACAGTACCACGAATCTGCGTACGCAGATGCTTCGGATCATCAAGCGGGCGGGGCTCAAGCCCTGGCCGAAGCTCTTTCAAAATCTGCGGGCCAGTCGGGAGACGGAACTGGCCAAGGACTATCCGATCCACGTCGTCTGCGCCTGGATCGGCAACACTGAGATGATCGCCGCCAAGCACTACCTGCAGGTGACCGAGGACTATTTCCAGCAAGCGGCTGGCGAGCGCGCTGCGAAATCCGGTGCAGCAACCCGCTGCACCGGATCGCACGGAAGCCCCGGAAACCACGGAAGCCCTGCCGGAGCAGGGCCTTCCGCTAGTTGGTGCGATGGAGTGCGAATCCGTGCGAGATGATCTAATACCCCCAAGGGGACTCGAACCCCTGTCTTAGCCGTGAGAGGGCTATGTCCTAGGCCACTAGACGATGGGGGCAAATTATTGGAGACGTTTCCATGTCCCAGATTGATTCTACCCTTTCGCCCGCAACAGGCAAGCCGGCAAAGCCGCATCCCGACTTTCCGCTGTTCCTCGGTTGATTTCATGTAGAAGAGAATCATTGCCGGTGCTGCCGAAGAAGAACGGCGAGAAAAAGGAATGAATCCATTATCAAGCGAATAACGGGCTGTGAAATGCGATTTCTGTCCAGTAAAATGCGGGGAAGACGGAAGCGACAGCTCTTCGGACGGTTGGAGTGATAGCATGCGCCAAGTTGCAGGCCGTGATCTTGATCAAGGTCGTGCCGAGCGGAGATTCCAAAGCGCTAACATTCTTTCGGGACGAAGGGCCAGGAAAAGCAAGCGGAAGCATGTCTGATCACGCTTCCGCCGTCCGCTGGAGATCGTCGAGTTTAGCGGCGATGGGTTTGGACCACGTAGCGGCCGGTATAGGGATTGTGGACCACTCGGGCGGCGGCGGCATTGCCGGTGTATGGATTGTAGACCGCCACGCTGCGGCCATAGGTGCCCGAGTAGGGATTGTAACCTGCCCGACTCACGCCAACATTCCCAGTGTAAGGATTATAGCCCACGCGACCGGCCGCGTAGCCGCCCGTGTTGGGATTGTAGACGGCTCTGCCGGCAGCCGCAGTGCCCGTGTACGGATTGTAGGCGCCGGCGCCGCCTCCGTAGGCCGATGTAAGGATTGTAACCCGTTTGGCCAACGCCGCCATTTCCCGCGTACGGATTGTAGCCAGACGGACCGGCCGGCGATCCGTAGCGGTTATACACGCCGCTGCCGCCGGCAAAACAGGGGTTGTAGGCGCCGCCGCTGGTGACGTACGGATTGTACGCGCCGCCAACGGAAATATACGGGTTGAATACTCCACCATTGGTGACATAGGGGTTATAAACGCCGCCCCCGGCCAGGAAGGGATTGTACACCCCGCCGCCGACCATGTACGGGTTGTAGTAGCCGCCGCCGCCGAAGTAGGGGTTGTAATTGCTGGAGTACTGCGCTTCGCAGTTCCCTGTGGCGATCGCCAGCGCACACAGTCCAGCCAGCTTCCAGTATCCCATCATGACTCGTTCTCCCTTATGTCCGGTTTTGCATTTGCTTCAAGAGATCCATCGGGAACGATGGCGGTCCCTCCGCCCGGCTCAGGTAACCCAGAGCCAGTTCATTATAGTTGGAAGAAGACGCGATAATCGTTCTGCATGCCAGGAAATGGCTTGTATCGCGAACTTGTCATGCTACATTGCCGGGAAGCAAGATAAATTGAACCCGTCTAGAAATGCTTTGCCACCTTGCCGCGCAGGAACGCCAGCGACTCGGCCATTTCTTCCATGCCGTTCATGCCGTCCTCGATGCTGATCCAGCCCTGGTAGCCGTGCTCCGCGAGGATGCGGAAGATGCTGTCGTAATCGTTGAGGCCCTTGCCGGTGACGCCGTGCCGCAGGTTGGGCGAGTAGCCGAGCGTGCCGTCGGTCTGGCGCAGGTCGTCGAGCGAGGCGCCCTCGGCCAGGTAGCGATCGCTGGCGTGCATGCTGACCACACGATCGGCGACGGCCCGCAGCAGCTCGACCGGATCGTCGCCGGCGACCAGGGCGTTGGAAGGATCGTATTGCACTCCGAAATAACGGCGCTCCGGGATCGCCTGCAGCAGGGCGAGGAAGACGTCCTTCTTCTGGGCGAACTCGGGGTATTTCCAGAAGCCGTCCTTGTAGTGGTTTTCGAGGCCCAGCACGATGTCGTGCTCGCGGGCGGCGGGCAGGCACTTTTCAATACACTCGACCACCCAGGCGAGGCCCTGCTCGCGCTCGACCTCCGGATAGCGCTGGCCACTGAGCACGCGGCAGACCGCTCGCGGGCCACCGAGGCGGCGCGTCACGGCGATCATGGCGATTTCGCGTTCGACGGCTCGTTTGCGGCCATCGGCGTCGGGATTGGTGAAATCGGGCGAGCAGCAGAGCATCGGCATGGCGAAGCCGGCGGCGCGGATCGCTTCGCCGACGCGGTCGAGATAGGGGCCGTCCAGGCTGGTGAAGAAGCCGTCGTACATCTCCAGGCCGTCGGCGTCGAGGGAGCGAGCCATGTCGATCCAGTCAAAGACCGACATGGTGCGTGCGCCGGCGATGGTGTCGAGGTAGCACTTGGGAAAGGCGGAGATTTTCGGGGGCACGGCAATCGTCCTCCAGAGCAAGTTAGGGGCGCACAGATCAAGCTTATTATATTAGCACCGGCGAAAGAGCTTCTCTCTCCAGTCCCGGTAGGGACGGCAGAAAGTAGCCCAGGACGCAATCCTGGGCCGGGAAGAGAGGGAATTGGAAGCCCCGGTAGGGGCGGAAGAATCAGCATACTTCATCGCGATCAGAATCACCGGAAACAAGGAGCCTGGCATCGAGCATGATCTGCGGCTAGTATGGGAGCGATGGCCAGGGATTCTGTCGCCCCTAACGGGGCTTGGGTGATGTTATCGGCTCGAACCCAGGACTTGCGTCCTGGGCTACTTTCTGTCGTCCCTGCCGGGACTCAAAGACAACTCTATTGTCGTAGATCTACGAGTGGGTAATCCTATGCAACCTCCATCAGAAATCGCTGAAGTGTTGGCGGAAATCCTCGCCATGGGGTTGCTGCGAATTCGCGCAATCAGCGATCAGCCGCGGCGTGTCTTCGTCGAAGCCGATCATTTGCACAATTTACCCGACCTCTTGACGCACTACTCGCTTGACCGACTCGAATATTATTGGCACGCGGAAAGGACCTGTTTTATTGAGCGAAGTTCCGACTTGGACATCCGGGCGTTTGAACCAATGTGGCAACGCCTGGCTGCGGCCCTGGAAACGGAAGCTCTTGCCGGCCAAGCAAAATGATACCAACCCGAAGCGTCAGCGAGGGCCTTGCGGTCGCTCCTCGCTAACGCTTCGGGTTGGTGCGGAGTGAAGAATCGGCCGAATCACTGATCAAAATCCTTCCCCGGAATATCTCCCGCGCCGCGCGTAATCAAAGCTCGCAAAGTTTGCGCAGAAATCGTGGGCGGCAACGTACGCACCGAGGCGTCGAACAAGGCGACGGAAGCACCGCGGCCCGGCCCGTTGTCGAGGCGAGGCAGGGGACCCTTGGGATTGAACATCAACTCCTCGGCCTTCGTCCACGGCACGCTATCGACCGCCTCCGCGATCATGATCGTGTTGGAGGTGCCGTCCTGGAAGTCGCGCGGGATGCTAAAGTTGTTTTTCATATCGAATCCCGCGCCGCCGCCGACAAAGACCCGGTAATTGGTATAGCCCGGCCTGGTGTCGAGAGCGAGCGGGTTCTGAAAAACCTTGGGCATGAGATTGAGCAATTGCTTGTTGTTCGGGCTGTCCCAGGGTTCGTTCAACTTGAAGCGGTCGTAGAGCTGCTTTTCTTCGACATACGGCAAGATGGCCACGCGCCAGCTCAGGAGCGGCTTGCCGTTCGGATCGCAGATGGCCGCGGCCGGGAGCTGCTTGTAGACGTCGTTGTGATTGTGCATGGCGAGGGCCATTTGCTTGAGATTATTGAGGCCCTGGGTGCGTGCCGCGGCCTCGCGCACTTTCTGCACTGCGGGAACGAACAAGGCGGCGGCCACGGCTACCGGGCCGATGCCCTTGCCGCCGCCGGCTTGCCTGGCCAGTTCGTCCAGCGTCGCTTCACTGACGCGCAGCGAGGCCTTCACGGTGCCGGCGTTCTGGTCCACCTTGAATGAATTCTTGGCTTCGTCCAGTACTTTCTTGAACAGCGCGTTTTCCTTGCCGGCCTTGGCGAGGCCCATGTCCGCCATCGCCATGGCCATCTTCCAGCCGTCGGTCGCGAATGTCTTGATCGCTTCCGCGTCCTCCGGCTTGATGCAGGTGACCTGCACTTCCATGATGGTGCCGTCCTTGGGAACAGAGTCGAAGGCGAAGCTGGCGGACCGGGCCATGGCGGCCATGGCGGCTTCCTTTTCCTTGCTTGCGGCTTCGTCGATCTTTTTCTTCAGCTCGCCCTGGTTGGCGACGGCCGCCCAGAAATACTTGTTCTCATGGCCACGGCAGGCGGCCTGCAGATCCGCGGAGACCAGCGATTTGCCGGTCCGATTCTGCAGGGCCTTGACGAAATCGTCCTTCGGCATGATGCCCATCACCAGCACCTTCGGGTCGGGCATGGCCAGGAAGAGGTCCTTCATCTCCGGATCGGGCGGTCCGGGAGGCTGGACGCGGTGGAAGGTCACGCCCTTGTCGGTCTCGGCGGCGCCCAGGAAGGGAAGCTTCTTGAGCTTTTCCTGATCGTAGGGTTTGACGGTGCTCAGACTGGCGATGAAGACGGGCTTGTCCTGACGCACGGCGCCCGCGACGAAGACACGATCGATGTCGAGAATGAGATCGGTCAACTCCGCCGGCATTTCGGCTTTCTGGAGCAGGGCCCGCAACTGGTCCAGTTCTTTGCTGAAGTTCTCCGCCTTGCGCGCCTGCGTGAGGTTGAGGCCGGCGGTAACGAAACTATCGGCCGGAGCCAGGCTCATGAATTCAGCGGCGCCCGCGGCAGCCCCGCCGCCGACGCCGAGGCGGGCGAAGCCGGGCCAGACAAACGCCGTCACTGCCAGCACGACCAGCACCACGGTGCCGCCGCCGAGGGCCAGGAAAAGGCCCAGTTTGCTCTTGCTCTCGCTGCGTCGGCGACGGGGGCCATCATCATCATGATCGTCGTCCCGGTAGTCATCGTCGTCCTGCCGCCGCGGTCGGGGTTGGTCATCGCTGTCGTGTCGCATGGAAGTTCCTCGAAAAAGTTGCGAAGGGGTTTCACGGCCTATTGTCGCCCTGCGATGGCAAAAGGCAACAGGCAACCAGCGACTCCCATTAACCGTGGCCGGGTCTGAGGTACTCCGAAGGCCCGGAAGCGGCCGGCGGTTACCGGGCCTTCGGAGTACCTCAGACCCGGCCACGGTTGGCAAAGCGCTGGCCGATTCGCCGTGTGGACCTCAATCGCCTCCCCGCATTCTTGCGAATGCGGCTACGAGCAGATTCCCCTTTCTCCCTATTTCCGCACTCTTTATTTGCCTTTGGCACTTTTCCGACCTATTGTTTTGCGACTGTGCATCCCGCATGCCGGTTGCAGGGCGAAGCTGATCGGAACCGTCTCCGGTCGGCCAAACGTCTTTGTTACTTCATTTCGAAAGGTCGCCATGAAGCAAGTTCAGCTGAGTATCGTGCGGTTTTTGAAACGCGAAGACGGCCCCACCGCCGTCGAGTACGCCGTCATGTTGGCATTGATTATCGTCGTGTGCATCGGCGCCATCAGCGCTCTGGGCGGCAACGCCTCGGGCATCTTCAGTTCTGCGGCGGTGGCCGCGGGGTCCGGTGGCGACCCCAATGTCTATAAGTGGTCGAACGGCGATTCCTACAACAACCAGACCGGCGTCTATACCACGGCCGGTGGTCAAACCTACCAGGATCCCCCTGGCCTCGCCAGTCTGGCGCTTGAGGACGGCGCTGTCCAGCAGTAATCGCTGCCCTGGTCTCGTTGGGGCAATCACCTTGCTTGTCCCGAGGCAACCCGTGCCGCGAGCGGCGTTTGCCCCAGCGCGACAAAGAGCTGCATCTGAGCCAAATTGTAATCCCGCACCACCCGAGGCAGATCGCGCCGAGCGTGCGTCAGGCGATTAAGGCTGTTGAGCAATTCGATCGGCAGCCCAAGATTGCCCTTGATGCGCGAAAAGTCGAGCCGAAAGGCCCGCTCGGCGATCCGCAACCGCTGGCCCGCGATACCGAGGTCCTTCTGGCGAGCGCGCACGCTGGCTTGAGCACTAGCCACTTCGCGCCGGATCAGGTTGAACATGCGCTCCTGTTCCAGCATGGCCAGGTTCCTTTCCGTGGTGCGCTGCTTGACTCGTGCCAGGTTGCCGGCGCCCAGGTTTTCCAGGGTCCAGTAGGCGATGAGGTCCACGTCGGTGCGGCCGCCGAAGCGTCCGAACTCGGGATGAATGGGAACCAGGTCGGTGCGATCGGTGCCGCCGCCGAAAGTGCCGGCGCTGAAGCCGAGCGAGACCGTCGGCAGCAACGGTCGGACGCGTTCCTGACGCACCTGAGTTTGCTTGCGGGCAATCTCGGCGCCCAGGGCCGCCAGTTCCGGACGGGCGCTCTGAGCCAATTGCAGCAACTCCTCCAGACTGCGCTGGGCATCGACCATTTCGAGCAGAGCATCGGACGGAAAAGCAATCCGCAGGCGAATCGACGGCGACAAACTGAGCACGCGGGCCAGTTCCGCCGAGGCGATCAAGACGTTTTCCTGGGCCTGAGTCTCGTCCGCGTGCAGCAGGGCCGCGGTGGCCTGGGCACGGCGGGCGTCGGCCTGGCGTCCCTGTTTCACCTTGGCGAAGGCGTCGGTGATCAGCACGGCCTGATTCACATCTGTTTCCGATAGACGTATGGCACGCAAATCCGCCTCGGCACGGACGAGGTCGAGGAAGCGCCGGGCGACGTCGAGCAAGATCTGGTTCGTGGTCGCCTCGGCCTGGAAGCGGCGTGAGGCGAGCAGCTGCCGGGCCGCCAGGGGCTCGAAAACGCCGTCGCCGAGAGGAGCGAAGATCTGAATGCCGGGATACAGCATGGTCGTGGCGCCGACGGCGAAGGCGCCGTTGCCGAGGTACAGGGAGCTTTCGGTCACCTGGCGCATCAGGCCGTCGCTCGTTTGCACAATGCCCTGATGCCCATGGTAATTGGCCCCGGCACGCAGCGTGGGCAGCATCATGCCGCGTGCTTGCAGTTGCAGGGCCAGCGCCTCTTGAATGGCTTGACGCGACAGGCCGATGCTCGGATTCTGGGCCTGGGCCAGCTGCAATACCGTGGACAGATCGACCAGTTGCTCTTCCGTTCGCGGAACGACCGTGGTCGCCAGAGCCGATAATTCGGGGCTGGCGGACTGCGGATCATCGTGAGCAATCTCGGCGAAGGAGAGCTTCACGAGAGGATCGTCTGCCCGCAACGGGACGAACGCGCCGAGGCTCCACGACGCGATCAGGCACGTCGCAAGTATCCACGGCAGATGTTGGGGACGATGAATCATGGTGTTATCGTTGCTCTCATCACGCCCGTAGCCGCATTCGCAAGAATGCGGGCTTTGCTCGCTTCCCCCGCATTCTTGCGAATGCGGCTACGGCAGAATGGCGCGTCATACGGACGGGCTAGGAAGCCCGTCCTACGGGTCCCGGTACGGCACCGGCCGGGCCAGCACGTCGGCCGGCGGTTGACCCAGGGCGACGTAGAGATCCAGCTGGGCCTGGTTAAATCCCACGATGGCGTCGAGATAGCTGGCGCGGGCCTCGTTCAGCAGCCGGAAGCTGTTGAGCAGCTCGATCGGCAGACCGACGCCGCCCTTGATGCGCACCAGGTCCTGGGCGAACCCCTTGCGTCCAATGGTGACGGCTTTTTCCGAGGCGAGCATGCGCGCGTAGTAGAGCTGGCTGCGAACGTGAGCCTGGGCCACCTCGAAACGAACATGATTGAGGACCGCGATCTGCTCCAGGTTGGCCATGCGCGTGTGCGTGGCGGCGGCGCGGATCATGGCGGCATTGCCCACGCCGAGATTCTGCACCGTCCAGAAGAGCACGACGTCCAGATCGTTGCGGTTGTCGAAATCGCCGAAGCGGGGCATTGTGGGCGACTGGTTGCCGCCGCCGCCGAACACGCCGCCGCTCAGGCCGATGATCGCGCTGGGCGAAAATGGCAGTGCCTTGGCGGCAGACAGCTCGAGCAACGTCTGCCGAATGACCGCCCGGCGCTCGGCCAACTCCGGTCGTCGCATCAAGCCGATGGCCAGGAGTTCGCACAGCGGAATCGGCTCGGGCACCACGGCCAGCGGCACCAGGCGTTCTTCCACGGGATGCAAACGCAAGGTAGGGGGGAGCTTGAGCAGTTCCGCCAGACGCGCGGAGGCGATCGCCACATTCTCCCGCGCCTCGATGTGGTCGATGCGGCGATCGTCCAGCTCCGTGGCCGCACGATCGGCGTCGGCCTGCCGGCCTTCCTTCACCTTGGCGTACGCGGCCGTGAGCTGGGAGATTTCGGTTGCTTCCGCCTGGGCCAGCAAGGTCAAACCGCGAAGTCCTTCCATCCGCAGCAAATCAAGATAGGCGCTCGCCACGCGCCGCAGCATTTCGTTTTCCATGGCCTGGTTGGCAAACCGTCGGGCAGCCACCTGTTGGCGGGTCATCAGGAAGTTGAAGATCGTTTGCGAGGCGTTCAGGTTGTAGACAAGGCCGTGAATGTTGACGGTACCGCTGCCGACGGCATTAGCGCCGGCGCCCAGGTAAAGCGAGTCGCGGTTGATGGTCAGGATATTGCCGGTGGACTGCTGGAGCGGTCCGTTGTGGGCGTCATAATTGAGGCCCGCGTTCAGGCTGGGCAGAAACTGGGCGGCGGCATACTGACGCTGGGCCAGCGCTGCCACGACGCGCTGGCGCGAGATCAGGATTTCCGGGTTCTCCAGCCCCGCCAGCTTCAGAGCGCTGGCGAGATCGATGGGATAGACGGTATCTTCTTTCTCCAAGATGGCAAACGGTTGCGGGAGAGCGTCCGGCGGGGGAAAGCCGAAACTTGTGGAGACAAGGATGGCGAGCGCGAGCATCCCGTAGGCGAGCGGGGGGTGTAAGCCCCCTGAGGAGCGCGTCGTCGTATCAGGGGGCTTACGCCCCCCGCTCGCCAATCGCGTGCAAGGACGTTCGTTAATCATGGTCGCACTCGGATGCTACGGTTTTCGATCATTCATTACCGGCCTGACCAACACATCGGCCGGCGGTTGTCCCAACGCCACGAATAATTCCATCTGCGCATCGTTGTAATCCATGATCGCATCGACGTACGCCAGGCGAGACCGTGCGAGGATATCCAGGCTGTTGACCAATTCGATCGGCAGCCCTTGCCCGCCGCGAATCATGGCCAGGTCCTCCGCATAACCCTTCTGAATCGCCCGGATGGCTCGTTCGCAGGATTCGATGCGCATGAGCCGGGCGTGCGTCTTGGCATAGGCGATGGCAACCTCGGCCTGGACGTCGTTGAGCCGGCGCACCAGTTCGAAGTTCGCCGACGCCAGGTGCGAGCGTGATGCCTTGATCATCGCCACATTGCCGACGCCCAGGTTCTGGAGCGACCAGAAGACCGCGGCATCGAAGTCGGCCCTTTCGAAGAGGTTGCTCAGGCGTGGGGCGCCGGCGGCGGTCGCGTTCGTGCCGACGGGTTCCGCCACCAGATTGCTGCCGCCGCCCTCCGCCCCGTAGCTGAGTCCCACGATGATCGTCGGCGAAAACGGCAGCACCTTGGCGCCTTCGAGCGCCAGGAAGGCCTGGCGAATGGCGGCTTGCTGCGCTTCCAACTCCGGCCGATTGGCCAGGGCGATGGTGAGCAGCTCCGGCAGCGGAATCGGATCCGGCACCGCGGGAATCGGCACGGCCCGGTCTTCCACCGGATGCAAGCGCGGAATCGGCGGCAAATCCAGCAGCTCGGCCAACCGTGCCGAGGCGATCAAGACCTTTCCCTCGGCCTCGCGCAGAAACGCCTCGAGCTCGTAGCGTTCCGTGGCAGCCCGGTCGGCATCGGACTCGCGCCCCTGGCCGACCTTGGCGAACGCGGCCGTCAAACGAGCGACCTCGTCGGCGTTCGCAAGAGTCTGCACGGCCGCGGCCCGACGGCTCTCGGCGCGCACCAACTGCAAATAGGCGAGTCCGACGCGCAGGAGCATGTCATTTTGCACCGCCCGCTCTTCCGATAGGCGCTGACGCACCGCTTGCCTTGCTTCCAGGGCCATGAAAAGGGTATTGGAGAGATTCGCATTGAAGTACACTCCGGGAATCGACACGGTGCCTGAGCCGATGGCCATGCTGCCCGCGCCGACGTAATAGGAGCTGCGATTGACTTGCAGCATGGCCCCGTTCGACGGCAGCAAGTTCCCGTTATGATTGTTGAAACTCGTGCCGGCGTGCAGCGAGGGCAAGAACTGCGCCGCCGCCAGCTGACGTAAGGCCGTCGCTTCGAGGACGCGCTCCCGCGCCAGCAGGATCTGCGGATTCTTCAGACCCGCCAGGTTCAAGGCGCTGGCCAGGTCGATGAGCGACATTTCGTCCGTCGGCGCGAGCAGCGAGGGGGACGAGTCCTTGATGGGCTCGACAAGCTCTTTGGGAAGGTTCTTGATTATCTCAGGGGCCGGCTTCTTTGCGTCGGCGGGGGCAGGCCGAATGCCCGGCTGGGCCGCGAGATTGCCGAGCCAGATAAAGACCGTGGCGCCGACCAAGGCCAGCAGGGCGAGCGTCAGACTCTTTTTGGATACGTTCATGACACATCCCACGAAATCGCCAAGATCGAGAAATCGCGCAAACAAGCGATATCGGATATGATCGGCAAATTGCCCGGCTCAAGTGCCGTGCTGGCGCTTCATGGGCGACGATCGCGTGAGAAGGATTGCGGACTGGGCAAGATGCGAAGTTCAAGGCGGTGTACTAAGTACCTCAATTCAGAAAAGGGGGTCTCAATTCGTGGGGCAGGTTGCCAACCTGCCGTTCGCCAGGCAGGTTGGCAACCTGCCCCACGAATTCGGACCCCCAATTTTGAAGTGCTGTAC
>Ga0182024_10012216_pt1 | contig 17031 bp, 14 predicted proteins | sample P32metaG_FD_120480 | JGI IMG/M metagenome (GOLD analysis project Ga0182024, IMG submission 120480) | Permafrost microbial communities from Stordalen Mire, Sweden - P3-2 metaG (Illumina Assembly) | ecosystem: Environmental > Terrestrial > Soil > Wetlands > Permafrost | place: Sweden: Stordalen...
CACGTAAACGGATGACGAATCCGGTCAGGATCGGAATCCTGACCCACGCGCTGATTCAATCGCGCAGCCGCATGGCCACGTATTTCGTCTCGAGATACGCTTCCAGCCCCTCGTGGCCCAGTTCCCGGCCCATTCCCGATTCCTTCATGCCGCCGAACGGGCATTGCGGCACCGCGGGCACCGGCTCGTTGATGCCGATGATGCCGGCCTCGATGCCCTCGGCCATTTTCCAGGCGATGGTCAAATCGTTGGTGAACACGTACGCCGCCAGGCCGTACTTGGTGTTGTTGGCCGCGGCGATCACCTCGTCGAGCTTGCTGAAGTCCAGGATCGGCATCACCGGAGCGAACGGCTCCTCGGTCATCATCTTGACCTGGTTGTTGACGTTGGTCAGCACGGTCGGCTCGAAGAAATATCCCTTTTCGAATCGGCTATCGCGCTTGCCGCCGGTCAGAATCTTGGCCCCCTTCTTGCGAGCATCATCCACCAGCTCCGACGTTTGCTCCATGGCTCGCTTCTCGAACATGGGGCCGATCTCGATACCCGCGTCCAGGCCGTTGCCGACCTTCAGGGCCTTGGCGAATTCGACGGCCGCTTCGGTGAACTTTTTCTGCACGTCCTTGTGAACGTAGAATCGGCTGGGGGCGATGCACACCTGGCCATTGTTGCGGAACTTGCCGAGCACCGCGATCTTGGCGCCAGCTTCCGGATCGGCGTCGGGGAAAACGATGAACGGGGCATGGCCGCCCAGCTCCAGGCTGACGCGCTTCATCTGATCGGCACAGCTGCGCATGAGCTGCTTGCCGACTTCCGTTGAGCCGGTGAAGCTGATCTTGCGGCAGATGGTGTTTTCCAGAAACTCCTCGGCGATGTCTTGGGCGGGGCCCATCACCAGGTTGGCGACGCCCGGCGGCAAACCCGCTTCGATCATACACTCGAAGACCTGCACCAGGCTGAGCGGCGTCTGGCTGGCCGGCTTGCTCACGATGGTACAGCCCGCGGCCAGGGCAGGGGCGATCTTGCGCGATTGCAATGTGATCGGGAAGTTCCACGGGCTGATGGCCCCGACGACGCCGACCGGATGCTTGATCGTCATGTGCCGTTTGCCCGGCTGCGAGTTGGGAATCACTTGCCCGTAGGCCCGTTTGCCCTCCTCGGCGAACCATTCGAAGGTGTCGGCCGAGTGCAGGATTTCCGCCTTGGCCTCGGCGACCGGCTTGCCTTGCTCCATGGTCAGCGTGCGGGCGATGGCGTCGGCCCGGTCGCGCATCAGATCGGCCGTCTTTTTCAGGATTTTCGCCCGGTCGTAAGCGGTCAGCTTCATCCACGCGGGCATGGCCTTGCCGGCGGCGTCCACGGCTCGTTTGGCGTCGGCCCGGCTGCCGTAGGCAATCTCGGCGATCACTTCCTCGGTCGCGGGATTGATGACGCCGAGGGTGCGGCCGTTTTCCGCCTCGCACCATTTGCCGTCGATATACATGCGTTTCGTTGTGGCCGTGGCCGTTGCTGCTGCCATGATCTTCTCCGCGAGGGGTGACGATGGGTTCAATTGCTCTGAGTAATTCTATGGGAAATCGCCGCTTGCGGCTTAGCGTGCGATTGGCGAGCCGAGCCCCGTAAGGGGCCGGGTGAGTGCGCTAACACCCGGCACCTTACGGGGCTCGGCTCGCCGGTCGTCATCGAACGAATGTCGCGCGCGTCGTTTCCGCCTGCGCCTTCAGCTCGGCGATGGGACTTTGCGCCAGCTTGTCCACCGCCCGATAAACCGCCAGCAGATCGGGGCCCGGCTTGAGACTGGAGCGATCCTGCTTCGCATGCCAGACAGCGAGGTCCTGCAAGCCGCCTACGATGATCTCGCGAGCGCGGGCCTCCTCGACGACCACGCGGCCGTCCTCCGCCTTGATGCGGAAGTTGCGGAACTGGCGATGTTCGTCGAGAAGCTCCGCGTAGACATCCCAGCGGACGTCGGGGCTGCCCAAAAAGGCAAGATTGCGCACCGCCTGGTAGCGAACGGTCCATCCCGGAGCGCTCGGCCATTCCTCGGCGAAAGCGTACAGCGCCGCCCAGCCCACAGTATCCGGGAAACCCGCCGCCGGTTGCACCAGCAGGGCGGCCAGGGCTTCCGGGCGATCCTGATTGGAAGCAGACGGCGCACTTGGCCGGCGAAAGAAAATGGCGAAACTGCCCACGCCGACCATGAGCAGCAGGGCGAGCAGCATCAGGCCGCGCAGGACGATGTCGGATCCTTTGGCTTGTTCGTTCACCATTACTCCAGTTGCAATAGCTGGCCGTGACCGTCGTCCCTTGCCAGTTTCCTCAGCGTCGGCAGCACGAGTTCGCCTTCCCAGAAACGCAGGGCCAGGGCGACCATTTCACGAGCGACGGGATCGTCCACTTGCGCGCAGCCGGCCAGGACGCGGTCAACCTGCACGATGGCCGTGGGATCTTGAGTCACCTTCGCCAGCCGCGATTTATCGAGATAGCTCAGGGCTGTGCAACCCCAGCCGGACTTTTGCTTATCCGTGCTCATGGCCAATTGTTCGAGCCGATCGAGGATGCGGGTCTGCTGATCGGCCGGCAGCCGGGGAAACTCGCGCAGGTTGTCGCCGATGATGGCGAGCGCCCACAATGCCTGACGGCGCACCACGATGGCGCCGGCGCGATCGGGACTTTCCGGCCGCTGGGCAAGCTGACACAGCAGCGGGATGGCGAGCGGCGCGTGCATGCGGGCCACGGCGGGGGCCAGGAAGCTGACGTATTCCTGCTGCGGATTGGGCTTGAACTTGAATTTCAGATTGTTGGCGTCCGCAGCGGGTTGTTTGGCCGGCTTCTGGGCGGTCTGTTCATCCAGATCCGTGATGGCCCAGCCGAGGCGTTCGGTCAGCTCCAGGGCGAAATCCGGATTGGCGCGGAGGGCGATGCTGTCGGGCTGGGCCAGGGTCTTGGCCAGGTCGCTCGCCGCTCGCCAGCGAATGTCGGAGTTGGGGCTGTCGAGCTGCCGCACGAACTGATCGGCCGTCTGACCGCCCCCGAACAGATTGTGGAACATCATCAGCAGGAGCACGGACAGCAGCACGATGGTTCCGGGCACCAGAAAGAGCTGAGCGATGAAGCGGCCGGACGGCGGGGCCACGGGAGGCAGCCCCCGTTTCGGTTCGTCAGGGGCGGATGCGGATGGGGAGTCCATGAAGGAAGTCTAGCGAGTGGGGCAGTGGATCGACAAGGCTCGCGCTGGATCAGCTCACGCTGAACGAACCCGACGTCACCGACAGGCTCTGCCCATTCACGGTGGCCGTGGCGGTCAGCGTGAACTGGCCGGCCGTGCCGATCTTCAGCGTATTGAAGACGGCCTGGCCCGCCGAGTTGGTGAGCACCGTCAGCGTGCCGCCCAGGGTTCCGGCGGAGAGCTTGATGGTCACGGACACGTTGGCCTGATCGAGCGGCGTACCGTTGGCGTTGTCGAGCTGCACCACCACCGGATTCATCGTTGTGTTGGCAACCGCGGCAGCCGGTGGGGTAGAGAAGGCCAGATGTGGCGCCGGGGCGGCCGTGATGGTGAACGGGTTTGAGGTAATCGCCGTCGCCCCGGGAGCCGAGAACGTCAGCGTGTAGCCGGTGCCGGGCTGCTTCACCGCCAGGTTCGTGAAGCTCACCTGGCCCGCGGCGTTCGTCGCCGACGTGGTGGTGCCGCTCAACGTGCCGGTCGAGAGCTTGGCCGTGACGCTCAGGTTCGGTACGGGATTGCCGTACGGATCGACGATCTTGATGGCGATCGAGCCCAGGGAATTGCCGGCTGTGGTACCCGTCGGTTGCGTGACAAAGCTCATCTTGCCGGCCGCCGGCGCGATGATAAAGGTGCTGGACGTGGCCTTGAGCGCCAGCCCCGTCGCCGACGCCGACAGCGTGTAGGTCGCCGCCTTGGTGATGTACAGATTGCTGAACACCGCCTGGCCCGAGGCATTGGTCGAGACCACGGTGGTGCCGTTGACGGTGTTGATCGACGTCAGCAGCGTGACGGCCACGCCCGGCGTCGGGTTGCCGTACTTGTCCACCACCTTCACGTTGACGGGGTTGAGCGTGGCCCCGGCGATGGTGCTGCTGGGCTGGGTCAGGAACGAGATCGTGGAGGGGCTGGCCGGCGCCACCACCAACGGCGTGGAGGTGATGCTTAACCCGGAGTTGTTCAGCCCTGTGAATCCCGCCGTCAGCACGCACGTCGCCGCCGTGGTTTCCACGAGACTGCTGAACACGGCCAACCCGGAGGAGTTCGTCGTCACCACCAAACCGCCGCTGATCTTGCCGGGGCTGGTGGACATGCTGAGCGCGAGGCCGTTCACGACATTGCCGTAGAGATCGACAGCCTTCACGGTGACGGCGCTCATCGTGTTGCCCGCGATGGTATTGCTCGGCTGGCTGATGAACGCCAACGCGGCCGCCGTCGCCGCCGAGATGGTGAAGGCGCTGGAGGTCGCGCTGGGAATGCCGCCCGCTGCCGCCGACAGAGTGTACGTCCCCGTCTTCGTCACCGACAGGCTGCCGAGGACCACCTGGCCCAGGGCGCCGGTCGTTCCCTTGACCGTCCCGCTGAGCGTGCCCGACGACAGGCCGGTGGTGATCGTCACGCCCGGCAGCAGATCGCCGGCCGGGTCGGTGAGCTGCACCGTCACCTGGCCCAGACTGGCGCCCGCGGTCGTCGAGGTTGGCTGCACGATGAAAGTCAGCTTGTCCGCCGAGGACGTGACGGCAAACGGGTTCGACACGGCACTGGCCGTCTGCAAGGTGGCCGTCAGCGTATATAGCCCGGTCACCGGCACCGACAGGTTGCTGAAGATGACCTGACCGGTGCTGCTCGCAAACGCCGTGGTTGTGCCGCCGAGCGATCCGGAGGAAAGCGCGATGCTGACCGGGCCCGGCACCGCGTTGCCGAACTTATCGACGGCCAGCAGCGTGATGGCGCTGAGCGTCGCCCCCGCGGCCACGGCGCTGGGCTGCGTCACATAGGTCAGCGTCCAGCCCGGCGCCACCGAAATCGTGAAGGAATTCGACGATGCGTTGGCTAACCCCGACGCCGACGCCGTCAGCGTGTAGTTCCCCGTCTTGTCTTCGACCAGATCGCCGAACACCACTTGCCCCGTCGCGTTGGAAGTGAGCGGCGTGGTGCCGGCGCTCAGACTGCCCGGCGAGATGGCGATGCCGATGACCAAACCCGCCAGTGCGTTGCCGAACTTATCCGCCGCCTGCACCGTCACGGCGCTCAACGTGCTGCCGGCCGTGGTGCTGCTCGGCTGGCTCAGGTACGTGAGTGCGGCTGAGGAGAGCAATGGCGTGATGACGAATGCGTTCGATGGCACACCGGTCACGCCGGCGGAGGAAGCCACCAACATATAAGTGCCGACGATGTCCTCGGACAGATCGCTGAAGACGACCTGGCCCGAAGCCCCCGTGGTCAGCGGCGTCGTCCCAGTGCTCAGCGTGCCGGCGGCAGGGGCGATGCTGACGGCGGTGCCCGACGTCGGATTGCCATACTGGTCCATCGCCGCCACGGTGATGCTATCCAGGACGGTGCCCGCGGTCGCATTGCTCGGCTGGCTGAGGAAGGTGAGCGTCGCCGTCGCCGCCGCCGAGACGGTGAACGCATTCGAGATGATGCTGACGAGCCCAGTCGCCGACGCCTTGAGCGAATAGGTGCCCACTTTGTTTTCCAGGAGATCGCTGAAGACGACCTGGCCCGCCGCGTCCGTCGTGAGCGGCGTGGTGCCGGCGCTCAGCGTCGCCGGAGGCACGCCGATGCTGATGGGCAGCGACGTGAGCGGATTGCCGAACTTGTCCGCCGCTTGCACCGTGATCGCGTTGATGGTGACGCCGGCCGTCGTGCTGTTCGGTTGGCTCAGGTAGGTGAGCGCCGCCGAAGAGAGCAAGGGCGAAATGACGAAGGACATGGACGAGGCGCCGATCGGCCCCGCCGCGGTGGCCGAGAGCGTGTAGGTGCCCGCGATGTCTTCCGCCAGGTCCGTGTAGACGGCCAGGCCGGGAAAGAAGTCAAGTTGCCTAGGTATAGTAGACGAGACCGGAAGAAACGATAGATTGTGACTGCGGTCGGGCTCGTGCGACTGGCAACCTGGCCGATAATCCTGAAGACATCCTTCGCGGTCATAGGTCTAGCCGAAAGCCGGTTCATGCCAATCTATCACCACTTCGGGGGGTCCGGTGGCCAGGTGCATTTGCAGCTGTCGCAAGCCTTTCTCGATGATGTTTGCGGTTTGTTTGAGCACCAAGAGATCGCCTATGCCGGCAAGATTCGAGAGATTCGACTCGCTCCGGACAAGAAAAGACAGAATCGTTTGCGAATAAATGTTGAATTGTCCCGAGCGTTTCTGCACGACCTCGGCAGGATACTCTTGAACGCTTTCGGTGATAGCGGCCTCGAAATCCAAATCGATCAGACGTGCGCCACTCATGCTGATCCAAGGCTCCTGGCGTCGTTCGAGACACGAATGCCGGGAATCCAATTAGCTACGGCCCTAAAGAAGGAAATCAATAATTCGCTCAAAGCGAACGTCATCGAAATGGAAACCCAAGGCGATTGGTGGGACCCGCGTCCCTTCAAGGCCATTCTCACGCTGAATCCCTTCGTCTTGCTGGAGAGACTCATCGCCGTGGTTCCCGCAGTCGGCAAATGGGTGCCCCCGCAAATGGTCCATCATTTGGCCCGTATTGAGCTAACAACGCTGGGTGGTTGCCTAAATGTTGATTTGAACTGGAAGCATGATAGATAAACGATCATTGGGACACTTCAAATGAAGGAGAGACTCGATGGATGCAAGAGTTCAAGCTTTCGTGGACAAACTGACCAGCACGCAATTTGCGGACCTGAAGGGGTCATGGGCGAACATGCATCTTGAGTTGTCCGAGAAGCTTCTCAATGAAGTTCTTGGGATAGTCATGGGTAATCCTTCGCTGAAGAAGAACTATCCCATGCTAGCTTTGCTGAACGCCGCACAGGTTAAGGGTTCGTTGAGCGTGGATCTGAAATGAACCTGTAGCTCCCGAGATAGGGCTCATTGGCCTGCAGGCCTAGACGGCTCCGGCAAGGCGTGGCCGCATGCCTTGCAGGTAATGGTGGCCGACGGCCTTATCGATGACGCGACCCACGGTTGCCCCAGAGGTTATCATGCCCAGACTCATTCGCTGCCCCCAATGTCGCTCCTCCGGCAGTGTTACGGATGACGCCGTGGGCAGGACGGTTCGCTGCTCGGCCTGTTCCGCAGTCTTCGAAGTTTCAGCACCGGCTGCTGGGTCAACTCCGGCAATTCAGCGCATTGTCATTAGGGCCGCAGTCTGGCTGACCATCGCGTTGCGGGTGATTGTCCGGACCGTCAGGTCAAGCCCGATCGTGCACGGTTGCCGTCGGCAAATGGGAATGAGTTTTCGCATCATCGACCGGGCCGTGCGGCAATGGTCGCAAAACCAGGATACCAGTGCCGGGGCAGCTCTCGCCTTTTATGCGGTCTTCGCCATTGTGCCTCTGTTGTTCGTGGCCATCTTTTCCTGCGCTACGATCTTCGGACAAGAAAGATCGACTCGGCAAATCGAGCGCGGCGTCTACAGGGCGATTGGCCCAGAGATTGGCGCGGATGCGGCCGAACTCCTTGAAAATCTGCAGAAAAGAATCGTGCAGAAAATCAAGGGCACCTTCACGGCCGGTCAGTTTTGGACAATTCAATTTTGGACGTTGGCTGGAAGTATTGTCGTTCACATCGCTTGTGTCCTTGCTCTGTTCTTGCAAGCGCGACTTACCGTGTGCGTCATCTGGAAGATCCAGAATACGCAAGCAAACACGATTTGGCTTATTGTCGTCGATTACTTGCTCGCCTTGGCGATGCTTTCCTTTATCGTGCTCGTTCTTTTCACATCGCTCATCATTGGCTCATGGGTCCGTGACGCCCCATTTCTCGGCAACCTTTTTTCATTTCTCATGCTTGCCTTGGCCTTGGCAGTTAGCTACCGAGTCATGTCGGCCAACAAGATCGCCTGGCGGAACGTCTCCTATGGAGTTCCCTGGGGCTACGTCTGGTACGGGTCGGCCGTCGCTTCGCTCCTGTTCCTCGTCGGCAAGACGCTCCTCCAGCAATACCTGGTGAATTTGTACGTGGAGGACGAGTTTTACGAAGGTGGATTTCTGGTCGTATTTCTGCTCTGGGTGTATTACTGCTCACAGGCCTTTTTCTTTGGAGCTGAATTGATTCAGGCTCGGCGGACTCGAAGCGAATGGCTCAACAGCAGTCCGTCAGCGGAATGATTGACGGGAAGGCGAGGGGGCGCGGGCCTAGAGGCCCCCCTGTCGCTTCCCCGACAAACAGACTGGCTTCATGGGAATACCACCTAAAGCACTTTGGGAATCACCGTCAGGTCAGCTTCCGCCTGGTACAGTTGTGCCATGCAAGCTTTGATCTGGTGACCCAATCGGACTAGCTGATTTTCCGCATCCTGCGATATCTTCTGCAACTCCCTCCCGCCAGCATCTAGCTGTCGTTGAATGAGCTGGCGAAGGTTGTCGTACTTCGACTCAAGGGCCCGCATCTCGTCCGGCGGTACGGCTTGTCCAGTTCTGAAGACAAATGTTGCCTCGACATTGCGATACCATTCAACGAGGAGTTCCTTCCTCACATCACCAACTCCTTTGGGCCAGCTAGGAGCCGCTGGAAACTGTGACGCGATACTAAAACTAAACTGCCTTGGAATCGTGTTTTGAGCGTTAATAATGCGCCCAACATCCAAGGCCGTTCGTATGTCGCTATCGCTGAGGTTTATCTTTGTCTTCTCCCCGATATTGGCAATTGCAGCGTCCCGAATCAAATGTTTACTGAGGTGCGCATTGAGGTGGCTTTCACGTACCTTTGCAAGCATTTGCCTCAACTCGGCTTCGCGTCGAATGTCAGCTTCGTTCTTGAGCGGAAGCAATTCTGCCTTTTTCTTCTCGAACTGGCGAATCGCGGCCTCGGAAGCGGCTTTCCATTGCTGTTCCGCACGCTGCAGATTCGATTTGGCGATTGCTTCTGCTTCGCGACGCCGTGTCGCTTCTTGCCTATGCGCAAGGACTGCGACGTTCCATGCCGCCATTGCCTCATCAAATGTCCGGCGAGTTCGATCGTGTTGCTCCCGCAGGCACTCGTGTTCTTGTTGGAGGGCCTCTCGTTGTTTACGTTCCTGTTCGTATTCGATGTTGAGCGCTCGTTGTTTTATGCGGCGATTCAGCTCAAGTATACCCCACCATGTGCCCACTACCAGCACGGCGCCCAAGCCGATGAAGAGACCCAAACCTGGAGTTTCAACTCCCAATAGCCATAACACAGCGGCCGCCGCCAGCGAAGCGCACCAAAATACCCCATAGGATCGTCCCAGAACCTTTCCGAGTGATTGTTGGAGAGATCCCACGGGAAATACCGATTGCTGAAACCTCGCTGGCGGAAGCACGAGCGCTGGTAAGGCTAGCGGTGAAACCAGGATGCCGGGTATCGCAGGCGGCGCCGGCACAGTTGTGGGCAATGGCCATGCGGTTGGCTCGGCTCCCGGTGCTTGCAATATCGAATACACTTGACCGGCCTGGGCGACCTGGAACTTCGGTAACGCGTCGCTCGGCCGAGGAATTTGGTCAATTTGCGCCCACTGTTTGCTTAGGCTGAAGGCCGATGCAGGCTGCTGGGGCGGTGCTGGGGAAATGTGGCTTTGGAGCCAGTCGGCACTGGGGTTGCGTTGCTGCGATGCCCCGGGCGAAGCCGGGTCGATCAAGGGAATCTGAAGCGGGCTGAGTGCGAGCAAGGACTCAAAAACGGCCGCGAATTGTCCTATCCCGGCCTCGGGTAGCCGCTTTAGCTCCTGCAAGATAGGGGATTGAGCCGGTTTTTCAAAGTCCTGGCGCCGGAAGAGCAGGCATTCGTCGCCGCCCTGAAACTGCTTCCACAATGACGGACGGGCGCTCAAAGCCAGGAGCGAAAGATAGATTACCCACACAGAAAAATTGTCGAGATTGGGTCCGAAATCCGAATCGTCACGAGGCAACTGGTAGTTTGGATGACCGTCCTCCTGTTTAATCCAGCCTTGGAGGGCGGGGACGTACATGCCATCGTAGTCGATTAGTTTCGGTTTTCCGTTGACGACCAGGATGTTTCCATGCTGAAGGTCGCCATGGGCGACGCCGGCTCCGTTCAGCGCGCGGGCAATCTCCACGATATCCGCGCCGAGCGAGAGCAACTTTTGCGGGGATTGGAGATTGCTTGCGACGAATCGGTCGAGTCTCTCACCCTGGACCCACTCCATCTTCATTACCGGATACGAATGGCCCTGAAGGCGGATTCCCTGCGAAAAAAACTCAAAATGGGTCGCAAAAGGAAGTCTCAACGCCGCCAGTCGATCGCTGATCTCGGCGTAGCGCTGCTGTCGGTCGAGACACTCCTTCAAGAAGCAACGGACTCCCAAGGTCCGCGATGGGCAGATGACCTTGTAAACGCTGGCAAATCCACCTGAGATCGGACGAGGGAGGCCGAGTTTGTCCAACTCAGCTTGTCCCGTTTGCAATTCAGGATCGGCAAGAGCAATGCGCGGGTTCTGCATCGCCTCTTGAAAATCTTGGGGTGTCGGCCACGACATGGGCAGAAACTCTCATATCATCGGATTTCAACGCGGATAAGAGTACAATCGTCATTTCGAATCGATCCCTGGTCACGCAATGAGTCCACCCACACGCGAAAGGGGTCCGTTCCGTTTGGGGATGCAAAGTCAGCTTGTATGATCGAGGGGCTGCCGCCCGCGTCAATGTGCTTGAGGAACCAACAAGCCAGCGCATCGGACATCAAGTAGAAGAAATCTCCGCTCCTCCATGTGCCACTCGAAGTTGCTTCGTTCAGTTTGTCCTCGTCGGCGCCGACGGTGCTGAGCAAGTGCGGGCGGCTGTCAAACGCTCCCGCGTGGGTTAGTGGGAATCGCTCGCGCACATCCTCGCCGCGAATGTGGAATAGGCAGCAGTCACCCACCGCTGCCGCATGCCAGCATCCTTCCGATGCTTCGTCTTCAGCAAAAAGCTCCAAAGCCACCAGGGCGGCAAATGAGCCTTGGCGTGCTTTCTCTTGAGCAAACCAAGGAAGCGTCTTCCCTGAAAGCCACTCACGCCAATTCGCCCGAAGTCGCGAGAGTCCATCCGCTGGAATGCGAAGTTCTTCTTCCGCTTCCAGCCAATCTTGCTCTTCCGATCCCCTTGGTCGGCCGCGTATGCACCACTTCTCGTAGGCCCGAATCGCGATTTCCTCGTGGGGGAATTGGACATTCCGGGCACGCGGAGACAGATCGCCATTACCGACGGCGGCAACAAGCTGTTCCGCCCATCGTCTGGCGAATATCGATTCGGTGGCGCCGTCGGCCACCGCCAGCCGGACACAGGCTTGCTCGTACTCGGCGCGCTCCAGCGGATATACGGCGTCTTCGTACTCTGCCGGCGAGCAGCCACGTTTTTGCACCCAAAACGGCTCGGCAACGATCTTCAATCGGCACCTCTCTCACCGTAAGTTCGAGGGCCGGGTGCCGATATCGAGGAACTGGATTGCCACTTCGAGCTTGGCGTTGAAAACAAACCCCCTCGCTCCTTCAGTGGCATTGAATCCCTGCTGATTTGCCACGGTGATCATGAATGGAGTAAGCGGGCTGGACATTTGAAACAAGAGTTTGGCGAACTGGTCAGGGAGCCCAGCGTCGGAGGAAGGGAATACGACTGGGCGGTTTTTCTGCGCGGAAAGGTGCAGCTTGAAAAGGAGCACTTCTCCATCGGAACTGGCCAGAGCCCGAACGGCTGCGGCGGCGCTTGCCGGGTTCTCGTCGGACGACTCCCCATCGGTGATATTGATTACCACCGGCGGAAAACATTTCGGATGACTGCTGAGCCAGCCCTGGATAATCCGGCGAGCTTCCTGCAATGCAGCGTACATCGGTGTCCCACCGTTGGCGACCGCGTCGAACCAAATCGGAAATTTCACTTCCTGGTCCACGAGCCCGCCCGCCCCGTCGGAAACTTTCTTCATGCGCGTTTCGATCCGCGCCGGCATTCCTCCCACCTCGCTGATCGGCACCAATTCGCGGCCTGACAAACTGCCGGCAAAGGCGGGGCCGACCTGCATTCCGTAGCCGATCACGCCAACATGGAAGTAATCACGGACGCCTTCCTCCTTGGCGCATTTGATGCACAGATTCTGAAGAAGCTTGTTAATGGCATCCGCCAGAGCCTGGGCTTTGGTCGGCCCCGATGCGGTATGCGTGAAGGTTTTCCCATCGGCCACGACAGGTTCTTTCATGGCCTGGACGTTCTCCGGATCAAATACTTCCTGCATCGAACCGGATTGGTCCAACAGGAACAGGATCATGGACGGGTTGTTCCGGCTGATTTCGGCTGTGTACATGATTTCTCCGGGGCTTGAGGTGCGTGAAGCCGTACCCGGAAATTGTAGGGGAGATCCTAGCTGAAAAGCAAAGAGTTGTGGAATAATCGTTGCGAGGTCGGCAACCAAGTTCGTGGGGAACAGGGAAGAGGACCCCGTAAGCAAACATTCTCGGCCCGGCAATCCGTTCGACAGTCCCCACAGGACGTTGCGGGACATTGGCATGACCTGGCAGTCGATTTTCGCCGCCCGTGCGGCGCTGGTTGCCTTCATTCCATTGCGCGCACCAGTTGTGGCTTTTGGGAAGACCAATTCGAAGTTTTTTTCCAAAATAATCGGGGGGTCGTGAGCGTGCACCCTTGCAGCCCCCCCCCGTCTGACGCTCTAATGGCTTGGAAATTATGGGCTTGCGTAGAGGATGGGGGCTGCAAGCCGGCGTCGCTCCATTTGCAGCCCCCCCTCATTTGCTTCAGCCGCGCAGGTCACGCGTACTTCTTGACCGCCTTCTCGATCGCCGGGCCGGCCTTGGCAAGGTCCTCCGGCACCATGACGGGGTGAATCTCGATGCTGGCGTTGAATGCCAGGAACCACGGCTCCGCGATGGCCGGAATCTGGGACGCGTCCTGCATGTCCAGAAACAGGTAGCCGCAGCGCTGGCCGTTGTTGTCCGTGAAATACGCGGCTTCCGGCTTGAGATCCGCGAGGATCGACTGGATGATCGTGCTAAGCTTGCCCGCCTTCGCGGCGGCGTTGGCGGTCTCCACGGGCAGATTGACCTTGAGCATGAAACGCATGAGGGACCTCCTGTTCAAGTTGCAGGTCAGGCTTTTCAGCCTGACGCAGCGTCGGCCTGGAAAGCCGACCCGCTAAATTCGTTGCATTGCTACCCCCCTACACTACCCCCTGCAACGAATTTCGTCGATATTCGGGACGGAAAGAATGTCCCCAGGTTCTTTGTCAGTCATTCATGGTCACTTCAACGGTATTGCCGGCAAGCGCTTGAGCCGGCGCGAAACCGGGTCCACGGTGATGCCGACCGACTCCAGAGCCGTGACCCCGAGCAAGGGCTCGCACGCGTCAGGCCCAAAGATGATGCGCCCCGACGTCAGCTCGCCCATGAATTCGATTTCTGCCAGGCCGTAGTCATATTCGACCGCACTGCCGTCGGCCAACTCATACGTCATTCGTCCACGGCGGCGAATGCCAGCTCGCACAAGCTCCGACGCCGGCGCCATGCTATCGGTTGCACCCGTGTCAACCAGAAAGTCGGCCTCGTACTTCTTGCGACTCTTTTGCGAAGCTCGCAAGGTAACCGTGACATGAATGAGACCCATCAGCAAGGCTCCTTGACGCCGTAGCCGCGTTCGCCAGAACGCGGGTGAGCGCACCGCCAGCGACGACTCCCCGCGTTCTTACGAACGCGGCTACGAGTCTAGTGGTTGAACATGAATTCCTTCGTATTGATGATGCTCCAGATAATGTCTTCGTACGCCGACAGCGCATCGCCCCGCCGTTCGATGAATGTCACAATCTGCCCCAACTCCGCCACGCTCGGCTCACGTGAAAAAGCAATCAGATATAGCTCGCGCACGCGCTCGGCATGCGGCCTGGTTTCCTTGGCGAGCTTGCCGGCCCGGCCCTTGCCGATCTTGACGAGCAGGTCTTTCGAGTTGACCAGGTGCAGCGATTGGGCCAGGTTTGCGTCGCCCGAGCGTTCGCATTCGCAGGCGCTCGAGAAATCGGGCCGGCCAAAGACACTCAGGAAGTACGAATCGACCTGGTTGTCCGGCAATTGCACCGCCCTCGTTCCCGCCGGCATGCCCTTGAACGCCGTCCGCACTTGCGTCAAATCATCGATCGCGTCCAGAAAGACCTCGGCTTGCAAATGCCGCGGCTTGAAGCGGGCGTGATTCTGACGATCGTCGGCATTGTGTTCATTGGGGATCGCGCTCTGACAATAGATGTTCGAAAGGCAAATCGTCCGCACCAGCTTCTTGATGTCGTACTTGCTGTCGGTGAAGGATTTGGCCAAAGCGTCCAGCAATTCCGGGTTCGTGGGCGGATTGGTGACGCGCAGATCGTCCTCCGGCTCGACCAGGCCGCGGCCGAGGAAGTGCTTCCAGTAGCGGTTCGCCAAAGCCCGGGCAAAGTACGGATTGTTGGCGCTCACCAGCCAATCGACGAGCGGCTGACGCGGATCGTCGTCCGGCTTGAGATCGAGCGCCGGGCCACCCAGGCCGGTGGGCCGAACCATTTTGCCGGTGCGCGGATTGAGCGCCTCGGCCAGGCCCGGCTTGTGCATCACCGTCACCGGCGGCTTGGGCGGATTGTCCTTCATGTCCTTCTGCTTCTTCGGAGCCGGCAGGTCCTTCATCTCCACGCGCGAAAAGAACGCGGCCAGGCCATAGTAATCCTGCTGGCTCCACTTCTCGAACGGATGATGATGGCAGCGAGCACAGCCGATCCGCTGCCCCAGAAACAGCTGAGCCACGTCCTCGACCTGCTCGTTCACCTTGTTCACCTCGCGAAACCAGGCGACGGTCGGCTTCTGCGTATGGTCCCCGCTGACCACGAGAATCTCGCGCACGAACTGGTCGAACGGCTTATTCTCCTCCAGGCTGTCCTTGATCCACTTGTGAAACGCGAAGGTGATCTTGGCGTCGTCCTTGTCCGACTTGCGCCGATTCCGCAGCACGGCTCCCCATTTGCCCGCGAAATAGTACGCATAATCCGGACTCGCCAGCAAACGATCCACGGCCTGCTCATAGCGATGCTCGTCCTTGCTGGCGATGAACGCCTTGCTTTCCTCGAGGGTAGGCAACCGGCCCGCGATGTCGATGGTCACGCGCCGCAGCAAGGTCGCATCATCGGCCCGCGGCGACGGCGGCATGCCCAGAGCCTTGAGCCGGCGATAGACGGCGTCGTCGATGAAGTTTTTTGCTGGCGGCAAGTTGGTCACGGCGGCGCCGAGCGGCACCAGGGCGCGAAAGACATCGACATGCGTTTGATAGCGCGTCATGACGGCGACGTTGCCGGCCTGGTTCTTGATGCTGACGAGCCCGGCCGGCGATACCGCCGCCAGGTCCTGGTCGTTCACTTCGAACTGGGCGAGCCAGGTCACGTCGGTCCTGGTGCCGTCGCTGTTGTGGGCGATCACCTTGAGCTGCTGCTGGCCGGAGCGCGTCAGCAGCTTCTCACGCGGCTCGACTTCGATGCGCGTCACGGTCGGCTCATTGGGAGCGCGAAATGGCGTGCCCTGCATGATCCAGCGTTTGAGCAGCCGATATTCCGCGGAATCGATGGGCATGCGCTTGCCGCCGCCGTGGGCCACGGTGCCGGTCGCTTTGAGCAGCAGCAAACTGCTCTCGGGAGCTGCGGGAAAGAGACGCCGGCCACGGGCTTCCTTGACGAGAAAATCATAATCTTCGCCGGGTTCGAAGCCGAACAGCGACAGGCCGAAATTGTTCTGCCCGCCGGTTTTGCCGTGGCAGGTGCCGGTGTTGCAGCCGAGCTTGGTGAAGACCGGGACAACGTGGTTGGTGAAGCTCACGGGGGCGCTGTCCACGAGCTCATCGGCCCGGGCCATCGGGGGGATCGCCATGCCAAATACCATGGCAATGAAGAATCCATTTCGGCGTGGTTGGGGCATGATGACATCTCGAAAAGAGAAAAGGATGGCAGGAAAGCGGTTGTTTAGAGAGTAACCGGTTGCAAGCGGCAAATCAATGGTGTTGGCATGTTTCTTATGGATTGCCACGCCGCGGGTGAGGTACTCCGAACCCCGCGGGTCAACGTGACGGGATCATGATTTTGCACCCGCGACCCGCGGGGTTCGGAGTACCTCACCCCGCGGCGTGGGGCCCCAGCAAGTACTCCAACAATTCCTCCCGCTCCCGGTAATCGCCGATCACCAGGTCCGCCCCCGCCCGGATCAGCCGTTGGCGTTTCCACGGATGCACGCCGCAGCGGTTAACCTCGTCGCTGGCGACCGCCACGGCCACGCCGCCGACCCGCTTCACCTCCTCGATCTCCACGAAGCCGTCGCCGAAGGCGAGCAGTTCGCTGCCGTGCAGGCGATTCACCGCCAGGATGTTCTCGACGATCTTCTTCTTCGAAAAGTTGAGGTAGTCGTCGATCGCCCCGTAGATGTGCTGGCCGAAATACTGCGTCAGGCCCAGCAGCTCGGCCTCACGGCGAACGTAGTCCAGGTCGGTGCCGCTGGCCAGGTACAGCTTGAGCCCGCGCTGCCGCAGACTTTCGAGCATCGCATGGCTGCCGGGCACGGTCCAATCCTCGGGCTTGGCCGAGCCGCTGGCCAGGGCGTCGAGCCGGGTTTGGATCTTGGCGAGGAGCAGGTTGTGGTAGCGATGCTTGTAGGCGAGCGGATCCTCGGGCTGGCCGCCGCGTTTGCGAATCTCTTCGGCCAGGTGAATCATCTGGTAGATCGTCTGCCGGCCGTTGAGGCGCATCACGAACTCTTCGACTTTGGTAGATAGCTCGTCGTCGCTTTCGGAAGTACCGGTGGCGCGCAGGGCCTCGACCATCATGGGGATCATGATTTGCGGCCAGCCTTCACGAATGAGCGACAGGGTGCCGTCGAAATCGAACA
>Ga0182024_10012217_pt1 | contig 17031 bp, 16 predicted proteins | sample P32metaG_FD_120480 | JGI IMG/M metagenome (GOLD analysis project Ga0182024, IMG submission 120480) | Permafrost microbial communities from Stordalen Mire, Sweden - P3-2 metaG (Illumina Assembly) | ecosystem: Environmental > Terrestrial > Soil > Wetlands > Permafrost | place: Sweden: Stordalen...
CCTCCTCCGCCCCCGGCCAGCCCGATCCCCACTCCCATCCCCCCCATCCCCGCCATCTTGTCCGGCGTGATATCCGTCGCCGTCGGCATCGACGGCATCTCAGGCAGCGTGATTTTCGCCAGGCCCGTCGTCGTGATCCGCCTCGCCTGCGCCGGCGCGCTCATGCTCTGCATCTTCTTCGACATGTTGATCTGATGCTCCAGCGCCCTCGTGCTCGCCTGCGCCGGCCCCGCGGCCGCCTGGAAGGTCAGCTTCCGTTTCGCCTGCGATCTCTCCACGATCCAGTACCCCGCCGCAAGCCCGAAGAGCAGGTGCGCGGCAATGCACACCACCAGAATCTTGCTCCCCCGCAGCCGCTCCCAGCGGGTCCGCTGCCGCACGGCGATGTCCTTTTCCCCAAAGGAATTCTCGAACCCGTCCATCAACTTCCCTTCCCGCTCCCCATGCCCCGGCTCCGGAGCATTGGCTGTGCGGTTATTTCGGGTGCGTGCGCCCGGCGTGGACTTTCCTTTTTACTCATCGTTTGGGGGGTTATCCTTCTCGCGATTCCCGCACAATCTACCGATTCAAAAAGCTCTAGCCAGTGCAAATCTCAAGTCCCCGCAAAGAAATTCGCCCCCCTCCGGGGATCCCCCCGTTTTACAAGGAAAACCCTCCGCACGCCTCCAGCTCCCTTAGCCCAGCGCCACCAGCTTCCGGTTCAGCCTACTCTTCTGGCGGTTCGCCTTGTTCCTGTGGATCTGCCCCGTCTTCGCCGCCTTGTCCGCCATGGACGCCAGCGTCTTCACCTCCGCGGCTGCCGTCGCTTTATCCTTCGCGGCAAATGCCGCCCGGACCTTCTTGACATGGCTTTTCAGCCCGGTGAGGACGCGCTTGTTTTGCAAGGTGCGCCGCACGGTCTGGCGGGCGCTTTTCGCTGCGGATTTCGTATTGGCCATAGGTTGGGAAAAGGGCGCTGAACATACCCCAGCCCCGCATCGTGTCAATCCCCAACCCTTCTCTCCCGCTCTCCCTCCGGTTTTCGTTCTTGGCAGGAGGAAGCGCCTTCACATACGTTCCCCGCCGCTGATGAAACGCTGGCTGTTCGCCCTCCTGCTCGTGCTGCTGCCCCTCGCGGCGCTTCGTGCGCAGGTCCCAGCCTTCAGCAACGTGCCGGTCGATATCGTCAACGCCGACCAGACCTACTTCGAGAACGGCGTCGCCATCGCCCAGGGCAACGTCATCATCCAGTACGCACAGACCACCATCTACTGCGACTACGCCCAGTACCATACCGATTCCCACGACGTCTTCGCCACCGGCCACGTCCGCATCTATCGCGAGGGGGAGATCTTCGTCGGCGAGCGCGCGGTCTATAACCTCGAGACCAAGAAGCTCCACGCCGCCAATTTCCAGGGCGACTTCTATCCCTTCCGCTTCACCGCCGATAGCGTCTCCTCCATCCCCTCCGGCGGCTACCTCGTCAAGGACTCCAGCATCACCACCAGCGACTCCTCGGTCCCCGACTACCAGCTCCGCGCAAAGAGCGCCCGCATCTACCCGGGCCAGCGCATCATCATGCGCAATGTCACCCTCTACGTCGGCAATGTCCCCGTCTTCTGGTGGCCCTATCTTTACCAGCCCCTCCGCAGGGATATGAGCTACACCTTGCGCCCCGGCTATTACAGCGGCTGGGGCTTCTTCACCCTCAGCCAGTGGAATTTTCCCATCGCCGATAATTGGGAAGGCCGCCTCCATCTCGATTACCGCGAGCAGCGCGGCGCCGCCATCGGCCTCGATACCGATTACCGCTTCGGCCCCAATGACGCCAGTTGGGGCCGCTTCACCTCCTATTTCGCCCCGGACTCCGCACCCCCCACCGTCGTCGTCGGCGGCAATAAGGACCACGTCACCAGCGACCGTTACCGCGTCAGCGTCCAGGATCGCGTCTACCTCACCGATGACCTCTGGGCCAATGTCGATATCAACAAGATCAGCGATGTCCGCATGCTCCGCGATTTCCTCCCCAGCGAGTACCGCCTCGACCCCCAGCCCGATAACGTCCTCAGCCTCACCCAGTGGGACAAGGATTTCACCCTCTCCGTCGTCTACCGCAAGCAGGTCAACGACTTCAACGATGTCTCCGAGCGCCTCCCCGAGGTCGCCCTCGATGTCACCCGCCACGCCGTCACGGAAGGCTCAAATCTCTTCTACGACGGCGAGACCAGCTACGCACGCCTCCGCCGCGCCTTCGCCACCGGCGCCGCCTACCAGGATTACGGCTTCAACCGTGTCGATACCTACCACGAGTTGATCTACCCCATGGAATTCTGGAACATCCTCTCCTTCGTCCCGCGCCTCGGCCTCCGCGGCGATTACTATTCCGAGAAAGGCGCCTTCACCACCGATGTCCAGGATGTCACGGTCGAGAACCTCCTCCCGAATAACACCCAGATCTCCACGGTCCAGCAGACCTCCTTCAACAAGCTCTACACCCACGGCGCCATGTTCCGCGGCGTCATCGATGGCGGCTTCGAGGCCTCCTTCAAGCTCTCGAAGGAGTATCCAAAGGTCGAGTCTCGCGCCTGGGGCCTCGATGACCTCCGCCACGTGATCCAGCCCTACATGGATCTCTCCCTCGCCGCCACCACCGTCAGCCCCACCAAGCTCCTTCAGGTCGACCGCTACCAGCCCTCCACGGAGCTCCCGATCTTCGATTTTCCACAGTTCAACGGCATCGATACCATCAGCAATTGGGCCGTCTGGCAGCTCGGCGTACGCAACCGCCTCGAGACCAAGCGCGACAACCAGACTTTCAACTGGCTCACCCTCGACACCTTTGTCGACATCAACATGAAGGAGCCCACTTTCGCCACCGGCAATTTCCACCAGGGCCTCCTCTCGAATCTTTACAATAAGATGACTTTCGCCCCCTTCCCCTGGCTCGGCCTCAATCTCGACTCCCAGACCCCGCTCAATTCCCATGGCTTTAACGACATCAATACCAGCCTCTCCTACATGGCCTCGCGCGACCTCCAGCTCACCCTCGGCCATCAGTACATCGATCACAATCCCTTCTTCGTCGGCAGCAGCCTCGTCGATACCGGCATCTACTACCGCATTAACGATAACTGGTCCGTCTCCGCCAGGGAGGAATACGAGTTCGCCGATACCACGCTGGAAAACCAGGTCTATCAAGTCCACCGCGACCTCAGCAGTTGGGTCGCCTCCTTCGGCATCCAGGTCGAGAACAACGGCCCCGGCTCCAGTCCCCGCACCCTCTACGCTGTCCTCTTTACCATGACCCTCAAGGACCTGCCGGCCGCCACGATTCCCTTTACCTTCGATCCCGGCAGCATCGGCAGCAAGAGCCCCTAGCGCCGTATGAATGTTGTTGGAAGCTCGCCCTCCACTGCGCGCCCACGCCTCTCCCTCTCGTGGCCCGGGAGATGCTGATGGATGCGGTTCCATGCAAATACGCCCCATGATCCCGGAGCCCGGCATAACGACCCCGCCTTTCACCCAATTACTCTGATCAACACCCTTTTCCATTCTCCATTATGAACCTCTGCATCATTGGCTCGGGATATGTCGGCCTCGTCTCAGGCGCCTGCTTCGCCGAAGTCGGCCACAACGTCATTTGTGTCGATAACGATCAGCGCAAGGTCGACGCCCTCACCGCCGGCCGCATCCCCATCTACGAGCCCGGCCTCGAGGAGCTTGTCCAGCGCAATGTCGCCGCACACCGCCTCCATTTCACCAATTCCATCGAGCAGGGCGTCGATCCCTCGGAGGTCATCTTCATCGCCGTCCCCACCCCGCCCCAGCCCGATGGCAGCGTCGACCTCAGCTTCATCGAGAAGGTCGCCCGCGAGATCGCCGGCGTCCTCAAGAAGGACCAGTACCGCGTCATCGTCGATAAAAGCACGGTCCCCGTGAAGACCGGTGAGAAAGTCGGCGACACCATCAAGCGCTACAACAAGCAGGGCGCCGATTTCGACGTCGTCAGCAACCCGGAGTTCCTCCGCGAGGGCTGCGCCGTCCCCGATCTCATGAAGCCCGACCGCATCGTCATCGGCGGCAATAGCGACCGCGCCCTCGCCTTGATGAAAAAAGTCTACGAGCCCTTCAACGCACCCATCCTCGTCACGGATATCAACTCCGCCGAGCTCATCAAGCACGCCGCCAATTCCTTCCTCGCCCTCAAGATCTCCTACATCAACGCCGTCTCCGCCATCTGCGAGGCCAGCGGCGCCGATGTGGAAAAAGTCGCCGATGGCATCGGCATGGACCGCCGCATCGGGCGCAATTTCCTCAACGCAGGCCTCGGCTACGGTGGCTCCTGCTTCCCCAAGGATATCGCCGCCTTCATCGCCATCAGCGATGAGCTCGGTGTCCCCTTCACTCTCCTCAAGGAGGTCCAGCGCATCAACGCCGACCAGAAGGAGCGCTTCCTCAAGGCCGTCCGCGAAGCCCTCTGGGTCCTCCGCGAGAAGCGCATCGCCGTCTGGGGCCTCACCTTCAAGCCCGATACCGACGATGTCCGCTGCTCGGTCGCCATCGATCTCGTCAACGATCTCGTCAGGGAAGGCGCCCACGTCACCGCCTACGACCCCAAGGGCATGGAAAAAGTCCGCGAGTTCAAGGTCATCCCCGAGTCCGTAAAGCTCGCCTCCTCCCCCCTCGAGGCCGTCCAGGGCGCCGAGGCCCTCATCCTCGCCACCGAGTGGAAGGAGTTCGCCAATGTCGACCTCGCCGAGGTCAAGAAGCACATGCAAACCCCCCTCATCTTCGACGGCCGCAACCTCTTCGACCCCGGCCTCATGCGCGAGCTCGGCTTCACCTATCACGGCATCGGCCGCCGCCGCGATTAGAGCACCGCCCGGCGGATGCATTTGCATATCCTCTCATCACCGATATTTTTGAAGCGTGATCGATTGGACCGAATGCGATGCCGTTGACCGTGATCCCGAAAGAGTGAGCGGTGCCTGGCTCTTCAAAGGCACGCGCGTTCCCATTCGCGCCTTGTTCGAGAATCTGGAATCCGGCGCCACCATCGACGAATTCCTCGACTGGTTCCCTGGAGTTCCCCGCGATGCAGCCGAAGCCGTACTTAAATTCGCCGGTGCCGCTGCCGCGTGAGAATCATCTTCGATCAGGGGACGCCCGCTCCTCTACGCTTTCGCTTGGGTGATCACTCCGTCGATACCGCCGCCGAAAAGGGCTGGTCCAGACTGTCCAATGGCGATTTGCTTCGGGCAGTCCAAGGCGCCGGGTACGATCTTTTCCTCACCACGGATCAGAATTTGCGTCATCAACAAGCCATTACCGGCCACCCGTTCGGAATTCTGGTCTTAACGTCCACCTCCTGGCCTCGCATCCAGTTGAAGATCGACGAGATCGTCCGCGCTGTCGAAGGCGCCCGCCACGGCAGCTACAAAGAAATCCCCATCTAGTCCCCTCCCTTTTCATCCTTTCGCAACCTTCCCGGACCCCCTACCCTCCCCCCATGCGCCATGTGCTCTCTTGGATCCGGGAGAAGGACGAGGCATTGTTCGGCTCCTTCTTCACCCCGCATCCCGGCGTCTCCCTCGACAATGCCCGCCGCGGCCCCGTCGACCTTGAGCATATGGACGGCCTCCTCCTCACCGGCGGCGCCGATATTTGCGCCGCCTATCTCAAACAACCCGTCTCCCCCCAGGAACTCGGCCTCATCGAGGAGGATTCCGCCGCCGACCGCGACGGCTTCGAGTTCGCCGCCGTCCAGACCGCCCTCGACCGTGGCGTCCCCATCCTCACCGTCTGCAAGGGCACCCAGGTCCTCAATGTCGCACTCGGCGGCTCCCTCCATCTCGATATCCCCGGCCACGATCTCCCGGAGATGAAATCCCACAACGTTCAGCCCCTGCGCTTTGCCGCGAATCCCTCCGTCCGTTTCGACCGCGTCAACAGCTCCCATCACCAGGCGCTCGACCGCCTCGGCGCCGGCCTCGAGGTCGAGGCATGGTGCTCCTCCGATGGCGTCATCGAGCAGGTTCGCCTCAAAAATTATCCCTACGCCCTGGGCGTCCAATATCACCCGGAACGCGATTTCTCATACACACCCCTCTTCGACCAATTCGTCGGCGAGGTAGAGAAAAGTTAGCACCGGCCCCGCATAGCGTGGCCTCCAAGGAACCACAGCATGTTAATCAGAATTGGATACGATATCGCCTACGAGGTATCCGCCCCCACGCCGATGCTCCTCATGCTCTACGTCCATCCCGAGCGCATGAAGGATCTGCGCGCCCCGGAGCGCCTCATCACCCAGCCCGCCGTCGACGTTGAGAATTACACCGACAGCTTCGGCAACCGCTCCGCGAAAATCATCGCCCCCCCCGGCCTCATCCGCCTCTTCTATGATACGGTCATCGAGGACAGCGGCCTCCCCGAGCCCGAATTCCCGCACGCCGAGCAGCATCCCGTCCAGGACCTCCCCCTCGATGTCCTCCCCTTCCTCCTCGGCAGCAGGTATTGCGAGGTCGAGAAGCTCAACGACACCGCCTGGCAGCTCTTCGGCACCACCCCCCCGGGCTGGGCCCGCGTACAGGCCGTCTGCGATTGGGTCCACAACCACGTCACCTTCGGCTACGAGTTCGCCCGCGAGGATCGCACCGCATGGGAGGTCCTTCAGGAGGGCCGCGGCGTCTGCCGCGATTTCATGCACCTCGCCCTCACCTTTTGCCGCTGCCTCAATCTCCCCGCCCGTTACGCCACCGGCTATCTCGGCGATATCGGCGTCCCTCCCAGCCCCGCCGCCATGGATTTCAGCGCCTTCTTCCAGGTCTATCTCGGCGGCCGCTGGCACCCCTTCGATGCCCGCCACAATGCGCGCCGCGTCGGCCGCGTCGCCATGGGCTACGGGCGCGATGCGGTGGACGTCGCCCTCACCACGACCTTTGGCAAGCATGTCCTCCGCAAATTCCAGGTCTGGACCGATGAGAACGCCGTAATGCCCCAGACCCTCGCCGGCGAACCCCTCTAAAGCGCCCTCCGGGCATCTTCAAGCCCGCCCCACCCCCCGCCTTCCCCCCATTTCGCGGAAAACAGCTTGATGTTGGCCAATCCTGCGGAAGACTTTGCGCCAGTGAGCCGAAGTCTGCCCCACCCCGTTCCCAGGATGGCAAATGGCATGCGGTACGACGTGTTCGACTCGGACGGCAATCCCCGGCCCGGTTACGACGGCCCGCTCCGCTACTTGCAACACCTGCGCAAGACAGAGCTCCGCGCCCTCGATGAGCAGATGGAAGCCACCCTCCGCGAGATGGGCGTCAGCTACGGCATGCCCCATGGCGACCACGCCCGGCCCTGGCTCTGCGACCTCCTCCCCCATGTCTTCTCGGCCGAGGAATGGCACCGCGTGACCGAGGGCGTCACCCAGCGCATCCGCGCCTTCGAGATGTTTCTCAAGGATGTCTACGGCAAGCGCGAGATCCTCCGCGATGGCATCATCGCCGTCCCCCCCGTCCTCGGCAGCCCCCATTACCAGGCCGCGTCCCTCTCCCGCACCGCCCGCACCATCTCGGTCTCGAAGCTCGGCAGCCCCCACTACGAGGACGCCTCTCTGGGCCTCCCCCTGCCGGGGAACGCCTACCTCCATCTCTGCGGCATCTGCCTCACCCGCAATGCCGCCGGCGATCTTGCCGTAAAAGAGCACCACATGAGCCGCGCCTCCGGCATCTCGTACATGATCCAGAACCGCCGCGCCCTCGCCAGCGTCCTCCCCGATCTCTTCGAGCAAAACGCCGTATCCTCCCTCGCCGATACGCTCTCCCCCGTCGTCGAGGCGCTCCGCAGCCTCGCCGAGCCCACCTGGGACGAGCCCTCCGCCGTCCTCCTCTCCCCCGGCACTCAGGATCCGCTTTACTCTGAGCATAGCTTCCTCTCACGCCGCATGGGCATCCCCCTCGTCCAGGGCGGCGATCTCCTCGTCCTCGACGACCACGTTTACCTCAAGACCGTCCGCGGCCTCAAACGCGTCGACGTGATCTACAACCATGTCACCGACGATCGCCTCGATTCCCTCGTCTTCAGGAAGGGCTCCACCGAGGGCGTACCCGGTATCGTCCATTGCCTGCGCCGCGGCACGGTCAAGCTCGTCAACGCCCTCGGCAGCCAGTTGGTCGACGACGCCAGCCTCCTGAGCATGGCCCCGCAGATCATCAAGTATTACCTCCACGAGGGCCCGATCCTCCCCACCATCCGCACCTACTGGCTCGGCGATCTCGATCAGCGCGAGATGGTCCTGGAGGATGTGGACGCCTACACGATCCGCCCCATCTTCGCCTCCAATTTCTCAGGCACGATGCCCCTTTCCCCCTCCGATATCGCCAAGGTCGTCCGCAAGTTCCCGCGCAACTTCGTCGCCCAGCCCATCCAGGCCGGCGGCCAGGAGAATGCCGACATCGAGCAGGATCACATCGTCTTCGCCCTTCGCCATGGCGAGGATCAGTACGAGGTCTTCCCCGGCGCCCTGACCCGCGTCTTCCAGCGCCGCACGGATCGCCGCGAGTGGATCAGCAAGGACTCCTGGGTCCCAGCCCTCTCCCAGGAGGCCGAGGCCGCCCAGAGCTGGACCCCCTCCGCCCCGGAGGTCCACCAACCCACCCGCGAGGTCACCAGCCGCGTCGCGGAGTCCTTCTACTGGCTCGGCCGCTACCTCGAGCGCGCCTACCACCAGGCCTACCTCATCCAGGCCATCGAGACCCTCGAGAGCGAGGAGTTGAACGCCGCCGAGCGCAAGCTCTACCGCCCCATGTGGAATCGCCTCCTCCCCCCGCTCGAGACCGCCGCCGGCGAGAGCCGCCGCAGCATCACCACCCGCGCGGACCGCTACCGCCTCGTCCTCCTCCAGGAGCCCGGCACGGTCGCCCGCACCTTTGCCCGCGCGATGATCAACGCGGAGTCCATCCGCGAATCCCTCAGCCCGGAGTCCCTCGCCACCCTCAATCGCCTCCGCGAGCTCTTCCACCGCACCCGCTTCCGCGAGAACCTCCCCGAGGAGGAGTGCGGCCAGATCGCCCGCCGCCTCAGCGAGACGGTCATCGAATCCATCCCGCAGTTCTTCGCCATCGCGGAGCGTTCCGTCCTCGGCGATGACGGCTGGCGCTTCTGCGAGGCCGGCGAGTTCCTCGAGCGCGCCATCATCACCTCCCACGCCGTCCTCTCCATCAGCCGCTCCCTCATCCGCCCCCCCCTCGCCACGGAGATCCAGCTCTCCGCCTTCCTCCGCCTCCTCGGCACCCGCGATGCCTATCGCCGCGTCTACCAGATGCGTGCCGAGCCCGGCTCCGTCATCGAGCTCCTCTTCCAGCACCCGGAGGGGCCCCGCTCCGTCGTCCGCTGCCTCGCCGGCTGCGCCGAGCGCCTTCGCAAATCCGCCGCCCCCGACCAGGCCGGCGCCGCCAATGCCCTCAACGGCATCGAGTCCCTCATCCACCAGATCAAGCGCATTGATTGGAACGAGCAGCTCCGCATCTCCCTCCAGATGGTCGCCGAGGACCGCAAACCCGGCCCCCTCGAGGGCATCGAGAAGCTCCTCGCCCGCCTCAGCGAAAACATCTCCGCCATCCACCACCTCATCTCCGACGGCTTCCTCAGCCACCAGGCCTTCATCGCCGAGTCCATCCAGCCCATGCTGCTCGGGTGATTCGTGCGTTCTTCCTTGCACCACTGAGCATTTTTGAGCAATGGTGAATACAACCCTCTTCCGCGCCCGCGTCCCCTCGCGGCGCCTCAAGAAAGCCGAGAAAATCCTCGGCCAGCTCGGCCTCAAACCAGGCGACGCCTTCAATATGCTCCTCGCCCAAATCGAGCTCCGCAAAGGCCTCCCTTTCGATGTCACCACGCAGCCGACAGCCCTGTTATCATCCGATGAACAGGCGGCCGCATGGACGGAGGCAATGGGTGCCTATTGAACCCCAGGCGGGCGAGGTCTGGTTTGCCGAGCTTGGAATCGTGGAAAAAAGCCGCCCCGTACTCCTCCTTGCGTTTCCCCGCGAAAGTGATGCACGTTCCCTCGTGGTCGTCGCCCCCTTGACTTCGCAAATACGCCAGGCCCGCGGCGAAGTGGACCTCGGCAAACCTCGCTGGCTTCCGAAACACTCCACGGTAAATTTACAGGGTCTCGCCAGTTTCGACCGCCACAAGCTCTCGCGTAAAATGGGCGCCCTGACAAAACCCGAGATGGATCGCGTCAACGCCGCGCTCCTCGACCTGCTCGAACTTTGATCCACTGGAATTAATCCTCCCCCCGTGATTTCCCAGATTCCCATTCCCTCTCTCCCCCCCCGCGTGTAGCTATGAACCAGCGGCCCCGTTGCATGGAGTTCAAAATCACGCACATCACCACCTACCAATACGGGAATGCGGCGGCGGAAGCGTATGGCGAGGCCCGCCTCACCCCTCCCGATCTCCCCACCCAAAAGGTCCTCCGCCACCGCGTCACCATCGAGCCCGCCACCCGCACCTCCGGCTATGTCGATCACTTCGGCAATCGCGTGAGCTTTTTCTCCCTCCCCTTCCGCCACCAGAAGCTCGTCGTCAGCAGCCAGTTGCTCGTGGAAACCAAGCCCCCCGCCCTCCCCGAGGACAGCCTCCAGGTCTCCGTTGGCGAGGCCCGCCAAATCTTCTCCTCCGCCCTCCCGGACGTCTTCGAGTACCTCCAGCCCACCGGCATCGTCAAGACCGGCAGCACCGCCGTCCAATGGGCCCGCCGCTATCTCCGCGGCGATGTCACCCTCGCCCACGGCCTCACCACCCTCAACGAGGCCATCCACGATAGCTTCGCCTACATCAAGGGTGTCACGGAAAACTCCACCGAGCTCGCCGTCATCTGGAAGCACAAAAAAGGCGTCTGCCAGGACTTCGTCCACATCGCCCTCAGCGTCCTCCGCACCGCCGGCCTCCCCGCCCGCTACGTCTGCGGCTACATCGAGGCCATCGCCCCCCGCAATGAGCCCGGCAAGAAACGCCTCGTCGGCGCCTACGCCACCCACGCTTGGGTCGAGGTCCTCGTCCCAGGCATGCTGTGGGTAGCGCTGGACCCCACGAATCGCCAATGGTGTAATGACCGCTATGTGGCCGTCTCTTACGGACGCGATGCGAGCGACGCCGCCCCCCTCCGGGGCACCTTCAAGGGCTCCGGCGGCCAGAAACTCAGTGCAAAAGTACTCATGACCAGATTGAACGGATGACCCGATATCACACGTTCGATGAAGCAGCCAAAGCCGTATCAGCGCGATTTCAGCGAAATAAAATCAAGGTAACCCTCGGCGGTGAGCCGAGTTACGTCCCCACGCAACCCGATGGCGCGGAGTGGATCGTCGCCGCCCTTGGCCCGACGAAGCTCTCCTATGCCCGCGCCATGGCCGCCGTCCTCGTGGATCGCGAGCACCCCGGCGCCGTCGCCTTCCAGGCACAGGGCAAGTTCTACCCCGGCGAGCCAAACGCACGCTGGGCCGTCCATCTCCTCTGGAATCGATCCGGCAAGCCACTCCCCGGCTCCAAGGCCTGGCAGGCCCGCCAGCCCGCCCGGCCACCCCTCTCCCTCGCCGATGCCCGCAAGTCCATCTGCAAGGCGCTCGGCCTCAAAGCCTCCTGGCACCGCATGCACGATCCCGCCCACCCCGATGCCGAGTACTGGGCCCTCCCTCTCGATCACGACGGAAAGTCCTGGATCACCCGACGCTGGCCCCTCACCGAGAAGCAATCGCAGCTCATCGGCGCAGAGGGCCCCGCCGGCCTCAGGCTCCCCCTCCATCTCCTCCCGGAGACCGCCCTCAAGCGCGCCCTCGTCCTCGAGAAGAATGGCGCCGAGGCTGCCCTCTTCTTCCCCCCCCTCCTCCAGGCCCCCTTCATCGAGCTCCTCGGCGTCGTCGCCCCCGCCGTTTGCATGCCGCAGACCGGCCTCTTCCGGTTCGAGGGCTACATCCCCGAAGATACGAAATGCCTCTGGACCCGCCTCTCCTTCACCCCCGATCCCGGCGTCCTCGAGATCAATCTCCCCCCCTGCGATTCCGTCCAGGAGTACGCCGGCTGGATGAAAACCCTCCACGAGTGCGCCGGGCACGCCGGCCTTCGCTCCTTCAAGTCCACCCCCACCGCGGAGCTCGGCACCGGCGGCGGCAATCATCTCCTCTTCGGCGGTCCATCCCTCGATGAGAATGCCTTCTTCCGCAATCCCCGCTGGGTCACCGCCATCCTCCGCTACTGGCAGCAGCATCCCGCCCTCTCCTATCTCTTCACCGGCTGCTACGTCGGCCCTTCCTCACAGGCCCCTCGTCCCGATGAGTCCGCCCGCGATCACTACGACCTCGAGATGGCCTACCGCCACCTCGAGTCCCTCGACGCCGGCCAGGACCATCGCTACATGATCAGCGAGACCCTCCGCCATCTCCACATCGATCTCTCCGGCAATACCCACCGCAGCGAGGTCAGCTTCGACAAGTTCTGGAACCTCGAGTGGGAGACCGGCTGCCGCGGCCTCATCGAGTTCCGCGCCATCGAGACCCTTCCCCATCCGGAGTGGATGGCCTCCGTCGCACTCCTCTGGGCCTGCCTCATCGCCCGCCTCTACGAGCCCCGCCGCATTCTTCCCCTCGCCGTCCACGGCACCCGCCTCCACGATTACTATTTCCTCCCAGCCGGCCTCTGGAAGGACTTCGAACTCATCCTCCGCGACCTCCATCGCGACGGCTTCAAGCTCAACCCCAAGACCTTCCATGACATCTGGGATTGGCGCTGCCCGAAGGTCCTCGACTACGAGAACGGCCCTATCCGGCTAACCATCCGCAAAGCCCTCGAAGGCTGGCCCCTCCTCTGCGAGACACCCATGGAAGGCGGCAGCACCAGCCGCTTCGTCGATACCTCCATGGAGCGCCTCGAGATCCTCGCAAACGACGCCTTCCTCGAGAAATTCCGCGTCTACGTCCAGGGGCGCGAAGTCCCCCTCGCCCCCTTCGGCGAGGATGCCCATCTCGCCGGCCTCCGCTACCGCTCCACGGCGCTCCACCCCTCGCTTCACCCGGGCCTCCCCCCTCACCTCCCGCTCCACCTCACCATCGTCGACAAGCGAACCGGCAAGCCCGCCGCCGCCTACAAGCTCCCCGCCGCCACCCGCGCCTTTACCGAGTGCAGCTCCCGCGAGGTCAAGCTCTCCCGCCGCCCCTGCCGCAAGCTCCGCGAACAATCCCTCACCTTCGACCTCAGGCTGACGTAGAGTTCACCTCAACGGTGATATGCTGCAGCTCCTCGTGCTCCGCCAGCAAGCGCTTGTAAACCTCCGGCGCCTCCGGCCGCGCCGTCACAATCGAAATAATCGCGGAGTACCGGTTCACCCCCACCTGCCAGATGTGCAGGTCGCAAATCCGCGCATCCTCACAGCTCTCGAACGCCTTCCGGATTTCCGCCCGCAGGTCGCACCGCTCCGGCTCATAATCGAGCAGGATCGTCTGCGTGCTACCGATCAGCGACAACGACCATTGCCCGATCACCGCGCTCCCCACGATCCCGCATACCGGGTCCAGCCACGTCCATCCGAACAGTCTCCCGCACGTCAGCGCCCCAATCGCCAGCACCGATGTCACCGCATCCGCGATCACATGGACATACGCCGCCCGCAAATTCAGATCATCGCCTCCATGCTCATGGTGATCGTCGTGATCATGCCCGTGGTGATCATGATGATCATGCCCATGGTCGTGATGATGATGCCCCCCCTTTAGCAGCAGCGCGCTCACGATATTCACCGTCAGCCCCAGGCACGCAATCGGGATCGCCTGTCCAAACGCAATCGCCTCCGGCCGGAATAGCCGCGTCACCGATTCCGCGAACATATACAGCGCCACGATCCCCAGGATGATCGCGCTCGTATACGCCCCCAGCACCCCGATCTTCCCCGTCCCAAAGCTAAACCGCTCATCCCCCGCATGCCTCCGCGCCAGCCAGTACGCCCCCGCCGATATCGCGAACGCCGCCACGTGCGTCCCCATGTGCCAACCATCCGCGAACAGCGCCATCGACCGCAGCTTCAGCCCCCCCACGATCTCCACCACCATCATCGCCGCCGTCAGGTACAGCACCCGCCGCGTATTCTTTTCCGCCGCGTCGAATTCGCCCGTAAAATCGTGCCCGTGCGTCCACCGCGAATAATCGTCCGGTTCCATATCGAATTTCTTACACCATCGCGCCCCTCATCCGCGAGGCCCAAGCCCCTTGTCCTCCAGGAAATAATTCAACCCCTCCAGCACCCCCTCGCTCGCCACGCCCCGCGCCACATATCCCCCCGCGTGCCGCACGGTCTCCTTGGTCGCATCCGCGGAGTTCCCCGGGCACGACACCCATTGCGCGAATTTCCCATCCAGCATCGGGATATCGTTGTGATGATCCCCGCACGCGAAAATCTCCTCCCGCGCGATCCCGATCAGCCGCCCCAGCTCCCCCAGCACCGCCCCCTTCGAGTAATCCGCGTGGCAAAACCGCACATACCGCGTGTTCCTCTGGAATGCGAAAAGCGGCATCTCCTCCCGCGCCGTCTCGATGAACGCGATGATCCTATCCATCTCCCCCTCGTTCTCCGCCACCAGCCCCACCGGTCGCGATTGATCCCAGATCGCCTGCGCGCTCGTCTCCCGCTCCAGGAAGTGCAGGATCCGGTCCAGCACCGGCTGCGCCTGCGCATACAGCTCATCGTGCGCCTGCGCGCACCGCTCGTTCCAATCCCCATACGGCTGCCACCCTCCATTCCCGCGTTTGTGGAAGAGGTCCCGCTCGCTCGTCAGGATAAAGTCCGGCTGCACCGGGAACGCGAACTCATCCAGCCCATGGATGATGTGCCCCAGGTCCCGCCCCGTATTGATCGCCCAGTAAACTCCCGCCTTCCGCAGCCCCCGCAGCCGCTCGATCAATCCCGGCACCACCGCCGGATGCTCGAAGTGGCTCACCAGCGTTCCGTCGAAGTCCGTGGAGAGAAGTTTGATCATGGTGCGAAGCCCGGGAGTGCGCTAGATTAGAAATTGAAAGCCCGCTTGCAACGGGCAAAATGCCTCCATGAAATCCGCCTACGAATTGGCTATGGAAAGGTTGGAGCGCCAGGCGCCCACCACGCAGCTCAGCGACAAGCAGAAAGAGCAGATCGCCGAGATCGAGTCCTCGTGCCGCGCCCGCATCGCCGAGCGCGAGCTTTTCCTCACGGGCGAGATCGCCAAGGCCCGCTCGTGCGGCAAGTTCGAGGACGCCGAGTCCCTCCAAAACCAGCTCGCCATGGACATCCGCCGCATCAACGACGAGTGCGAATCCAAAAAGGCGAAAGCCCGCGCCGCCTCGAGCGCCGCATGAGCCCCCGTCTCCCAACCCTTCGTTAATATGCCTGCCGCGAATCCGAGGGCCGCTTGCGTGGAAGCGCTCACGCGCTGGGAGAAGGGCTCGGAGTTCGCCGATGCCATCCTCCATCAGATCCTCGAGGAGAACCGCCTCTCGACCCTCGACCGCACCCTCTTCATGGAGCTCTTCTACGGCATCATCCGCTTCCGCAGGACCCTCGATTACCTCATCGCCCAGCTCCGCGAGGAGGAAGCCGACGCCCGCACCCGCCAGGCCATGCGCCTCGGCCTCTACCAATTGCTCCGCACCCGCATCCCCCCTCACGCCGCCGTCAATGAAACCGTCAACGTCGCCGGCCGCGGCCGCGGCGTCGTCAATGCCGTCCTCCGCCGCTATCTGCGCGAGGAGAAGCAGCTCAACGAGAGCCTCGAGACCGCCCCCGTCGGCGTCCGCCTCTCCCATCCGGAGGTCCTCGTCGAGCGCTGGACCCGCCACTTCGGCGAGAACGACACCGCCACCCTCTGCGAGTGGAACAACCAGCCCGCCGATATCCTCGTCCGCGTCAACGAGCTCAAGGTCTCCCTCGGCGAACTCATGCGCGCCGGCGGCGGCCAGCCCCTCGAGACCCACCCCCTCATGCTCAGGATGGACCGCCTCCCCATCCCATGGATCGTCAGCGGCCTCTGCTACGTCCAGGATCCCAGCACCCTCATCGCCTGCGAGCTCCTCGCCCCGCTGCCCGGCGAGCGCGTCCTCGATGCCTGCGCCGCCCCCGGCGGCAAGACCAGCTACCTCGCACAGATGATGAAGAACGAGGGCCGCATCGTCGCATGCGATGTCTCCGCGGATCGCCTCGACCGCCTCCGCCAGAACCTCGAACGCCTCGCCGTCACCAACGTGGAAGTCCGCAAAGCCGATTGGCTCCAGACCCCGCCCCCCGAGAGGGAAAAATTCGACCGCATCCTCCTCGACGCCCCTTGCAGCAACACCGGCGTCATCCGCCGCCGCGTCGACGTCCGCTGGCGCCTCAAAACCGACGACTTCCAGCGCATGCCCCATCTCCAGTTCGGCCTCATCAAAAACCTCGCCGGCCTCCTCAAGCCCGGCGGCACCCTCGTCTACAGCACCTGCAGCATGGAGCCCGAGGAGAACGAGGAAGTCGTCCGCCGCGTAGCCTGCGAGGCCCCCGAGCTCAAATTCCTCAAAGCCCGCCGCACCCTCCCCTTCCGCGACAAGGTAGACGGCGCCTTCGCCGCCATGTTCACCCGCAACTAAAGCCGGTCAAAATAAAACCGCGGTCCCGGGCGGGAAAGGCCAACACGCCGCGAAGCAAGCCCGGAAGCGCCAATCTCCCGATTGGCATTAAAAGCGGTCGCTGAAGGCGCCATTATTTTTCGGAGCTGACGGCAGATTACCAAGAGCCCCTCCCCATCCCGTAAATCCTGTTCATCCCGTCCAAAAAACTCCCTCGTATAACCCTGCAACCCTCACCCCCCCAGCACCTCCCCAATCCCCGCCTCAATCGCCCCGCACGCCGCATCGATCTCCTCCCCCGTAACGCAAAGCGGCAGCATCAGGATAATCGTATCGAGGATTGGCCGCGTCAACAGCCCATGCCGCCGGGCCGCCACGCACACGCGCGCCCCCATCCGCGCACCCGGCTCGATGCCCGCCCCCCCCACCTCAATCCCC
>Ga0182024_10012218_pt1 | contig 17030 bp, 16 predicted proteins | sample P32metaG_FD_120480 | JGI IMG/M metagenome (GOLD analysis project Ga0182024, IMG submission 120480) | Permafrost microbial communities from Stordalen Mire, Sweden - P3-2 metaG (Illumina Assembly) | ecosystem: Environmental > Terrestrial > Soil > Wetlands > Permafrost | place: Sweden: Stordalen...
CACTCGGCACTCGAAGCAGATACCCATGCCGCAGAGCGGCGCGCGCGGCTGCCCCGTTACCGACGTGCGGAATTTGCTGGCCCCGGCCATAGCGACCGCGGCGGACACCATACTGCCCACCGGTACATCGATGGTTAGGCCGTCCACCCTAAGTCTGAGTATCTTGGGTCTGCCAGCGTCACGCATGCGAGGCATCCTCGTGCCTTCTGTCGGGCAAGTACGGCTCCACGGGAATCGCCGAACGGCGCTGTAGAATTTGGTCCGCCACCAACTTCCCGGTGGCCAGCGATGTAGTGATTCCGAGGCCTTCGTGTCCGGTGGCGAGATAGAGGCGCGAACCCGGCGCGCATGGACCGATGAGCGGCAGCTTATCGGGCGTGGCGGCGCGGAAGCCGGTCCAGCAGCGGATCGCGGATATCTCCGCGAGACCCGGCATGTATTCCCGTGCGCGCTGCAGCATGCGAGTGAGCATGTGCGTGTCGATAGCGGAATACTCCACGCCGTATTGACGCGAAGAGCCGATCAGCAGTTGGCCCGTTTTGCGGGGCTGCACGTTGAAAGCGACCGAATCGGTACTTATGGAATGCGCGCTCTTGAGATAGCCGAGTTCGACAAGCTGGTGACGGACCCAGCCGGGATAACGGTCGGTAATCACAAGGTGGCCTTTGCGCAAGCGTACTTCGATGCCCGGAGTCAGCTCCGGCGCCCATGCGCCGGTGGCGTTGATGGTAATGCCCGCGGCGATAAAAGATCCGTCGCGCAGCTTAATGCCTTCGCCGCTCAATTCGGCGGCGGCTCCTACGCGAATTACCGCGCCGCTCCGGCGAGCGCATTCCAGAAGATAGCGCGCGGCGCAGGGAGGGTAGATCACTGCATCGTCCGGGACGCGCAAGGCGCCTGTGAGTCCTGGGCGCAGATTGGGTTCGGCGTCGGCGAGTTCCGCGGGTCCCAGCGCTTGGGCGCGCACACCGATGCTTTCATAGATGCTGCGCTTGCGTTCCACTTCCGCCATCTCTTCCTCATCGGCGGCCACCCATAGCGTGCCCGCGGCAACGTACTCCACGTCGGCGGGGAGCTGCGGCGCGAGTTGCATCCACAGCGTGCGCGAATAATTGGTCAGTGCGATTTGCGCCGGCGAATCGTCCATCACCACGATGTGGCCCATGCCCGCTGCGGTGGCGCCGCCGCCAATCGGTCCAGGTTCTACGACCAAGACTTTAAGACCCGCCGCCGCGCACTCCGCCGCGCAAGCCGCGCCCACAATGCCGCCGCCGGCGATAGCTACGTCGTACGCCCCTGTCACTCAGTACACCATGCATCGTGGCGCACGCTCTCATGCGTGCAGCGTTCACACTCGTGTGAACGCGCTTTGCACCGCGCCGAAACCGTCATTTCACAGTTAGAAGAGACAGCGAGACTCGTAAGTGTCAACCAGCCCCCATCAGAGACGGATCCCGTTGCAAAATGGGTCGCGCTCATCCAGAATCAGGTCGCTTTCGGCATTCACGTATGCGTAGCCGGTCACCTCAGGGTACAGTTTGCCGTCTTCCACCGCGATGGAGCCTTCAAACACGCTGCCCACAATGCTTTCCTGGCGCCAGATGGAACCCGGCTTCAACTTGCCCTCGGCATAGAGGCAGGCCAGCTTGGCGCTGGTGCCGGTGCCGCACGGCGAGCGGTCGTAAGCCTTGCCGGGGCAGAGCACGAAGTTCTTACTATCGGCGCCAGGCACGGTGGGCGGCCCGAAGAGTTCGATATGGTCGATTTCGCGGCCATCGGCGCCGGCGATGCCCTGGGCTTCGAGCGCCTGCCGCACTCGCCAGGCATAGTTCGTGAGCTCGTCGACGCGCTTGAGCGACAGCTCCTGGCCGTGATCGCCAATCAGAAAAAACCAATTGCCGCCCCACGCGATATCGCCGTGGATCCGGCCGATACCCGGCACATCCACCGGCGCCGCGGCCACGCTCCGGAAGCTGGCCACGTTGCGGATGGTGACGCTGCCATTGGCGTTCAGGCGCGCTTCCACAGGTCCGCAGTTGGTGTCAATACGGCACACGCCTTGCCTGATCCGTCCCATATGTGTGAGCGTTACCATAAGGCCGATGGTTCCATGGCCGCACATGTTGAGGAACCCGACGTTGTTGAAAAAGATCACGCCGGCCTCGCAAGCGGGGTCATGCGGCTCGCACAGCAGTGCGCCCACAATCGCGTCATTGCCGCGCGGCTCGTTCACCACGGCGGAGCGTATATGGTCGAAACGCTCGCGAAAGCGATCAAGCCGCTCCTGAATCGGACCGGAGCCCAGATCCGGGCCGCCGCCGACAATGACACGCGTGGGCTCGCCGCCGGTGTGTGAATCGATTACCTTAATCCGCTTACTCATACCATGCCAGGTGTTGGTCGGCGAACATCTGCAGCTTCTGCCGCATCACTCGCCGCGCTGTCTCTTTATGACGGCTCAGAATGGCTTTCGCTACGTCAACATGAGCTTCGGCGGATTCCAGCATGTCGATTTTCAGGTTGCGGCGCAAGTTGCGAATGAACAAGAATGCCAGCAGCGGCGCCAGCGTCTGCTCCAATAAGCGCGGCAGAAAGCTATTGCCGGAGAGTTTCCAAAGGGTGTCGTGAAATCGCAGGTCCAGCGCGAAGAATTGCTGCCAATCCCGATGCATCGCAGCCTCCTTCATGAGGCCGGCGACTTCGAGCAGCTTCTCGACCTCGGAATCCGGCGCGCCTTCCACCGCCAGCTCCACGGCCAGGGTTTCGAGCTCGGCTCTGATGCGCACTAACTGGCGGATTTCGCCGCGCGTGAGCGAGGTAACCACGCAGCCTTGATTGGCTTTCCGCACCACGAGTCCCTGGTGCTCCAGGGCAACCAGCGCCTCGCGCACCGTGGGTTGTCCCACGCCGATCTGGCGCGCGATGCGCGATTCCACAATGCGGTCGCCGGGTTGCAGATCGCCGGCGACAATCATGTTGCGGATAAATTCCGCGATCTGATCCGGCACGGGCGCGCGGCGGCCAAGCTGGTTTGAGAGCGCCTCCAGTTTGACAGCCAAACCCGCGTCTTGAGCGACAGTGCTCACCGGGCCGCCGCCGTAGTCAGCGCCGGCCGGGTGGCGATCGAATGGCGGATGATACGCAGAATCTCTTCGCGCTCGGCGCCCACAATAGGCAGCCGCGGCGCGCGCGTGGTTTCCGAGCCTAGGCCGGTCTCCTGCATGGCCAGCTTGATATATTGGACCAGCTTCACCTTCGTATCCAAATGCAATAGCGGCGTATACCAGCGGTAAAGCTCCAACGCCTTCTGCCATTGGCCGGAAGTCGCCAAATCCCACAGTTCGCGATTTTCATCCGGGAACGCGTTGACCAAACCGGAGATCCAACCCTCGGCGCCCAGTGCGATGCTCTCAAGAATCAGGTCGTCGACGCCGCCGAATAGGATAAAGCGGTCACCCACAGTGTTGCGAAGGTCGGTTAGGCGACGGACATCTTCCGACGATTCCTTGATGGCGACTATGTTTTCTTCCTTGGCCAATTCCGCGAACGCGTGCGGCAGCAGGTCCACCCCGTACGATACCGGGTTATTGTAGATCATGATCGGCAGGCCGGTGGAGTGGGCCACGCTGCGGAAATGCGTGAGAGTCTCTCGCTCATCGGACTTGTAGACCATCCCAGGCAGCGTCATAAGACCATCGATGCCGAGCTTCTCGGCGTCCCGGGCGTAGCGCGAAGCCAGCGCGGTGGTGTATTCCGCCACGCCAGTGAGGACGGGGATTCGCCCATTCGCAGTCTGAATCATCTCGCGGACGACTTCCAGTTTTTCCTCATATTCCAGCGCGGTGTTTTCGCCGACGGTGCCCAGCAGCACGACGCCGTGGATTCCGGCATGGATCATGGTATCGAGGTGCTTAGCGGTGGCGGCCAGGTCGAGAGATTGATCCGGCCGGAATTGGGTGGTGATGGCAGGCAGTACGCCCTTCCAGGTGACTTTCATAGGCTCAATCTATAATCTATGATTTTTCCGGAGACCGCGTCAACCCTCGTCAAATTGCCTTTGACCTCGGGGTGCTCGACCAGCCGAGGAGGCCGATCGGCGCCAATATGACTCCCCGACTCCACGCGCGATTGTGTTTCAATATCGAACAGCATGTGGAAGATTACCGGATGGCTGCTGATCGGGACGAGCGCCCTGTGGGCCGCCGATAGCGGGGAGTCGCTCTTCCGTATCCATTGCGCGCCTTGCCACGGTCTCGATGGCGCTGGAGGGCGAGGCCCCAGTCTTACCGTTCGCAAGCTTCCGCGCGCGCCGGACGACGCCGCGCTTTCCGGCGTGATCTCGCTGGGGATTCCGGGAACGCAGATGCCGGGGACGCGGATGACGGCCGACGAGAACCGCCAACTGGTGGCATATATTCGAAGTCTCGGCCGTTCTCAGCCGGCGCAATCTCACGGTGACCGATCCAATGGTGAACGCCTCTTCTGGTCCAAAGGGAACTGCGGCCGGTGCCACACCATAGGCCCTCGCGGCGGACGCGTGGGGCCGGATCTGACCGGCATCGGAACCATGCGAGGGCCGGAGCACCTGCGGGAATCGCTTCTCGATCCCGAGGCCGGCATTCCTGATACCTTCACGTCTTACCGGCGCGTCATCTTCATGCCCGACAATTTTCTGCAGGTTCGCGTAGTGACGCGAGACGGCAGCCGGATCACCGGCGTCCGCGTGAATGAGGATACATTCACCATTCAGATCCGCGACTATTCCGATCGCATATATTCGTTCCGCAAAGACGATCTGCGCGAGTTACTCAAAGATTGGGGTAAGTCTCCCATGCCCAGTTATCTCGGCGTTCTCTCCGATTCCGAGATCGAGGACGTGATCGCTTATCTTATGACCCTGCAGGGCGCGCCATGAGGACCTTTCTGCTTCTCTACGCGCTTGGATGCACGCTCTCAGCGCAAGTGAGTTACGACCGGATTGCGGCGGCTGCTTCCGAACCCGGCAATTGGCTGACATACTCGGGCGGATATGCGGGTAATCGCTACTCGGCGCTCAAGGGCATCGACCGCGGCAATGTCGCGCGGCTGCGGCCGGCGTGGATCTATCAGACAAACGATCTGAATAATTTCGAGGCCACGCCGATCGTGGCCGATGGCGTGATGTACGTTTCCGAGCCGCCGAGCAACGCAGCCGCGCTGGATCTTCGCACGGGCCGGCCGATTTGGATTTTCCGGCGATCAGTGCCCAGCGACGCTGGCGTATGCTGCGGGCAGGTGAACCGCGGCGTTGCGGTCCTCGGCGATCGGGTTTTTCTAGGCACGCTGGATAGCCACCTGGTAGCGCTCGACGCCAAGACCGGCCACCTGTTGTGGGATAGAACCGTGGCCGATTACAAGAGCGGCTACTCGATCACGGTGGCGCCTCTGGCGCTGAAGGACAAGGTGATCGTGGGAATCTCCGGCGGAGAATATGGAATCCGCGGATTTGTGGACGCCTATGACGCGAAGTCCGGCGAGCGGCTCTGGCGTTTCTGGACAGTCCCAGGGCCGGGCGAGCCAGGGCACGAGACATGGGACGGCGATTCGTGGCAAACAGGTTCCGCTGCCACGTGGGTGACGGGCTCGTATGACGCGGCGCTCAATCTTCTCTACTGGGGCACGGGCAATCCCGGGCCGAACTACAACGGCGAGGGCCGCAGCGGCGACAATCTCTACTCCACTTCCCTGCTGGCTCTCGATGCCTCCTCCGGCAAGCTGAAGTGGCATTTCCAGTTCACGCCCCACGATACCCACGATTGGGACGCGAATCACGTGCCCGTCCTCCTCGATGCCGTCTTTCAGGGTAAGTCGCGGAAGTTAGTCGCGGTGGCGAATCGAAACGGCTTTTTCTATCTATTCGACCGGCAGACGGGAGAGTGTCTCCTTGGACGCCAATACGCTAAGCAGACCTGGGCCAAGGGACTCGACGACCTTGGCCGGCCCATTGTAATGCCTGCAACCGAGCCGGCGCCCGAAGGCACGCTGGTGTATCCCGGCGTGCATGGCGCGACTAACTGGAACAGCCCCTCTTACAGTCCGGATACGCGCCTGATGTATGTGGCGGCGCGAGAGGAAGGGACGGTTTTCTACCGCGCGACTGCCGAATACAGAGCGGGTAGTTACTTCAGCGCAGGTGGCATGCGCGGTATCCCGGGCGTGGAGCCGTCCGGCTCGGTTAAGGCCCTGGACCCGTTGACGGGAGAGCAGCGATGGGAATTCCCGCTGCATTCTCCTCCGTGGGCGGGCGTGCTGTCCACTGCCGGAGGGCTAGTATTCAGCGGCGCAAATGAGGGCAACCTTTTCGCTCTGGACGCCGCGACCGGGAAACCATTGTGGGACTTTCAAGCCGGAGCGCCGGTTTACGCCAGCCCCATCGCTTACGAGTTCGAAGGCAGGCAGTATATTGCCGTTACCGCCGGCAGAAGCCTGATGGCGTTCGCTACTGCCGATGCGCCGGCGAAATAGCATGGCGGGGTACGCTTTAGGTTGCCATTGCCGGCGCGGTGGGCTTCGCTCGAAAGACATTCGGCAGCCCGTCGGGCCGGGCGCCTTGACCTATATCCACAAAGTCAAAGACAGGGTCGCTCAGAATCCGGTTCCGTCACACCACCTTTGATCTTTGCCAGTTTTACCGGGGCGCTTCGAAGGTAAGCGACTTATCCGCCGCTTGGCCGTAGGTTAGGCAGCCGGTGAGCAATGTCAAACTAATCCATACTGCGGTTATGAGCGCTGTTGGCCTCATCTTGGGCCGTGGCTCGGCTAGTCTGCCGGGTCGAATTGTTTCACTCTACCATTGCATCCCAGGGCATCCGGCCAGACCAATCTCCCGTTCCTACGATGTCGCCCGAACCCCACTATCTTCGGACGCGCCGTCGTAATTACGCGCGCGGTTCCCTGGGGGCGTCCGGCCATTCGATCTTGTCGTAGATTTCGGCTAATGGAATCGTGCAGCCTACCGATGCAAGCTGTATGCTTGCGTCCTTACCGCTCGATTCCGAAAGCAGCCAGCGGTCGTCCGGCTGTCGGGCGTATTGTTCGATGCGCGGCGCATCCTGCGCCACCATGAGGTATTCGAGCAGCGACGGCAGTGTGCGGTACTGCTGGAACTTATGGCCTCGGTCGTAATTCTGCGTGGACTCGGAGAGAACCTCAACGATCAAGACCGGATTCAGCAACGTGTCCTTCTGATCGTCGGCAAACTGGGGCTCGCCGCAAACTACCATTGCGTCGGGGTACGTGTAGAGCCCCGTGGGGGAGATCCTGAGTCTCAAGTCGTTCGAGTAGACTTCGCAAGGCCGCGCTTTCAACCGCTGGCTCAACTCCCGAACCAGATTCGTAACGATCAACACGTGCGGGCGGCTGGCGCCAGACATTGCGAACATCTCGCCGTGAAAATACTCGCTCTTCCGTTCGGCCCGGCGCTCTCGCTCCAGGTACTCCTCCGGAGTCAGCAAAGTGGTTCGTTGGGAAGACATCGCTACAACCATCGTACCGCTTTCGCACTCCAATTCATGCGCTCGGGCTATAATCGAAGTTTCCATTCACCCCCAAGGAGCTTGCATTGCGAAAGAAAGTTACGGTTGTGGGCGCCGGCAACGTCGGCGCTAATTGCGCGCTGCGCATTGCCGATAAGGAACTGGCCGACGTTGTTCTGGTCGATGTAGTCGAAGGCGTGCCGCAGGGAAAAGGTCTCGACATCCTGGAATCCGGACCCGTCCAGGGCTACGATGTTTCCATCACTGGCGCCAACGATTATGCGCCCACGGCCGATTCCGATATCGCCATCATCACCGCCGGCCTGGCGCGCAAACCCGGCATGAGCCGCGACGACCTGCTTTACGCAAACAACGACGTGGTGCGCACTTCCGCGGAACAAGTGGCCAAGTATTCGCCCAAGTGCATCGTCATCGTAGTCACCAACCCGCTCGACGTCATGACGCAAGCGGCTTTCTGGGCGACGAAGTTTCCCAAGAACCGCGTGGTGGGCATGGCCGGGGTGCTCGATAGCGCCCGCTTCCGCACCTTCATCGCCGAAGAGTTGAACGTATCCGTCGAAAACGTGACCGGCGTGGTGATGGGCGGCCATGGCGACACCATGGTTCCCATCGTCCGCTTGAGCAGCGTCTCCGGCATTCCGCTTACCGAGCTAATGAATCAGGCCACTATCGACCGCATTGTAGACCGCACGCGCAACGGCGGCGCCGAGATCGTGAAGTATCTCAAGACCGGCAGCGCTTATTACGCGCCCTCTGCCTCCGCCGTGGAAATGGCCGAAGCGATTCTCAAGGACAAGAAGAAGGTGCTGCCGTGCTCCGCCTATCTCGAAGGCGAATACGGCATCGACGGTCTCTATGTAGGAGTGCCCGTCAAGCTCGGCGCGGCGGGCGTCGAGAAGATCTACGAAGTCAAGCTGACGGACGACGAAATGGCCATGCTCAAGAAGAGCGCCGCCTCGGTGCAGGAAATGGTCGACGTCCTCAAGCAGAAACAGTAGGACCGTAAATGCAGAAGCGGGACAGACGATCGGGCTTTGTCGTCTGTCGGGTTGCAGCCAGACTGGCTGTCCTACTGGCCGCAGCTGCGCTGGCAACGCTTTTCGCGCAGGACGACCCAATCTTTCGCGCCGACGTTTCCCTGGTGCGCGTGGATGCGCAGGCGACTCGCGCCCGCGAGATCGTCGACGGCTTGCAAAAAACCGACTTCGCGATTTTGGACAACGGCAAGCCGCAGTTTATTCTTTACTGCACGCAAGACGAGCAGCCGCTCGACCTATTGCTGCTCTTCGATACCAGCGGCAGCATGTTGCCCAGCATGAGACGTCTGGCCGCGTCAGCGCATACCGCGCTCTCCGAGCTGCGCAAGGGCGACCGCGTGGCCGTGGCCAATTTCAACACGGCCGCATCGCTGATCGCGCCATTCAACGACGATCTGCAGGAAGCCGAGGAAGCCGTGGGCCGCATTGTGGATGTTCGCTTCGGCGGCGGCACGCACATCCTCAAAGCCGTGGAGGATGGCGCCAAATATTTCGCCCAACATGGAGACCCGCACCGCCGCCATGCGATTCTGATTTTCACCGACAACTTCGGCCAGTCGTCCGCTAGCGAAAAGGACGTGGTGAAGCGCATGTGGGAATCGGACGTCCTGCTTTGCGGCTTAATCGTCCGGAGTGGCGAGGCCGGCGCATTTCCCGGCTTGAGCTCAGAGGATATGCTTGGCGTCGCCCAGAAGACCGGCGGCGAGACTGTGAACGCCGACGACCCGGGCCACGCGTTCCGCGAGATGCTGCGCCGCATGCGCAAGCGCTATAGCATCTACTATGCGATGCCCGCCGGCAAGCCCGGCTCCGCCCGGCAGGTTACCGTCGATCTCGCTCCCGGCGCGAAGACCCGTTACCCGAATGCCGAAGTCTTGGCCCGTAAAGGCTATCTGATACCAGCGCTTCGCAAGTAACCGAACCGTGGCGCACGCAAGCATGCGCGATGCCACTTAGTTTTCCAAAAATCGGATGACCGGCATTAATTGTGGGGCGGACCCCCGGTCCGCGGCCGACGCCCCCGTCGGCCTCTCGCATATGGCGTAAACCTAATTTGAGTGAGGCGAAGAGCGGGTCCAGGGGGACCCGCGCGGACCAGGGGGTCCGCCCCACAATTTGCGCAGAATTCCCAGTTGCGGGAGAAGTGCGCAAGCATGCGCGCCGCCTCGCTCCCGCTATCTCTTGCCTGCCTGGAGCGTGTAGGCGCACGGCTTGTTTGCCCGTAAAACGCCTTACCAAGCCAGCAGCTTCTCCATCTCCGCCGCTATCCCTTCCGTCTGCGGCAGAATCGCGCTCTCCAATTGCGGATGGTAGCCAACCCACGTATCGAGCGCGCCCACGCGCCGCACCGGGGCATCCAGCTTATCGAACAGCTCGTCCGAAATCCGGGCGGCTATCTCGGCGCCGTAGCCCCACGACAGCGTATCTTCGTGCGCCACAATCACGCGGCTGGTCTTTTCCACGGACGCGCGGATGGTCTCCCAATCGTATGGGGCTAAGGTGCGCAGATCGATAATCTCCACGCTGGCGTGAGAACTTCGCTTCTCAATCTGCGTCGCGGCGAGCAGCGCCTTCTGCACCAACGCGCCGTAGGTGATCACGGTCAGGCTGTCGCCGGGCTTGACGATCTTCGCCCGGCCGAAGGGAATGGTGAAATCCTCGCCGGGATGCGGCGAGCGGTTATAGGGCTCGCGGTAGAGTTTCTTGTGCTCGAGGAACAGCACCGGGTCGTCGCAGCGAATCGCGGTGCGCAACAGGCCGCACGCGTCGGCCGCATTCGAAGGCATCACCACGCGCAGGCCGGGGCAATGCGTGAAGATGGATTCGCCGCACTGGCTGTGATAGATGGCGCCGCCGTTGAGATATCCGCCAATCGGCACCCGAATCACCGCCGGACATGTGAAATTCCCATTTGATCGCCATCGCATGGTGGCCATCTCATTGCGAAGCTGCATCATGGCCGGCCAGATGTAATCGAAGAATTGGATCTCGGCGACGGGCTTGAGGCCGCGCGTAGCCATGCCGATGGCGCGCCCCACAATGCCGGCTTCGGCGAGCGGGGTATTGAAGCTGCGGCCGGCGCCGAACTCGATCTGCAGACCGTGAGTGACTTTGAACACGCCGCCTTTGCCCTTGACTTCGTGCAGGCTGCACTCGCGGGTGCAATCGGCCACGTCTTCGCCGAAGACCAGCATGTCGGGGTTGCGCCGCATCTCCTCACGCATGGTGGCGTTGATCAGGTCCACCATGGTCATGGGCTGGCCGGTGTAGTGCGGCTCGGAAGCGAAGCGATCGGAAGTCGGGTCCACCGTATCCGAATAGAGGCGCGCCATGGCCGATTCCGGCGCGGGCCCCGGGTCGCGCATCGCCTGATCGGTAGCCGCGTGCACTTCCTCATCGATCTCATGCATGATGCGCTGCAACATGTGGCGGTCCACGATGCCTTCGTCGGCGAGGAACTTGGGGAAGCGGAGCACCGGATCGCGCTCGGCCTCGGCCTTGCGTTCCGCGGCCGATTTGTAGAGCCGCTCATCGTCTGAGAGCGAATGCGAATACGGCCGGATGACGTGCGCGTGCACCAGCGCGGGCCCCTGACCGGTGCGGCAATACTCGGCGGCGTCCTTCATGGCGCGGTAGGAGGCCGGAAAATCGGTGCCGTCCAACTCTTGGCGGAAGAGGCCGGGGAAACCTTCGGTGAGGCGTGAGATGTTGCCGCCGGCGGTCTGCGCTTCAATGGGCACGGAGATAGCGTAGCCGTTATCCTCCACCAGGAAGATAACCGGCAGGCGATTCAGGCACGCGGCATTGAGCGATTCCCAGAATTCGCCTTCGCTGGTGGCGCCTTCGCCCGCGGTCACCAGCGTGACTTCATCGGTGCGTGGATCGCGGTAGCGCGACGCCTCGGCGCAGCCTACGGCTTGCAGGAATTGAGTGCCGGTGGGCGAGGAGCCGCTGACAATGTTGTAACTCTTGTGACCCCAGTGCGAGGGCATTTGGCGTCCGCCGGATGCCGGATCGTCAGCGGCGCCGACAGCTTGCTGCAGCATTTCCTGCGGCGTCACGCCGAGGGTGAGGCAAAGGGCCCGGTCGCGGTAATAGAGGTAAAACCAATCGTGGGCTGGACGCAACGCCATGCCAGCGGCGACTTGGATGGCCTCATGGCCAGCGCCGCTGATTTGAAAAAAGATGCGGTTTTGCCGCTTGAGAGCGACTTCCCGGTCGTCCAGACGCCGGGCGGTGTGCATAATTCGAAACGCGCGAATGAGCTCGTCGGGCGGAAGGCCCTCGATCGTCTGGCGCTCCGCGTCAATTGGTTGAGTGGTTACGGTAATAGCCACGCTCAGCCTAATCCTCCTAGGGCTCGCCGGTTGGCGGCGCCTTCAGTGTAACAAAGCGTCGGATCGGAGCTGGGGTGCGGGAACGCGGGCTGTCGGAACGCGGGCCGCGCCTTCGGCGCTTGGACAGGCCTGGAGGCCTGTCCTACTGGAGCACCACGCGCAGTCGCGAAGGTTTCAAATCTAATATGGAGACTCCCGTGTTTGTTGAAAACATGAGCTGCGATCCGTCGGGCGACCATCGGGGCTGGCCGAGGCCCAGTTCCGCGCCCAAGACGCGCCGGATTTGGCGAGTCTTCAGGTTCAGAATATCGATTCCAGTTTCCTTGGCGATCATACGCGTTAGAGCTATCTCGTTGCCGTCAGGCGACCAGTCTAGCGTGGTTGCGCTCAAGCCCGAATCGAAGAGCTTCGAACGATCGAGCGTCTCCACATCCACTTGCCAGATTTCGCTCACGGGCCCCTGAACAAAGTAGGCGATGTGTTTGCCGTCGGGGGACCAAGCGGGCCAGCGGCTCCGTTGATCGAGCGGCGTCAGCGGCGCGGCGTTCGATCCGGTGGCATCCATCACGGCGATGCGGCTCGCGCCATTCTCAGTGGTGGTGACCGCGATGCGGGCGCCGCTATGCGAGAACGCGGGGTGAAAATGCTCGGCGGGGCCGCTGGTAAGCTGCCGGACATTCGACCCATCGGCGGACATGGCTGAGATCTGCCGCTTGCCATCCACGGTGGAGACGAAGGCGATGTTTTGGCCATCGGGAAACCAGGCGGCATCCCATGCGCCGCCGCGGGTGAGTTGCCGTACCCCGGAACCTTTCAAATTCGTACCATCCAAATTCGCGGTGTAAATGTTCCAGTCGGAGCTGTCTGTCTTCATCACGAAGACAATGCTTTTGCCGTCGGGCGACCAAGCGGGAAACTCATACTGCGCGGCAATGTCGGTAAACGCACAAGTGAAAGCCAGCGCGGCGATTTTCCACATCCGCCCCACTTTCGCACATCCCATGGTTCGCGTACAATGACCACTCAGGAGGAAACACCATGAAGTTCATTAGCGGGATCGTTTTAGGAATTGCGCTGAGCGCGGGCGTCGGTCTTTTTGCGCAACCCGGGCGTATGCATCCGCGGCTTGAGGCCGCCATCACCTGCCTACGGGATGCGCGCGCGTACCTGGCGGAGGCGCCGCACGATTTCGGCGGACATAAGAACGCCGCGATCCGCGCCACCGATGAGGCCATCAGACAGTTGAATTTCGCCATGGAATATCGCCCCAGGTAGCGACCGAACTCTGCGATGCCTTGCGCGGCCGCAGCCGCGAGCATCGGCCGCGCAAGAGCCCTTTGGGCCGTGACTGTAAAGCGGCGCTACAGTTACACCTTTCATAAAGCCACAGGGGCTCACGAACGTGTTCACACGAGTGTGAACACGGCGCGCATGAGTGCGCACGCCACGGTTCGACCGCTATAGTTCCACCTTATTTCCCGTCCTGCACGAGCGATACACCGCATCCACAATCTCGAGCGCCTGATACCCTTCTTCACCCGACACCTTCGGTTTCCTCCCCGTCCGGATGGCCTCTCCGAAATCGAGAAACTGCCGCTCGAACGGTTCGAGCGAAATCGCCATCGGGTCGGACGCGCCTGACGCCACTTCTTTCACTACCGGCGCCGGATCGCCCGAATCGTTCTCCACATCCCACGCCGTCAGTTTGTCGCCCGAAACCACCGCGGTGCCCTTGGTTCCGTGGAATTCCATGCGCTCCGGATAGCCCGGCCAAAAGGCTGTCGCCGCCTGGATCACGCCCGTGGCGCCGCTGGCATAGCGCACTACCGCGTTCACCACGTCTTCCGATTCGATTTTGTGCAGCGCCCCAAGCTGCCACGCCCCGAAGACTTCCTTCACCGGGCCTGCGAACCAGCGCAGCAGATCCACCTGGTGGATCGCTTGGTTCATCAGCGCTCCCCCGCCCTCGGTCTGCCAACTGCCCTTGATGGGCCGCGAATAGTATTCAGCCGAACGGTACCACTTCACGTAGCAATCGCACTGCAGCAGCTTGCCCAGACGCCCGTCCGCCAGCGCTTTCGAAAGAAACAGACTGGCATCGTCGAAGCGGTGCTGGCTCACCACGCCCAGCAGGATGCCCGCGCGCGCCGCCGTATCCACCATTCGCCGCGCCGTTTCGAGATTGGTTGAGATGGGCTTCTGCACCTGCACATGCTTGCCGGTTTGGGCGCAAATCTCGATGGGCTGCAAACGGAAGTCGGGGAACGTGCAGACATCCACGTAATCCACGCGCGGATGGCGGCACACGTCCTGGTAGGTTGGCACGAATTCCGCGCCCCATTGGTCCGCGAACATGCTCCCATACTTTTCGCTGACGTCGGTGCAGACCGTGAGCTCGAAGCCGATATTGCGGTATGCTTGCGCGTGCTTGTGGGCGATAGCCCCGGTGCCGATAATTCCAACTTTCATAGGAGTGTCCATTTTACCGGACGAGCCAGCTACAATGGGAAGTTCATTCATGAAGCGCCATTTTGCTTTGCTCGCGGCGGTTGCCGCCTCTATCGCTCTGGCTTCGTGCAAGCACTCGCCGCCGGCCGGAGTCGCCGCCGAAGTCAATGGCCAGCCGATCACCTACGACAAGCTCGAGAAGACCTATCACACGCAATACCCGCAGGTTTCCGAAAACGCCAACGCAGATCTGGTGCAATCGCAGAAGCTTGAATTGTTGGGCAGCCTGATCACCAATGAGATCATGCTGCAGCGCGCCTTGAGGTTGGGCTTGCAGGCCGTGGATGCCGATGTGGACGCCGAGCTTAACAAGATGAAGGCGCCATTCACGAAGGAGGAGTTCGAAAAGCAGCTCTCAGACCGGCACATGTCGCTGGACGATCTCAAGGCGCAGGTCCGGCAAAAGGCCACCGTGGATAAGCTCATCGCCAAGGAGATCACCTCGCACATCACCATCACCGATTCGGACGTGGCGAATTTCTACAACGCGAACAAGGCCAGCTTCAACCTGGCCGAGCCACAGGTGCACCTGGCGCAGATCGTGGTGACGCCCTCGCCCGATCCCAGCGTGCGCAATTTGAAGAACAGTAAGGCACAGAACGAGGCCGAGGCCAAGCAGAAGATCGCCGATATCGAACGCCGCCTCAAGGAACGCGGCGAGGATTTCACAATGCTGGCGCAGAACTTCTCCGAAGATACGAACACCGCGCCCAACGGCGGCGACATGGGCTTTATTCCGGAATCGACGCTCGATAAGGCTAGCCCCGACTTGCGCCGCATGGTGATGTCGATGCAGCCCGGGACCGTGTCGCCTATCATCCACTCGCAGGATGTATATCGCATTCTGAAACTGATCTCCAAGGAGCCGGCAGGGCAGCGCGATCTGAACGACCCGCGCGTTCAGGAGAATATCCGCGAGAACCTGCGCAACAGCGCCGATCAAGTCTTGCGCAACGCCTATTTCGAAGTAGCGCGCAATGCGTCGAAAGTGCAGAATTACTTGGCGCAGGGCATCGTGGATAACGCCGGTAAGAAGTAGGGGCTATGTGGCCAGGCCCGGACGCCGCCTGGCAAACCGCTTGCTGTTCCAGCAACACCCCAAGTCTGGCGAAAGCGGAAGCTCCATCGTTCCCGTCGCGGTGCTGGGAGCCATTCGGCGGCTGGCGCTGCGAGCACGGCTACTTGCCGGCGCTGCTTTTCTTCAGCCGCCAGCCGGAGACGATCAGCATCAATGTTATCCCGTAAACCGTGGGCGGCAAGTTTGCTCCGCCCATCAGTGCCAGCGCGAAGAGAACGGCGAACAGAACTCCAACGATTAATAATAGATATCCGGCGATTCGCATTGTCGTTTTCCTTTCCGATTACTTGCGCGCGCTCCCAAGTGGACAGGCCGGGAGGCCTGTCCTACGGCCTCGTCACCAGCAGCCGCGGGTCGAGGCCCCGCGGTTTGGTATCGGTGTCGGTACCGATGAGTTTGCCATCGAGATCGAGCCAGTTGAAATCGTGCGCGTTCGATACCTTCATTTCGCGCCCGGTTTCCGGGTCGTAAGCGTCGCGAACGCCCAGAATCGCGTTCGAGCGCTTGCGCGAAATTTCATCGTCCGATCGCTGCTTCAGTTCAAACGACTCTTTGGACATGCGCGCAATCTCCGCCCCGGTCTTCGCTACGATCCCGCTCACGGCCGATGTGATTCCCTGCTGCATGGCCAGCCACGCATCTTCGTACCGGAAACTGCCCAGCGCGGCGCCCATGGCGCTATCGGCGGATTGCGCCTGCGCGGCCGGAGCCAGATAGCCGGCTAACTGGTCCACCACCCACATGGCGGGGCCCCCTTGCACTTCCATCAGAAGAGTAGTGGCGAAATAGCCGCCGCGCATGGCTTGCCCGTTTTGCTCGCAAGTAAAAGATACCTCGCCCGCCGTGAGTTGCAGGCGCATCCCGGGAAACTGCGCGTATTGGCGATTGATCGCGGCCATTTCCGGGGTGCGATCCGTTCGCGCGTTGAACTGCAGGTTCGCGCATCCCCGCGCAAACTTCGACTGGACATATTCCTGTACGAAATCGACGCCGCGCATGTAACGGCGCACGAACAGGTTTACGCCATACCCGAGCGGATACCATGAGCCTTCGCGCATTCCGGCGATTGCCATCATCTGGTTGGGAACCGCGAATGACGGTAATTGGCTATCGCCGCTAGTGACGCGGGCCGCGCCGTCGGGCGATGTCATTTGCCACGCCACGACGACATCCGTTGCCGCGCGCCGCACCGTGCCTCCTTGAATTTGCCAACCTTCGGGCACATCCATGCTGAATGCGCGCTCGGCCGGATCGGTCCAGCGGGTAGTACGCGGGCTTTGATAAGCTCCCCCCGCCGCGCCGCCCGCGCCACGCAACTGCAAGCTATCGAAGATACTCGCAAACACCGGGGTCAGCGAATCGAAATCCGCATCGCGCGCGGCCGAAACCACGAAGTAAGCCACCGAACCGCGCTGACTGTTCACCCAGGTGACGCTGCAGACCGCTGTGCGATCGGCCGTATGGCCGCCCATGCGCACCACTCGCGGGCCATTTTCGGCGGGCGCCGACCACTGCATCCGCGGATCGATGCGCG
>Ga0182024_10012219_pt1 | contig 17029 bp, 22 predicted proteins | sample P32metaG_FD_120480 | JGI IMG/M metagenome (GOLD analysis project Ga0182024, IMG submission 120480) | Permafrost microbial communities from Stordalen Mire, Sweden - P3-2 metaG (Illumina Assembly) | ecosystem: Environmental > Terrestrial > Soil > Wetlands > Permafrost | place: Sweden: Stordalen...
GATTGTGGAGGACGACGTTTGGACGCGCCTGATTGGCGTCGTGCTTGATCCAACGACCAGCCACGAGCGCTGGGCTGCATTCGCAGATTTCATGTCGCCCGATTTGCCCGACTTCGGTGCCTGGTGCGACAAGGTCAAAACGGCTGCAAAATCTCTCTATCCCAGCGATGTCCGGCTGGTGAAGTCCCAAGACGAGTTGCAAGGCAATCTTGCAGCCGCAGAGGCGATCGTCACCGAATCCTTGAAGGTAGGCCCCGAAGAACTCGCGTTGGCGCCGCGACTGAAAGTCGTGCACAAATACGGCGCCATTCTCCGCAACATCGATGTCACCGCCTGCGCGTCACGCGGGGTCAAGGTCTTGGCCGTGCACCGTCGAGCCAACATCTCTTGCGCCGAGCACGCCTTTGCATTGATGCTGACGCTCGCCAGGCGGATGGACGATCTGACCGGCTTGATCAGCGTCGAGCAAATGACCGCAGGCGGACGCTCCTACACGCCCTTCGACACGCGCCACACGCCCGGGGCCAACTGGGGGCGCTTCTCGGGGATGCGGACTCTCAACGGCAGCATGCTCGGGATCATTGGACTGGGTGAGATTGGCCGTGAATTAGCTGTGCGAGCCGCCGCATTTGGAATGACAACTCACTATTTTCAACGCACAAAGCTAGGCCAAGACGATGAGCACACCCTGAACGTTTCCTATCGACCGTTGGATCTGCTGCTCGCGACTAGTGATTGGATCATACCTCAGCTTCCGCTTGATGCATCCACATTGGGCCTCATCAATCGTGAGCGGCTGAATTTAGTGAAACCCGGCGCATGCATTGTGAATGTGTCGCGCGCCGAGCTCATCGATCGCGCCGCGTTGTTGGATGCGCTGCGATCCGGTCGTCTAGGCGGCTTCGCGCTCGATCCGTTATATGAGGAGCCCGGTCGTCCTGATGACGAGTTGCTATCGTTCGACAATGTCATCCTGACACCTCACATGGCAGGGTCGCCACGGTACAACGGTTTGCAGGATATCGAAGACGTCATTGCAGGGCTCGCAGATGCTCTAGCGACCTAAGAGCCTGATTAGAGGACCGGTGCGCTCCTGGCCCTTATTTTGAACGCGTTGGAGCGGGCGATGGGAATCGAACCCACGACACTCAGCTTGGGAAGCTGATGTTCTACCACTGAACTACGCCCGCGAAGTCCTTGTTTAATCGGCCTAACTTCAACACGACGCTCAGAATTTAGGAGCGGTTTAGGTGCTAACTATATCCACAATTATCGCACCTAAATTCGTCGAGCGATACTATATCAGGATCATCATGAGCACAAAAATAGCAACAGGCAACGCTCGCGCCGTCGTCGCTGAAATCGACGGTGATCTAATCCGCTTGCAGCGGCGCGCTAAGGTGTTCATCGCCTTTGGGCTTCGTGACTACGCCGTGGTTGAGCCACCCGAACTGGATACGGTCTTCACCGACAACGTGATCCCATTCGGGAAAGTGTCATGATGCGGCGCAAACCGAATAGCGCGTATCGAACGCGCGAGCACCTGACCGAAGTCGAGGTCGCGGCGCTGATCGAAGCCGCGCGATCAAACCGAGACGGCCGCCGCGACGCCGCGATGATCCTGACCGCGTACCGTCATGGCTTGCGTCCATCTGAGTTGGTTGATCTGAGATGGTCGCAAGTCGATCTCGACGCGGCCACGATACACGTCAACCGATTAAAGAACCGCAAGCCAAGCACGCATCCGATCCGCGATGACGAATTGCTGGCGCTGCGCAGGCTCCCACATGTATCCCCATTCGTATTCATGTCAGAGCGCGGCGGCCCCTTCACGGCGGCGGGCTTCGGTTGGATGGTTAAGCGCGCCGGTCGGAAAGCGGGTCTGCCGTTTCAGGTCCATCCGCATATGCTCCGGCACAGTGCGGGCTATAAGCTCGCGACCGATGGTCACGACACGCGACGCATCCAACTTTATCTAGGTCATCGAAATATTCAGCACACAACCCGCTATCTGGAATTGGCGCCTAATCGCTTCGCAAATTTCTGGCGAGACGCGGAGGCCGCATGACCGTGAAAAATTGCATCGAGTTGGCCGCAGAGCGTCACGGGCTTAGAGATGTCCGCGTACCCCAAAAGCGAACATTCGGTTGCGGCGCAATATCGGTCACTGTGGGCCAGAACCGGACGTTCGAGAAGTTGCTGCCAACTCAGTTGGTTTTGCGAGTCTGCGTTGGCAGATCAGAAGGAGGCGGGAAGCCTCTCGGAGTAAGGACTAAATCAAGACCCCATCCGAAATCTTTCTGGTCGGCCGCCAAACGCTTCACGTAGTCCCAATTGTGCCGGATCTCAATAAGGCGCGCCAACTCCTTTCCCACGGCTGTTAGTGGCCAAGCGGAAAGTTCCATTGGATGCGGCGGTCCAAATCTCTTGAACTGCAGCAAGTACGGTTCATAGGTGATCAGAAGGTTTTCGTCGCCAGGTTCGTCAATTTTCCAGCCTGAATTGGTATCTGGTGCGACTAGCCCGCACGAGGCGAGGGTTAGAAAAGACGAATACGTCACGCCGATCTGTTCATAACTCTCTACGAGGTGATGCTCAGGAGTCCATCCGAGGCACAGCTCCACAACTACATCGGGCGTGCGATTGCGTCTTTTGCCAGCCATTCAATCAAGGAAGACGAAGATACGGGCCTCTTTGTATCCGATCAGATCCTAAAGATGCTTCGATATCATTATGAGGCTCTGGAGCTGATCCGAGCTGAATACGTAAGATCGGAAGCAGGATTTTTCGGTACTAGCTACCTTCGATGGTCGCTAACAGAAAAGGCCCGTCGATTTGTCACTCGGCATCACGCAATTAGAAAATCTGACGTAGACCCAGTTCGACGAGACGTCACTACTTGACGGCGGTCGCAGCGAACGCAACCGTCGCAATTTGCGTGAAGGCGTTGGGCGATCACTCTCAAGTGCGGCATCGCTCGCCGACCGATAGACAGGTTCGCGCCGCTCGATTGATCGCCCAACGTTTGAAATCAGATTAAGTCGCGCCCGGCCTTACAGTTTAGGTTGATGCCCAGACGGCCGCCAACGTGGCGGCCGTTTTGTTCTAAGGCATTGCTCACGACTCCGAATTTCGATTTCTCCCGATCTGATATTCGATCGAACAATAGCGACGCAATCCCCTGTTGATTAGAACCATCGTTTCTGCTAACGTCTCGTCCGCAATCTGCACTGCGCATGGGCGCAGTCCGGCATGGGCCGAACAGATCGCTGTCCCCAGAACTGAAATTTAGGAACGCCGATGCCAAGAGCGCGCAAGTCGCGCCTCTGGCCAACGGCTTTGTCGCCAGCACACGCGGCGGACTCGATTGGCATGAGGCAAGAGATAATCGCCGCCGCGATCAGGTCGGGCGAGTTGCGTTGCTTCAAGCTCGGGACTAAGCGCCGAATACTTTGGCGCGACCTGAATAAATGGATCATTCGAACGTGGAAAAAGGTGTCGTGAGCAACGGCTTCAGAAATCGCCGCTCAATCAAATGGAGTTATTCACATGCCCGTAAATCATCTCGTCGTTTTGAAACTCGCCAAAGTTTGCGACGCGGTTATGAGACCCGATGTTGCAAAAGTCTGGCCGGAGCAACATGAAAAAGATTTTCACCTGACTGCGGCGGGCAAGGTCCGACACAACGGCGATGACGCTAAGCCAAAGAAATTTATTAACACGGTCGTCCGCAACGAGATGCCGAGCATCTTCCTTGCCGTGGGCGAAACCGACGCGGGCGGCAACGTCAAGGGCCGTAACAATCCATGGAGCGCCGCAGGATGGTCGGTCACGCGCCAAGGCGATGTCACAAAAAGCCTAGGCGTCGCCAAGGCCGCGCAGATCGCCGCCGCCGCTGGCAGTTTTGTCGGAGCAACAAAACCGGGGACAACCAAGCGCTTGACGCAGACGTATGAGAAAGGCCCGGACGGCGGACCGCGGCGCATCACATAACAGAGGGGGAATGGTCATGGCAGTCATCACAAGTCGAGATATCGAAGTGCTCAACAGTCAGAGCGAGAATATCGCTAGACGCTCGTCCGTCGCAAAACGCTGTAGCGACCCGAATATTCCGATCCATCCGGGAATGACTCACGTCAAGGATGGTGTGGTCAACGCAGGCTTCAGCGCAACGCAAGTTGCGACGGCGTTAGCGGGGGGCAAATCGCCGACTGATCCGCCGACCATCGGCAAGGTGCTGACGCTGGTCACGAGCAAGCCGGGAATGCACAGCCGCATTGATCCACTCGACGACGATGCCTACCGCGAACTCGGTGCCCGCGTGCTCGAAGAGGGGCGCTTAGCTATTCGCGGGAAACGATAACCAACCAAGAAAAGGGGAACACCATGCAGAATATTTTAGGCTCGAAGATGTCGGACTCGGTTGCGACGCAATTGAAGGCACCGACCGACAACACGAAAACTCTTTATGGCCAGAACGGCTACAAGGGCGCGGCCTCGGACACGGACCTAGACAATCCGACACAGTCGGCGATGGCCGCAGATTTTCCGTGCGATCTCGCCGTCGCGCATGACAACGACTGGCAGAAACGCGATGTCGGCAAATCGAATGTTGCCGACCATCCGGGCATGGCGCAAATGCGGAGGAAGACATGATCGAGCTATTTGATAATAAGACCGGCAAGTTCATCGGCACTGACGCGCAATACGAGGCGTTGCCCGATGACCAGAAACCGAAATTCCTCGCCGTCGCCGAAGCGGCGCAAGCGAGTGAAGCCGCGAACGTCGAGGTCCACGACGCCGATCTCGCACTGACCGAAGCAATCAAAAACCACGCCGCAGCCAAGGCGACGCGGGACCGACTCATGCCGCCTCTGACACCAACGGCAGCGGTCAAGGCGTGGATCGAACGACAGCACGAAACTGCGGCGGCGCAGCGGTGATCATATGGAAACACCCGAAGTAGAATTGGATTTGTTGAAGCGGCGTGCGCGGGACTGTGGGTTCTATGTGGGCCGACACCGGACCTATAATCCACTCCTGGCAGATGGTGACCTATTCAAGAGCAGCGGAAAGTTCGCGATGAAAAAATCCCGACACTCAGGAAGTATCTGGACGCTGAACAGGTCACCGAGTTCTTGAACGAGATACAGCGATGAAACGCACATTGCGAGTTATCGGACGAAGCACGCCTGCCACGGCCGCACATGCGGCTGGATTTTCTGCGAATGGAGAAAGTCAATTCAGTCGCAGATCAGCCCAGGGACAAGCAGCGGGACTATCGACGCCAAAAAGGCCGCAGTCCTACGCGGGGGTGATCCAACAGAACGCCAGCCGTATAGGGCGGCTTCAGGCGATGCTAAAAGTCGAGACCAACATTCAATTACGACTGCGCATAATGCGCGAGCTTCAAGAGCGCGAAAAGTTGCAGGACGAACAAGCCCTGTACGCGACCGAAGGGTCGCGTCGCGCCGCGCCGGAATTAGTCGCCCGGTCTCAGCCCCGGTCGGCCCTCCATCGGTGCGGCGCACATAATTCGGATCGGCGGTTTAACGTCGTAGCAGATGGCCGCTGATAACCCGCCGCGTTGTAATCCCTTTGCGACGCGGCGGGGCAAATTCAATCGGCGCATGCGCGCTGATAAATGGGATCGGGCGCGGCGGCTCACACTCCACGCCGCGCCCTTCCCTGAGTACGCAGAAGGATTGCAACCATGGCCGACTTTATTCACGAACGACAAGCGAGCATCGCCAACCGTTTCAGTATTGTTCGCGACGCGATTTCTCGGCTTGATGATCGTCATGACAAAAGTTGGGACGATGATGGTCTCCCGTCACTTGGCGCCGTATCGGCGATGACCAGCTTCGAAGTGAGTCGCGAGGAATTGAACAAGTTCGACAGACGGCGTCGCGTTCAAGAGCCGCTGCCGGGGAAAATGAACGACACCGACCTGACGCCAGATGAGGCCGCCGCAGCGTTCGACGAGGCCGAGCTTGCGCTCGCCGAAAGTCGGGAACGTCTCCGCGTCGCGTCTCTCGCCGTCCGGGATACTCGCGATGCGCTTGGCCGTGCCGAGTCGGCATGGAAGAAACAGTTCTCGGTGACTCCCGAAGAAAATGCTCGGCAGTACATCGCGAGCCAGATCGAGACTAGACGCAAGATCGCAACGGGCGAAGTCGCACCGGCCGAACGACCACGGCTGGCTGATAGCTACATTGATCGGTCTCATGGTCTAGGCGGAACGGGCGACGATTTCGCACGTCGCCGAATGCGGCACGGATCGTCACGCGGCGCCTTCCCGCAATCATCTCGTGGCTTCCCCGCACCCGCACCTAAGCCACCATCGGAGCAGTAATGAGACGGCTCTGGCGGACCATCAGATTGATTTGGTGCTACCGCCGACCGGCTAGTCGAGATGACGGTGAACGCGGATGACCGACCCGCAAAACGCTCACGTCCGCTGCACCCAGCAAGCGCGTTCGATACCGCGCCCGAGCCAACGCAACGCGCATTTCCGTCCTGAGTTTTGGGTAGGGCGCTGGTCTCGCGTCCGAGGCGCCCTCGTGGACAGCGTACGGAGGTCGCTGGTGAGTCCAGCCCCAAACCGGCCGGTATTACACCTTCCAGCGCCCAGGATCGGCCAGGGCGAGCCGGACGGCCGCTAATCGAGTCGGAAACGAGGATTATGGCCCATGCGGCGAGACGTGGAGACCTACACCGAGCTTTGCGACGCCCTGGCCGAGCCAAAGGCGACCCTGGCGAGCGCTTGCCGGGCTATCGGGCTATCGGTTGCCAGCGCCGGGCGCTGGCTGCGGGCCAGCAAGGCGGCGCCGACCGACAACGAGTTCCTGTGGCGTGGCGAGACGGCGCCGTTGCATACCCAAGTTCGCCGAGCGGCCCGGATCGCCCACGAACGATGGTTGAAAGGCGAGCGGCCGTCGCGACCATTGAAGGCGAGACCGCGCCCCGCGCCCGATCCGGATTATGACGATACCGATGTGACCGCCGACGCCGTCGCCGCGCCCGAGCCGTCCGTTACAGTAACGGACATTGCGCCCACAGAGTCGGCAGAGCCGATGTCAGCATTGAAGCGCGATCTATTGCAGCGGATCGAGGCGCGGAAATCCGGCACGCCGCTGCCGCCAATCGTACCGGTGCAAGGCGCGGCGCCGTATGTCTCGCCGGAAGCGAGGGCCGAAGGCATCGGCCGGGGCGAGCCGAAACCCGGCGGCATGAAGGTCGCATAAATTACAAGGCCGGACCGTCGCTCACACGAGCATGCACATAACCACGGACACCGCGCCCGGCGCGATTGTCATTTGTCCGGCGCCATCCGAGCTTGTGCATCGCCGCTGCGATCCGGCGGCCGTCACTGGTGAGCGTCGCCGGTAACAGATCAATCACGAGCTTAGCAGATACCCACACGTCGGCATCGGTCAGAATATAATCGATGCCGCGCTCCACGCTGCGATTGTCGGGCAGTGTCAGACGCGCCGCCACATCATCAGCGGTCACGTTGGCGTAGAGCCTCGCAAGCCGATCCGCCAGCGGGTCCGATAGCTCGCGCGACTTCTGCACTTCGGTCGCGGCTTCCCATAACGACGGATCGAGCTTGATCGGCGTGCCGAGAACGGTATCCTCGAAAACTGCTTCGGCAAAAAGTTGGTCGCGGTCGCGTTCTAATGCGGCGATGTCGATAAAGCCGACCAGCACCGGCCACCATCGCCGATTGTCGCCCGTGGTTAGATACTCGATCACTTCGGAGTCGGCCGTGGTGTTGAACGTGCCGATGAAGATGCAAACACGCGGCTGCAATTCCTTGAACCTCTCGTAAGCAGGTCGCGCACGATCCTCTTGCCGCGTGATGAATGCCTTGACGGAGTAGACATCGGCCTTGCGCATTCCCGCAAGCTCGGCGATCTCGTAGAACCAAACGCCTTTGGTCAACTCCATCTGTTGCTTTTCATCTTTGTTCAAGATGGTGCTATCCGAAAAGTTGTCCCGGCCGCCTGCCTTGCCGGAAGCGAGCACTTGCACCGTGTTCGATTTGTCTCTGCCTTCGGGTCCTTCAAGCACGAGCACATGATCGAACTTGCAGCCGTGGTCGCGGATGCGGCGTACGGCGGCGACCAGCACGATCCTGCCCCATGCCCGATGCAACGGCGTGTCTTCAACGCCAAGATACGCTGTCAGCCATTTTTCAAGCCGCGGCGTGCCATCCCATACGAGACTGTCAAGATAGTCCTGCACCGGATCGAATGCGTGATGCTCGCAGGCGCGGAGTACGCCGTCATAGGTCGCGTCTTTTCCCGGATCGAGTCCGAGATATGCAAATGACATTTCGCGAAGCTTGCGCGTCACCTTATCGGACAACTCGCCGACATAGCCGCCTAGCGGAGAACCTTCGACGACGTAACGACCGTGGAAAACATCGAGCTTGCATTCCAATTCGAGCGCCTGTATCGCCATGCGCGCGTTTATCATCGAATGTTTTTTAGGACGGCGATTTGCTGTTTGCTCCGGCCAGTTCACTTTGCGCGGCGTGATCTTGACGGGTGTCGCTTTGGCAACGAGCGCGTTGATCTCTGCATTAGTCTGTTTCGTTTTTTGCACCATGGCGGGGCTTCCTTTTCTTCTGAACGGGATCGCGAACAATATCAAAAAGCATTCCATCAACGACTGTGGTCTCGGTCTCGGCATTCATCGCGGCGATCTCGGCTTGTGTCGCGGGATCGGCATATCGACCATGGGTATCGAGCGGACCGAGCTTTTCGTGAGCAATACGGGATAGGTTCGCTGCGATGTCCAATTCGATCTCTGCATTGATCCGCTCGCGCTCCGTCGAAAATTCTGGACTGGCGGCTTTGAGGGCACGGCAGCGTTCTGTTCGCTGAGCGTTCAAGAGCAGTGCCGCGATGCAAGAGCGGTAGACCTGTCCCGGCTTCGGCCAGTTTTGCTCGATTTCATGCATGCTCTGGACCATGATGTCGTGCGCGGCAAAATAATAATCGTCGCGAGCCGCGACGAAATGGTCAAAGGGATCAAGGACCGGATCGTAGGCACCGATTGGCCGCCGACCATTGTGGAGGGCTTCGAGCTTGGCGACTTCGGCGGCGTCCAGCGATGCAGCAAGGTTCTTCATCGTTGACCCCGGGGTGAGACGGAATACGGGATGTTGAACATGTGCTCGCTATCGCGACGGCTGCTCGGCCGCTCGTCGGGAAAACTAATGACGGGATTGGGGGATATTTTGGAAGCGGATTGCGCCTCGTGCTGCCGCCAGTGTGCAGCGTCGCGCGCCAACGCTTTGCGAAGGCGCTCTTGCGCCCGTGCAGCATCGATGATTTTGTTGGGCTTGTGACCCATGGCGACCGCGCACTCGGTTGTCGGACGATCCGGGCGGCAAACCCGAGGTCGTCATTCGATAAGGCGGCTGGTCCTTCGCGGGACTGGCCGCTTTCTATTTGGGCACCAGGGAGAGGCCGGATTACAGTGATGCCCTGATCGGTCCCCGGCATAAGCCGGGATCGGGCCACTGTTGCGCGGAAGTTTTGTAGGCCGCGTGGCGCGGCGCACATCCGAACGCTGAGTTTCGATGCTTATCGCAGATCGGACGCTGTGACAAATCACCTTCATGTTAACGATGTTGGCGTTGTTGTATCCGATTGGATATAGCGCGAGCGCGCGGTCGATCACGGCGAGTGAACGGTTCGTGATAGTGCGTGATCGGTGAATTGGCGGCGTGACCGCAACACCTGCAACACCTGCAACACGTTCATACGGAGGTCTGAGCGTGAAAGTCAGGGTGAGCAACCGTCGTGCTCATACTCCTAGGAAAAGGTGTTGCAGGTGTTGTGGTGTTGCAGATCGCTCCCGCGAGATGGTCGCCACTATCCCGGATCGACGAGCGGGTTGCGCGGACTGAGCGGCTTCCCTGATCGGATCGAGCGCAATGACATGGTTCTGGCGAGTCCGGGCCGATATGGTCAGATGCGGCAGCGCGTTGTTTCCTGGGCGATTGCGAGCCGCAATTAACCATCTTTCTTAACCATCGCGCGCGCGCGACCCCGTGATTTTGAACATGACTTGCCTCCCGGCCGGTAACGTAAAACCTTACCGTTGAGCCGCGTTAACTTTCGTCGTTCCCTTGCGGTTCTCCGGCTCGCCCAGTCCGCGCCGACTGCTCGATTGCTGGCTGTTTTGCGAGCAGTTCGTGCCGGGATGGCACAGGCCGCCAGCGTGGCTCGACTCGACGATCTGCGGACTAGGTTAAGCGATTGAGCTACTGGGCCGGTGAAGGTAGGTGCCCGGGAAGCCCTACGTGCTGTGAGATGCGGGGTAGCAACCGTATTGACAACTCGATGTGGGATTTCATATGCCCGCTAGTCTCTGCGCACTTTCAAAATCGAGCAAAAAGTCGATCTCGAATTCGGCAAAAAAAAATCTCCGGAAGAAACGATTTGGGTTTTTAACCTTGCGCTCGCTACGCGCTCGACAGCCCGGCGTCCCGGATCATAGGAAGGGCGGCGCTGCACTCGACATGCTACACCGCCCAATCTCCTACCCGACGACGCCAGCGACCGAAGGCACTGGACGCCTGGACTACCGGGGGATTGCTTCCGAGCTTGCGCCCGCACGGGTTGCGGACCCATTACGGCAATCGCCTTAATGCTGTAAAAATGCGATGCGTCGCTCCGATTGCCAGCATAGCGCACACGTCGAACAGCTTTCAGTCTTGCCGACTTGCTCCGGGCACAGGATCGAGTCGGTCAGGACCTGATAAGGATGCTCGACGGAAATTGTCGAGCGCGTCTCCGATGGCGCGTTTGAGAAGCGCATGGCAAAGCGATCCCAATCAATGGATGCAAGTGCGGCGCCTATCGGATCGTTTGTAGTATCCCAACGCGCGGTGTAGCCCCACACATGCAACGCCGGATGTCGTGCGAGTACTTGGCGCTCATGCCTTCCGGGACATGGCCGAGTAGAAACGCCGACAGTTCATCCGACACGCCGCAATCATCCGCCCGTTTCAAAGCTTCTTCTCGGATCGAATGAAGACGCTTGTTGAACTGAAGTACCTGAATAAGCCCCTACCCACGGAGAGTCTTTTCGACTGGAGCCTACTTGAAGAAGCCATTTCTGCTCGAAACGGGAACTAGCAGATGCTTTCACGGATTTCCCATGCAGCACTAGGCTGGAAAGCATCTCTTGTATTGGCCGCGGTGTGGTGTGCTTCACTTATTTGGGTGAGCCAAAATCCACGAATCAGCATCTTTGGATTTCATGCTGAATTTGGGCGCTTCGGACTGGTAAACTCGTTTGGTATAACATTAATTCGGGTCTTTGTCGGAACCATGGCCGCACTTGTTTCCGGAATCAGTTTTGCAATTGTATTGCGATTGTTAATGCGCCCATTGCAAAATGTCGCCTTAATATTCGCCTTCGGTTTGGCAGTGACGCCTTCTCCGATATGGCTGACGGTTGCCGTAATGATGTTCGGACTCTCAGAGGCTCTCCCGGCTTTCGTCGTATATATTTCCTCGGTGTTTTTCGTCATTGCAATAATCATTTTTCAGATGCAGCAACTGCCCGAGCGAATGTTTTTTTGTCTCGGCTATTTAGACATAGCTTCGTCGAAACCATTGGCTACGTCATCTGGCCATCCCTTCGGAGTTCTATTGCCGTTACTGCTAGAGTGGCTTTCCTCGTAGGCTGGACATCTGTTATCCTGGCCGAAAGCGCTGGCGCCCAATCGGGACTAGGCGCAATGCTAATATTCGGTCGCCAATTGTTCGATTGGAGTGTTGTGGTGGTAGCATGGATTACAATTATTTGCGGTGCGGCAGTGACTGACACAATAGTCACGCGTGCATTCCAAATAGATCGATTTGACCCTTGATCTCATGCCAGACAGCAGCGCCAAAATGAAGGAGGTCACTATTCAAGCCGAGCGCATATCACACCGATACCGTGGGGAAGATCGAGCAATTCCCAGTCCCATATCGTTCGAGTTTAGACGTGACGAGGGATTTTTACACATATCCGGACCAAATGGAGTCGGAAAAACGACTCTGGTGAAGATGCTGACTGGGGAGGTAGCGGTTTCGAACGGTAAGTTATGCGTTTCTGACAAATATTGGAGCTCATTTTCGTGCATCTTCCAGAAGGATGGCTTGTTCCCCAACCTGACCGTGGAGGAAAATCTTCTGGCTGGGAGAGTGCCAATCAACAAAATGAATATTGCATTTGCCGAATATCGACTTGACAATATTTGCCAACGCACCGCGACACAATTGTCTGGTGGCGAAGAACGGAGAGTACAAATTGCTCGATGTGTTTTCGGTGACAAGCCATCGTGGATCGCTGACGAGCCGACGGCAAGTTTAGATAAGCAATCCACGATGGACTTTGCTCGTTCCTGCATTTCGCACGTTGTGCTAGGCGGGGCGGTAATTGCGGTCTCGCACGACGGAGCGTGGATCAGTGAGATTTTCGAAAGCCTCAATAGCAAGGGCAAATTTCGGGCGCTGGAAGTGGACAAATAACGAATGACCATGAGCAAAGAACGCACACTTTTGCACCTTGAATATGGCTCTGTGCGAGCAATTAATCCCAGAGCTGGAACGGTGTTCTCAGAGGATTATCTTTGCCCCAATGAACCGAACCTCTTTGGAAATCACAGTTGGTACTTCCATGTCATGACACGTCGGCGATATCAGCTCTTTGAAGCGCCGGAAAAATTCTGGGGCTGTTTCGCACCGAGCTGGGCTGATGGTATCCGGGGGGCTTGGGCTGATGTCCCGGTGTTATTGAGGCCGAGAGTTGCGCAGAATGGGACCGATGAATTTTTTAGTTTTCTGGAAAGCATAGCGGAGTCGCGTCATAGCGTTTTCCTACTGAGACAAGTGAAAGAAGAGTTGGCATCAGAACTCCTAGCCGGAGGGTGTCGTAGATACCACGAGGATGAAGGAATTCGCATCACAAATTAGACGAGCAAGACTTCCCTGAGGTAGTGCTCCACATAAGATCGTTACGGCAGGCTGATGAGCACAAGATGTACGGCGATCTTTCAAAGCAAGCAAACAGAGCAAGAGATAACTTCGTTGTTAGAGAGGTTGAGATCAGCACTGCTTCAAAAGAAATACAAATGGAGCTGATAGATATTTTCTTGAAATGGCAGAGCCATTTTGCGAAGCGATATCCAACGTTTGTTACATATGAATTTGTTGGATGGAACATCGTTGCAATTGAACGTATCTTTCAAGAAAAGGAACATCGATTGTTCATTGCGCGCGAGATCGCATCGAATCAGGCGATCGGATTCTTTTATTTGATTCAATCTACACGCAAGCAATTCGATATGGCGCTTTCGTTTTGTGACTTTCGTGAAAATGATCTTCATAGACTGCTGTACAGAGAGGTCCTAAGGCAACTTGCGGAAGAGAATATCGACTTTGTTAATATGGGGGGGGGGAAGCGAGGAGGAGTCTCTCTATCATTATAAGCGGAGGATTTGGGAATCGTCCGAAATTAGGTGCACTCACCTGGTATTTAAGCCTACCGGCCAATTGAATTGGCCGTCCTAAGACAGAAATTCTGCTGTGAGCCGACGTTGAGCGCGGTTGATGTAGAAGGTCGGCATTGATAGCGCGAAACGGTAGGGGTTGGATTTGCGCCGCCGGCTGCGCTCGGCGGAGCGCTTGAGCGACGCGGCGATTCGTTTGGGTCGCGTAATTTGAAGACGCCGCCTTTGAGATCGGGTGCGTCGCTTTCGCGCGTGATCCGCGCCGACCAGCGGCGGCCGGTGCTTCGCCGGGTTGAATTGCGGCGGGCCGATTTGTGCGCGGCCGGCTTGCGCCGCGCGGGCTTTCGGGTTGCGGTTTTGGCCATGGCGATATCTGCACATAAGTGGAAACCGCAAAACTAATGACGCGGCCGCGGCTTTGTTACCGGCCGATTATTTGCCGCGGCGGTCCTTGACCCGCGCCGCCTTGAACTCGGTGCGCGGCAGCGTGCCGGGCGCCAGCACTTCCACGGCGGAGCGCACCTCGCAGCGGCTGCGGATTTCTTCCACTACGGCCGCGGCAATCTCGTCGCCGGCCTGATGCTCGACACGTACCGTCATCACGTCGAGGCCATCGGGGTTGGTCGCGAGTACGATCTCGAACTCGTCGCCGATGCCGGCGACCGAACGCACGGCATGCTCGATCTGGCCCGGAAACATTTTGATGCCGCGCAGATTGATCAGGTCGTCGGCACGGCCGGCGAACGAGCCGACGGCGCGCAGATGGGTGCGTCCGCAGGGGCAGCGGCTGCGATCGAAGGTCGCGTAATCGCCGACCAGGAAGCGCAGTTGCGGCGAGGATTCGGAATTGAGGTTCGTGCACACCGTGAGGCCGCGCTCGCCGTCGGCTTGCGGCTTTCGCGTCTGCGGATCGATGGTCTCCCAGACCTGTACGTCTTCGAGGAGGTGTGTGGTCACCGGCCCGCCGGGCACTTGCGAATGCGGGCAGGAAAAGCCGCCGACATGGGGCGAGGCTTCGGTGCAGCCGTAGAATTCGACCAGCCGCGCATCCCACAAATCCTGAATGCGCTCGCGGGTGGCGGCAATGCTCATGCCGGGCTCGCCGGCAACGAACAGCGTGCGCACCGCGGTCGAGCGCGGATCGGTGCCGAGCGCTTGTAACGTGCGCCCGAGATGCAGCGCGTAGGACGGCGTGCACAGCACGATGGTCGGCTTGAAGCGGATCACCATGTTGGCGCGGGCGCGCGCATCCATGCCGCCGCCGGGCAAGATCGGCAGCCCCATTTTGGCGAGCGCGTATTGCACGCCCCAGGCCCAGACATGGGGACCGTAACCCGTGATCATGAACACCGTATCGCCGTGGCGGAAATCCATGGCGTGCAGCGCCCGGGCATTGGCCCAGGCCCATAATTCGCGGTCGATATGGGAGTAGCGAAACACCCGCGGCGTGCCGGTGGTGCCGGACGAGGAGAACATCATCCAGCCGCGCTCCGCCCACAGCGCGTCGCTCATCGCCGTATAGGTGCCGTAAGGCGGCTGCGCCGCGGCGTCCTCCGCCATTTCCAGCTTGTCGACCACCGGCCATTTGGCCTGCAGATCGTCGACGTTGCGCAGGTCGGTCGGCGCCAAGCCGAGGCGATCGAAGCGGCGGCGATAAAAATCGCTGTTCTCGTAAAGAAACGGCGCCACCGCGGCGATCTTGTCGTCCTGGATCGCCCGGATCTCGTCGCGCGACGCGGTATCGAGGCGCGGCGACCAATAATCCGCCGAGCCCGGCGCATCGCGGTCGTGGCGGTGGCGCTCGATAGTGGCGAGCCAAGCCCGCCGCGTCGCCTCGGCGCGGACCGTGCGATCCGTCATGGTTCTCCTCCCGTGCCCTGGCATCATATTCAACGGCTGCCGACGAGTGCTAGAAGGATTTCCGCTCAAGAGAACGCACCATGCATCGCCCGCCGTTTCGCGCCGACCATATCGGCAGCCTGTTGCGCCCGCCGGCTTTGCGGCAGGCCTATCGCGCCTTCAACGATCGTGTGCTGGACGAAGCCGGCTTTACCGCCGCGCAGGATGCGGCGATCCGCGACGCCGTCGCGCTGCAGGCGGAAGCCGGACTTGCCGTGGTCACCGACGGCGAATTCCGCCGCGCATCGTATTGGAGCCGCTTCGTCGAGCGCACCGAGGGCTTGAGCGTGAGCGAGTCGCGCTTCACCTTCCGCGACGAGCAAGGGCTTGAGCTTACCTTCACCGCGCCGCTGGTGACCGGCAAAGTGGCGCGGCAGCGGCCGATTGCGCTCGACGAATTCTGCTTTCTCCGCGACAACGCCAAGACGCTGCCCAAGGTAACCCTGCCGGCGCCGTCGACCATGCATTTTTGGCGCGGCACCGGGTATGCGGTTCCCGGCGTCTATGACAGCGCGGAAAAATTCTTCCGCGATCTTGCCGCGGTCTATCGCGCCGAGATCGCCGCGCTGGCCGCCGCCGGCTGCCGCTATATTCAGCTCGACGAAGTCGCGCTGGCCATGCTGTGCGACCCGGTCGTGCGTCAACGGGTGACCGCCGACGGCAACGATCCGGCGCGACTGACCAGCCTTTATGTCGAGGCGCTCGGCGATGCGATCGCGTCGGCGCCGCCGGCGATGGCGGTCGGCGTGCATATGTGCCGCGGTAATTTCAAAGGCAAATATCTGGCCGAGGGCGGCTACGATGCGATCGCCAAGGCTTTATTCGGCGTCACCGGCGTGACCCATTTCCTGCTCGAATTCGACACCGCGCGCGCCGGCGGCTTCGCGCCGTTGCGTTTCGTCGCGGCGGACAAGGGCGTGGTGCTCGGCCTCGTCAGCTCGAAAAGCGCGGCGCTCGAAAAGGCAGACGATTTGCTCAAACGCATCGAGGAAGCGGCGCGCTTCATCGACAAGGACCGGCTCGCGATCAGCCCGCAATGCGGCTTCGCCTCTACCGTCGCCGGCAATCCGCTCAGCGAAGCCGACGAGCGCGCCAAGCTGACGCTGTGCGTGCGGACCGCCCAGGCGGCATGGGGTTGAGAAGCCGCGACGAATTTTTTGTTTTGAGCATGATCTTTTCCGAAAACCGGTTTCCACCCTCGGATCAAGTCCGAGGGCAGGCTTTTTCGGGATCATGCTCTAAAGCGGATGCGGCCGCTGGTTCACCTCGATATTGGTGCCCCACGGATCGTGGACGAACAGCAGCTTGACGCCGTTCGGCAGCGTCTCGATGGCGCGATCGAGCGTGAGTCCATTGGCCTGAAGCTTCTTCGCGGTCGCTTCGATGTCCGTCACATCGAAGCCGATGTGGTCGAGGATCCGCCCTTTGGTGGGAACGGTCGGTGCATCGGTCTTGGAGAATGTCAGATTGGCGCCCGGAACGTCGGCGGCCTGGTTCCGCCCGCGCATGCCGGCCCGCGCACCGAAGTTCTTGACGTACCAAGCTTGGATATCGGGAATCGCCGCCGCCGGCACGAAGAAATGGACGTGCTGGAATACGATCGGC
>Ga0182024_10012220_pt1 | contig 17026 bp, 14 predicted proteins | sample P32metaG_FD_120480 | JGI IMG/M metagenome (GOLD analysis project Ga0182024, IMG submission 120480) | Permafrost microbial communities from Stordalen Mire, Sweden - P3-2 metaG (Illumina Assembly) | ecosystem: Environmental > Terrestrial > Soil > Wetlands > Permafrost | place: Sweden: Stordalen...
GTAACCGTGGAGGCCGGGTGGATAGCCGTGCTGCGCCAGGTACTGATCGAATGCATCATTGGCGGGCCTATAGACCTGGTCACAGTAGAACACACGGAGAGCTCCGTAGCGTGCGTTGAGCTTGTTGGCGACCCCCTCGTAGACCTCCGGCTGGCCGCCAGCGTGATCGCCCATCAGAATCACGTTGCGGAAACCGTTGAGGAACGCTTGCTCCGTGATGCGCTCGAGCATGGCAGCGAGCAGCTCGTTCGTGATCCCGATGGTACCGGGAATCGGTTCTGCATCGTTCGGAGTGTAGGGCAACACGGGCAGGAAGATAGCATTGCCGAGTTCTCTCGCGATCGCTTCGACCGTCGCATGCGCTATGAGGTTATGGCCACCGTTCGCGTTCTGGGGGCCTCGTTCCTCGACACCGCCGGTGTAGATGAGCGCCGTCGTCTTGCCCGCCGCTAGCGCGGACTTCACTTCCACCCAGGTCATCTTCTCGAACTCCACTAGATCGGTCTGCGCGCGCGGCGCAGCGCGCGCAGATCCCGCAGCCAGTATCAGGGAGGCCGTGCCGCCAGCAATCAACATCAGCAAGGAATGCGAAACCGAACCAATGCGCATGTCATTCTCCGTGTAACCCAATACGTCTACTCGGCTAACAACCGTATTAACCTGACCTGTCCCGAGTGTTCCTGATATTTATGCAAAATAGAAAATTACACAAATTCATTATTATCACGATTATAGTTCCGTTGGCGCACGACTCCGTTGATTCGTCGAGCAAACGCCTAGGGAGACGTTTAGTGCTCGTCCTTCCGATCTTGTTACAAATTGGACTTCACGGATGGCAATTGATCTCACTCCGGGAGATTAGAGTGGTTGCCGCATCGCGGCTCATTTGGGGATCGCTGACGCTGGCTGCAGCATACGTCTGTCGCGAATTACATACTCCAAGCAGACGGCCTGGCTTTGGACACGGGTCAGCGGCGCGGAGATCTACTGAACCTGACACACACTCAGCTTACGGATGAGGGAATATAATTTCTGCAAGGCAAGACCGGCGCTGGCGTACTGGTTGAGCGGACGGACCAGCTCCAGAAAACCGTCGAACGGGCCAAGGCACTTAAACCTTAGGTGCCCGGGGAGCATTTGCTTAGAAAGCACAACGGGAAGCGCTATACCGCGCGTGGCTTCTCCGCAATCTGGCAACGATTAATGGTTAGGGCGCTGGCTCGGGGGAAAAATGGCGGGCCACCTGCCATAGCGCAGCGCTTCACGTTCCACGATTTGCGCGCGAAGTGCGCAAGCGATAAGAAGACTCTCGAGGAAGTAACTGCGCTTTTAGGGCACGCCAGCTCGACAACCACGAAGACGACGTACCGGCGCAAGATGCCGCGTGCGAGACCCTTGCGTTAAAAAATATCGGACAACCATCGACAAGCATCAAAGTATCGGACAATCGGGGATTGACGTAGGCGCAGCGAATTATTGGCGCGCCCGGAGAGATTCGAACTCCCGACCCCCTGGTTCGTAGACTGGGCCACAGCTGCGCGTAACCGATTGATAGAAAATAAGAAAGTCGTTCCGGTTTGTCTAATATTTCGCAGAGATAGACGTAGATAAGCCTTTGATCGGTCGAGATCTGGCTTCCTAATATTAGACGCTTTTCGGCCCTGCTCGAAACGCCGCCAAGGCCGCGGCTCGGGTGATGAAATAGGGCCTTCCCCGGACCGGAGTAATGCGCCACCCTGGGTATGCGGGTTCATGAGTCTGGGTCGGTAGACTCAGACGGCAACAACGGGTCGCACGTCACGCTGGAGTGCCCTGCGGTTCGCGCGCTACCCATGCCAGCAGGAATGGCGAACGCAAAGGCGACGGCCAGCATCAAACACATGATGAGCCGGAGATTTGAAACGAAAGCATACCGCAGCATCGCGCTGACTCAGCAGCGCACTCTGACCTTGGATGCCGCCTTCATCGCCAATCCTCAGCGCTTCAAGCACGTCGCCCCAAAGCCGCCTGCGTTGCCCACCGCCGCGTGGATCAATCCCCCAAAAATGACCGCACATCACCAATATCACACCGCTTGCTCACTAATCTCATGACACCCGGTGTCTCGATGTTTTGACACGTTTCGATGTCGATTCCTTCGAATCCGATCGCCTAGAGGTTCATGCCCCCGACGCACCTACGGCCCTACCCTTGAGGGCGGTCTCAACCCGACGCCTAACCACCCAGCGCGTGGGATCGGCTGATAGTCGATCGCGATGGTTATTAGGAGCGAGCTACTGTTTCTCCGCCACATACTGCGCAGTTGTTCCGTGCAGCTTGTCATCGACAACGATAGTCATGGTCTTACCATCGGCAGCTACAACCATTCGAGCGATGCTTATCACCTTGCCACCACGTTTATCCGTTTCTTCGAAGGTGTTCTTGTCGATAACCTTCACCGACACGCTAGTGGTGCCGGGATCTCCTTTATACGGCGCGTCCGTCCCATCCAGTTTCGTCGTATAGGATTGGCCGGTCGGCGTAGTCATGCTCAAGATATCGCCTTGAGTTTTGTAAGTAAGGGTAATCCCGTTGTTCGAGAAATTCGCAAGCTTGGTGGTCCGCCACGAGCCCGAAATTGCATGCGATCCTGTGGGGCCTTTGGCAACCCTGCTCATTTCGACTTTCCCGGTGACCGGGTCTGCGTTGGTGGCACTGCTATCGGTAAATTCTAACGTGGCCGTGGAGCCGTCAGCCGCGACCGTCATTTTGTCGGCGATGACGGTCTTGCCATTCTTATTCCGCGTGGTCGCAACGTTTCGATCGTCGATGATCTTGATGCTCATCGTATCGTAATACGGATGCCCGCTCACGTTTTGGTCGTGCCCATCCGCCTTAATGCGAATTGGAGGGACACAGGTCTTGCACTCATACATCCCGTCTTGCAGCAAGTAGACGTCCGGCTTCTTGGGCAGTTGCGACTTACTGAGGTCAGCCTTCCAGGTGCCATCCAAGGCACTCTGCGCCGACGCGAGAACGGGCAGCAGCAATGATGCGTACATTATAGAGGCAAAAAGCTTGTTCATCGGTTGATCCCCCACACTGAGTTATCTTGGAGTTTTGAACGCTCGTATTGAGCTTCGAACTGCTAATCATACATGCAACACATTTTGCAGGCCAATGCGCCCTCTTCTCTTGGATTGTCGCAACGACCCGTCGCTAGTGTTGATGGCAGTTGAGACCCGCGTGTTTCTGGCGATCGAGGCGTTTCGCTGAAAATCTGGCATTCAATTTGCCTTCGACGTGATGCCGTTTCTCTGCCTCGCAAGACAAATTCTTGATTCTGAAAGACCCACATTTCGAGACTTCGTCGCGGCAAGCGCAGTGGCATCCCGACGCAACACCAATCCCATCCATCAGGCCAGGCGGCCGCGAAACGCGCTGGCCACTCGCGACGCAATTCTGCGGTCGGCCTTAGCCGCGTTCGCGCGCCAAGGCTACGACGGCGCTGGAGTTCGGGAGATTGCTCACGCGGCTGGGGTTACCGCCGTTCTTGTGAATAGGTATTTTGGCTCGAAAGAGAAACTATTCGCTGCCGCTGTCGAGACCATGTTTTCAGATAGCAGCTTGTTCGAAGGTGATGTCTCAACTCTCACACAACGCTTGGCTGCCCTGGTCGTTACCAAAGGGCACAAGGACGGGCACCCCAGCGATCCGTTGCTTCTGCTGCTGCGCTCCGCCCCGAATCCTCGCGCAGCAGAAATATTGCGGGACGGCATCGCTCGCCATTTCGAGCGACCGCTAAAATCCTTCATGCGCGGTCGAAAGAGGGCCGAGCGAGCCGCAATCGTGCTTGCCCTAATCGTGGGGTTACAGCTCTTTCACAAGGTCATCGGCAACAAAGCACTCGCCGACGCAAACGGCACCAGCCTTTCCGGTGATCTCAAGCTAATGCTTGAACGACTGATCGATACTTCAGCTTGTCTTGAGTCGCCGCTTCAAAGGCGCCACGTCGAAAAGCGCAATCACTAGAAACAGGCGCTGCGGGCAAGCGATGGGTCGCAAACTTCGTCGAATAGCACGACGGCGTCCATCGGCCGCCGGCCGCATACGACAGCGTTTAAGCTACCCGCACGGAACGAGGGACCCATGTATACCCAAAATCGACACCATTGCCGTAGAACTCTGCTCGGCCGTGCCGCTCAATGAGCGCGCTCGCTGTCATCATTGTTCCCTGGACTCCAATTCTCCAAGCCGAATCCGGTGCTGCCTAATAAAGTGTAATAGACGCTCAGCATGCCAACGCGCTGGTCGGTATCCGGGATGTCCGGATAATGCGCATTGCGGCGAGTGCTGACGTATCCAATTGCTAAGGCGTGTCGTCCAAAGACGCGCACGGTAAGTGCAGCGTCGGCACGGAAAATATCTTCGGAGCCGCGTCTTTCAGTAGATGCAACGCCGCTCACGTAAAATTCCCGCGCATTTACTTCCAAGGCTGCGCGGTCGCCAAAAATGAGGCGCAGCGTAGCGAGAGCCTGCGGGGTAAGGCCGTAGTGATAGTCCCGTTGTCCGCTACCGTGAATGACTCCTGCGGCGCCGTATCCGACGCCGCTCAACACCGTCCCTTCGAGGGCCATATCTTGGGGCATCCACCACACCGCCGTCGTGCCGAACGATGCCGCCGTGCTTGAGATGCGGAAGATCTGTGGCGCGATATAGTCATAGCTGCCGTAAAGCCCCCAGATACCGTGATAGCTGTCGCCCGCTTTGTAAGTACTTCCGTAAAGCAGGCCTCTAGAGTTGATGTTCTCGAATATATTGGCCGTCGTGGCTTGAGCCTCAAAGTTGAAGTAGTCGAATGGGCGGTCATAGGTGTAGCCGGGCTTGCCGGGCACCCCATAAGCCATAGAAAAGTCAGCAATGTAGTCCGCCTTGCTAAAGCTCTGGCCGATCGGAACGCCGAGGATGTCCGGGTTTACGTTTACGCTAGAATTGAATCGTGAATTGACGTTCGCACCGACTTGCACGCGCGTGTAGTACCAAGGATCGTTACTTGGAAAGATGCCTCGGAACCGATCTCCATAGGCCAGCCGATTGAATTCCATCGTGGGCGCAATCACCGCTACACCAAGTTCTCGCCAAAAACCGGGTGTGCTGCTGCTATCTTCTAGCAGCAGGCTCGCCATACGAAATAGCGGCTCGCCAAGCATGGGTCCAGCAAAGCTTGTCGTGATCTGATCGTTAATAGATGGTTTGTCGGTCTCCCCGGCTTCCTTCCAAAGGAGACTGCCACCGAATGCATATGCCATTGATTGCCAAAAGCTCAAGCCTGCGGAACGTGCAAAGCCATGAAAGACAGATCCCTGGTAGGGATGCAGGAACTGATTTACTTCGAATGGATCGGTATCGATAACCCAGTTGCTGTGCAGGAGGTTATGCCTAAATGTTGAGAAGTTGGTACCGTATACCGACTCACTGATGAAGTGGCGATCGTATTGATTGAGCAGGAACTCGAATGCGATACTGTCGCCAACCGGCACCCAGTAGCTCTTGCCGTCACCTACTCCCCACGGTTGTATGGATTGATCGCTGCCGGGTTGGCTTGAGGCGTAGGGTTGGTCGGCTTCCTCTGTCAGAGCGGACGCGAAATCCGCCCTGAAAGCACACGCGCATGCGAGCAGCACGCTGATCGCGACCCTGTATCTGACACCGCTAATTCTTCTCACCGCTCCCCATCGGCAGACTCGGTCTAAGAGATTCTGCGGATCCGCCGTAGACCTAAGGCGCGGCAGCGAAATTAGTTCCGTATAGCGCCCATGCGCCACTTAAAACGGAGAGTTTAATACCCGAAGCCCCTGGTTCGAGACCAGGTGCTCGTTTCGTCGTTGCAGCTCCGGCCGAAAGACCACCGCTGACCCGTCATAGCTCCTGAAGCGTGTCCTCGTCCTCGCGGTGGCCGGCATGAGTACATTCTCATCGGGTTTGTCGTGGAGACTGCCGTAGATGAACTCGCCGAGCACCGCAAGCCCCGCGCTCGTGCCTCCCACGGGCTTGCCGGCGGCGATGTGGGCGTTGATGGCGTTCTCCACCGGAGTTCCCTGCCAGCCACGGATGTAATTGGCCTGATCTCCTCCTGAGATGAACACGACCTCAGCCTCGCCGATGATCCGCGCCACCGCGGGATCGCGAGCCGCGCGCCGGTCCGGAATCACCAAAGTCGCGACCGAATTCATGTCACAAAGGCCGTTCACATAAGAGTTGTAGCTGCCGTCACCGGTCGCACGCAATACAAGGAAATCGCCTTTATTGCCCTTGGCGCAGAGCCATCGGAACGCCTCATCCAAATCCTCGCCCCCGCCCATCATGGCCGTACCCGTGTCGCTCGTCGTGTGGATATCCTGAGGATTGCCCACTCGCGTATAGGAGTAGGAAGTCGCAACGGCCTCTCGGGCGCACCCGATGAATGCCAGCACGGCGAGCACCATGAGAAGAACACGGCTTGATGCCTTCGAGACCACTGGGTCCGATGCTGCGCCCGCGGAGAATGGTCCCGGTGAATTGGCAGGCCGCTGCCGCAACTCGCGCACGGCTAGCGAAGGTGTCATTCGCGCGCCGCCGCGTGCGAGCGGCCCGCAACCAAGCCGACTCCCGCGACATAGAGAACCGATTCCGAGATTCCGTCCAAACCCAGGTCACTCTCGATCTTTGAGTCCCTCAGGGCGGCCGTGCTAAAGGGCGCCAGTCCAAGCCTCGTTGCCGTGAGGCAAAACGTCTGACAGAGATGGCCGGTCTCGAGCAGAACAACCCGATACGCTCGAGCTCGACCGTACTTCCACATGGTCCTGGCGAAAACCGCTGTCATGATGAACAGCGCCGCCGCCCCAGAAAAATAGCGCTGATCCGCGCAATAAGCACTTGCCATGCGCGGACTGACTTTGGCAGGGAGTCTGGTCAAACGGTTGTCCTTTGGCTGGTAGTGATACAGCCCCCTCTCGAGCCCGTGCACCCTGAGAGCCATCAGATAGACCTCGCCCGGGTGTCTGGCACCGCCGGAAGGGCTTGTCTTGTGCGGAAGCGGTCCGAACACATTCGTCTCGAGATATCCCTGAACGCCCCACGTCGTTTGCAGCAGCGTCGAGATGTCCTCCAGAGATACCTTTCCTTTCGCGAACTCTCTGTGCGTTCTCCTCGCGTGCAGCGTCTCAAAGAAAGTGTCCCGCGCTATTTCGTGCCGCGGCAGCTGGACAGTCTCGGCGCCCCGAATCGTCTTGAACTGAGGCGGCGCCGGATATGCCGGAAGTGTCTTCATTTTCCTTTCGATGGGCCAGTCCCAAGGGAAGTACGGGGTGTCCTTGGTCATGAAGTGAAAGCCGCCTTCCGGGAGCCAGGGTTTCCATGACGACCCCACCAGTTCATCCCGCTTCCATGCTGCCGAGCCGTACTCGAGCAGGAGTTGGGCATCGATCAGCTGCAGAATCGCTTTCGTTACGCTCTTGCGACTGTAGATGTGGAATTCGACAAGCGCATCCTGAATGGTCCGCGGGGTGAAGAAGAAACGGATTACGTCGAGGGTTGCCGGATCAGCTAAGAACGACCTTCGGACCAGATAATTGGCGATCTGCAGCTTTCCGCCCTCCCAATATGCGATCTGGCAGGATGCGCTCTTCAACTTCAACGAGGCTCGTCCCACCTCGAAACTTCCGGAATGCTGACGACTACAATAAGTGACGTATCATTCCGACCATGCGCCTCAGCCGCTCATCGATTTCCTTCAACCCGGTTTTCAATTGCTTGCGGGTGATGGTCCCGGCCTGATCGCCCTTCAGCAACTTCGCCACCTCGGCTTTCGCTCTGTGTGAAAGCATAAGGACAGTTTCTGCTTCCCGGCGTTTGTCCGATCTGTTGCTCTGAACGGTTCTCTTCGATCTCATTTTTTAGCTCCCAAAGTAGAGCAAGAGGGATGCGGAATTGAAAATCTCAAGTCTAGTCTTCTGCGGCTGCGGCGGGTCGGCTAAGCGCATGCGGTTCAATAAGGCCTGGAACCTCGGGTCGCCATGCAGATTTCGAAGCAGTGGGTCTGTTTTGAGGCTGAGCATACCGTATACATGTCCTCGATAGGCGCTGTCGAGCCATCGGAAAGCATCATCGATCTCCCCGCGGTATGCATGGACCGTGGCAATTGTATATGCATCGGTCGACGCAAATTTGTCCGTCAGCGAGTGCAGCGCAGCATTGGACTCGCTACGGTGTCCCATCGCCCAATAGACAATCGCGAGGCCGCTCAGTCTGTAGTCCTCGTTGGGTTCTCTGAGCATCACTTGGAGCGCTTCGGCGAATTGGCCGAGGTACAGGCGAGCGATGCCAACGGAGCTGTTAACTCCGCCGAACTCCGGATGCAGCTGCAAGAGGCTTAGCCGGGTCTGTAGGCACTGCTGCAGGCGGTTGGCGGCGCAGAGCGCGGAGCTAAGAGAGTCGAGCGCGTTCGGGTCGAGCGGATTTCGCGCGAGGTCTTCTTCGTATAGATCGACGGCTCTGTTGACATCCCCAAGCGCGAGCGCAAGGTCCCCGAAGGCGCTTGGCAACAGATCAAATCGGGGGTCGATATCGCGCACACGCTCCGTGTCCGCTTTAGCTGCCATCCAATTCCACGCAACGCTCATTTCAAATCCGGCCCGTGTATAAAATGCCCATGCGAGATTCGGGTCGAGCCGTGTGGCCCGATCCAGTGCATCGAGCACTCGCCTGTTCTGATCCTCCGATGGGGGTCCCCTCAGTATTTCCTCACTCAAGTAAGCGCTCGCGAGTCGCGCCCACGCCAGCGCGTAGTCGGGGTTGATGTCGATCGCCTGTTGGTAGAGCTGAACGGCGTTTTCGACATCGCGCAGAGTCCTGCGTGCCTTGAGGTAATTTCCCTCCAGAAGGAGGTTGTACGCTCGGACATCGGGCTCTCGGTTTTCTGCCCGACGAGGGTTTCGCAGAGCCAGACGAAGGGCTTGGCTAACCTCTCCTGCAATCTCATCCTGTACCTTGAAAATGTCGACGAGGTTACGATCATAGGTCTGCGACCATAGCTGCATCCCGTCTGAGCCGCGAATCAGCTGCGCGGTTATGCGTAGCTGCTGGCCGTCCTTGCGAACGCTGCCCTCCAGCACGTGCGTCACTCCGAGCTTCCGAGCGATCGAGCGTACGTCTTCATTCTTACCCTTGAACTGGAAAGACGAAGTGCGCGCGATGACACTCAGATCCTCGCTACGCACGAGATGGGTTATCAGCTCCTCCGACAGCCCGTCCGAGAAGTACTCCTGATCACTCCTCTGGCTCATGTCGATAAACGGCAGAACGGCGATCGACTTCTCCTTCGGGGCTACGACGATCGCACCGCGTTCGGGCAGAATCGCGTCCCTCGCGGCGAGCGGTTCTGCGCCTCGTGAGCGCATTAGGGCATAGCCGAGCGCCCCGGCGATCAGCGCGGTCGCTACCGCGGTTGCCGCCAACCCGGAGCGGTGTCGTAGCACGAATTTGGCGCAGCGATAGCTCAGGCGATCGGGCCGAGCCTCTACCGGTTCCCCACTCAGGGTGCGCTGCAGATCATCGGCGAGCGCGGCGGCGCTTTCGTAGCGATTTGACGGTATCTTCGCGATCGCCTTCAGCACGATTGCATCGAGGTCGCCCCTGAGGCGGCGAGCCAACTTCCGCTCCGTGGTGCCTCGGTTGCCTCCAGCGCCGGGTGCAACCTGGGTGCTGGGTCGTTTCACCTCAACGTCGGTGATCGCATGCTCCAGCTGCGCCATCGAGGCTCCGGCTTGCAGATGATATGGCCTGCTTCCGCAGAGCAGTTCGTAGAGCACCACCCCCAACGCATACACGTCGCTGGATGCACCAAGCTGCTCACCCCGCACCAGCTCCGGGCTTGCATAGTCCGGGGTTAAAACTCGGCCGTAGCGCAACGTGAGGTCGGACTGTTCCTCTTCCTCGGCAAGCAGCTTGGCTACGCCGAAGTCCAGCAGCCGCACTTGCCCCGAATCAGTGACGAGGATGTTCGAAGGCTTGACGTCCCGGTGAATGACTCGCTGGACGTGCGCGTACTGCACCGCGTCAAGCACTTGTAAGAACAGCCTCAGGCGCTCCCGAATTCCCAGCTGGCGCGCATCGCACCAGGCGGTAAAGGGTTCTCCGGCAACATACTCCATCGCCAGGTATGGCAGACCGGTGGAACTCACCCCGGCGTCGTAGAGCCGCGCAATGTTGGGGTGCTCCAGCGCCGCCAGGATATCGCGCTCCCTGGCAAAGCGGCTCGCAAGGTCCTTGCGTAGGCGCAGAAGTATCGGGAGCTTCAAAGCGACGTCGCGTTTAAAAGCTCCGTCCGCACGCTGCGCCAGCCATACTTCTGCCATTCCGCCTTCGCCGAGCAGCCGGATCAGCCGGTAGGGACCCACTGTTTCACCGGGCCGCGGACCGCTTCCGATTTGGCCGAACTCGCTGCCCACGCCAGCGTCGAGCGACCCGGCCAAGCCGCCTTCCCCAACGGGCAACAGAGCCTCGCGCAGTGCTTCAGCCAAGGACTGGTATTCGGGAGACAGCGCATCGAGCCAGCGCCGCCGCCCTTGTGCATCCAGCGGCAGCGCCTCGTCGAGCAGGCGACTCATGAGCGCCATCTGCGGAATCGATAGCCCCATCGGTATCTCGAGGGAAGGGTTTGTGCCTAGCTCCCAACAGTCAATCGTTCATCGCAGCTCTGCGGCAAGAATCAGCCGCGCCTTCTCCCAGTCGCGTTGCACCGTGCGCTCGGTGATGCCCAGCGTTTCAGCGATTTCCTGCTCGCTGTAACCACCAAAGTAGCGCATTTGGGCCACCTCGGCCAACCGAGGGTCCGCCTGCTGCAAAGCCTCCAGTGCCTCGTGAACTTTGAGGATCGTCTGCTCATTCTCAGCAACGTTGGCCGCCAGTTGAATCGAAAGCGTGAGCGGTCGCAGGTCACCACCGCGCTTCTGCGCGATCCGTTCGCGTGCGCTATTGACGATCAGCGAGCGCATCACTTGCGAAGCGTAGGCAAAGAATGCCCTTCGATCCTTGGCAAGCAGTTCACCGCCGGTCACAAAACGCAAAAACGATTCGTGCACCAGGCCGGTCGTGTCGAGCAGAGTGTTGCGTCCACCGGCACGTAGCCGCGATCGAGCAAGCCGATGCAACTCGGCATAGGCGGACGCAAACAGCGTGTTCCGCGCTTCAGCGTCACCTGCCCTGAGACGGCCGAGTAGCTCGGTGAGCTGAGTCATCGACTGCCCCCGCCTTAGGTGGATTAGCGCCAGTTTACGCCTGCGCACGACCTGAGGCACGGCGCGCTGGTTCAGCTGAGACATATTGCGCGCGAAGCGCGTGTGACCCTGGGCGTAGAGCCTTCGGGCCGCAATCGGCACGTCAGGTCGCGATGCTGACGAAGTCCTTTCCTAAGAGAAATGAGCCTCCGGTGCGCCCGCGCGCACCATCAGGGAGGTGTCGGCTGAGAGATTTCCCGTCCCGATGTCGGGTTCAGGCGGCAGATGGTGTCTATATGAACGAGGCAACGAAATAGCCCTGCACGGCAACCCGAGCACAGGCGCTGTAGTCGGCCTCACCAGGAAGCAAACCGATTCATCATTTACCAAACCACCCTACATCACTATTCAGGAGACGACCATGACTACAATGACGACTTCTACTCAGCTTCGAGGGCTCATCGCCACCGCGATTCTTGGCGTTCTGGCCTCCTGCTTCGCGGGGGTCAGCGCAGCGGCGGACAGCGATACACGCAGTATGACTGTGAAGTTCGGGGATCTGGACCTTTCGAACCCGCAGGGCGCGGCGACACTCTATCGCCGAATTGTTCAGGCAGCGCGCGGAGTGTGTGACATGTCTGACGACAGTCCATGGGCCTTAGCTGCCGAGCATGGCTGTTTTAAGAAAGCGGTTGCGGATGCCGTGACAAAGGTCGGCGAGCCGCAGTTGATTGCCGTCTATAACGCGAAGAACAATCAGCCTCTTCCTTTCACTCTTGCGACTGCCCAGATTCGCTAGTCGGCTGGTTGGGCGGTGTCGATTGACACCGCCCAACGTTTTGGCGCAAATAGCGGGCGTGGTTGCGGAACTGCTGGAATTGGTAACGGTTGATCTGGCGCTCAGGCAATTGTAAGTCCTGCGGCGATTGGCTTCGACGCCTCGCAGATCGGCAAGGGTCCACTCACTATCTAAACCCGGAGCGATTGAACTCTCAAGCCCCGGGTTTGCGACCTGGTGCTTGCCTTGCGGGGCATTTCTTTGGAATGGCGATCCACGGGATGACGGTGCCGTTACTTGCCACCGCGCTGTTCATAGCCTTCATCGTCGCTGTAGGGCTACGCTGGGTATCGGAGTCGTGGCGATCGATTGATCTAAAGTGTTCTCGAACGCAGCGGCCGTGTGTTCCACATCATTTTTCAGAGCTCGCGCCGGCGAGGCCTAGGAATACCATGGCGGCTCGGAATGGATGGTGTCGCTGCGACACCCCGACCAGCAGAGTTGCCTCGGTCTAGTTCCCGCTCGGGCCGCCGACACCGATTTTGTCACGCCCGCCTCAGCAGAAGGTGGGCATAGGCAACCCATTTATTGCGCTTGATAACATCCGAAGTACAAGCGCTCCCGGTGCCTCGCCTGCCATGTAGCGCAATTTATCGCGGCCACAATATGCTGAAATGGTTTTCGCCGGACGGTGAACTCTTACGCGTTGTCAAACTGTCGGACGCGGTAGATAGCGACGGACAAAATTGTCCGCTGCCCGCCAACGTCGCCCGGTTTGGGGGATATCGAGGCGGCCGCCTAAATGATCATTTGGCCATCGCCTGTTTGAACGGCATGATCCTCATTCTCAATGGCGCCGATCATGTCGTTTCCGTAGTCGGTGGCAAACCCCCAGCCTACGTCAACGGGAACCTGCAGGGGCTGGAGGTATTCAATTACACGTTAAGCCACCCGCACGATGTGTATGCCGATGCTAGTGGGGCACTCTATGTAGCACAGTGGTGGTCCAACCAAACTTATCCAATCAAGTTGGAGCTACTCAGTCAGTCCGGGTAACTGGGCCATTAGAAAACGGGCACGAGCCTGATCAGCCGTAGCGCATTGGCCGTCCGAGTCCTGCAAGTCAGCGACTCTGCGGGTTATCATCACGCCGCTTCAATGCACCATGGGGGATAGATCGATGCGCAGATTCATCGGACGTACGGCGGTCATCAGCGGCGCGGCCCGCGGCATGGGCAAGGCGGTGGCGTTGCGGCTCGCAGATGAAGGTGCGACCGTGATCGCGGTCGACGTCAATGGCGCGGGCGCGGCTGCCACGGCCAAGGAAATCGGCGGACAATCTCTGGCACTGCAATGCGACATCGGCGATCCGGACTCGGTTGCGAAGCTGTTTGCGGCGGTCGCCGGCAGCGCGGGAAAGCTCGACGTCCTGATCAATGTGGCCGCGATCGTTCCGTTCGTCAAATGGGATGAACTCACTTTCGATGAATGGCGTCGCGTCATGCGCGTCAATCTCGACGGACTCTATCTTATGTGCCGGGCCGGCTCCGAAATGATGCGCGCCGGCGGTTATGGCCGAATCGTCAATTTCAGCTCGAACTCGATCTTTGCGGGCACGCCCAACATGGCGCACTACGTGGCCTCGAAAGGCGGCGTACTCACGTTTACACGCGCGCTCGCGACCGAACTCGGTCCCTATAAAATTACCGCCAATTCGATCTGCCCGGGGCTCATCGATACGGAGGGCGTGCAGCAAACCCCGCACAAGGACGCGTTCGAATTTGTCGAAATGCTGCAAGCCATCAAAGGTCGCGGCGTTCCGAAGGACGTGGTGCCGGCAGTTGCGTTTCTCGCCTCGGAGGAGGCCCATTGGATCACGGGCCAGGCACTCAACGTCGACGCCGGCATGGTCCGCTGGTAGGCCCATTCAGGAATAGAAGTCGGCTCCGGTCCGATAGGACGCAAAGCTCTCCAGGTCGTGCGAAAAAAAGAGCTCGGCGTCGTGCTGCTCCGCGAGCGCCTTCAAGCGCTTCATCGACGCAAGGCTCGCAGTGGGATCCAGGTGGAAGCTCGAAATGCACATCATGTCCAGGTTTTTCTTGCTATAGCACGCGTCCGCCGTGAACAGCATCGGGCGCCGGTTCCTGAGCTCGACCAGCAAGCTGTAGTGACCTGCGGTGTGGCCCGGCGTCTCGAACAACCACAGGCCTTTGGCGATCTCTTGATCCCCGGTCACCGTTTCGAACTTCGGCGTGTACATATCGAGCAGCGGATCGGGAGGCAGTTTTAGACCGCGCTTGGCCGCGAGGGCCGGCGCGAAACTCATATCCGAATAGCCCAAATGTTCGAAAGGTTGGCAGTTACCGCTGGCCTCCAATTCCTTGGCGTGGCACAGCGTGCAGGCTTCGCCGAAATACTTGTTGCCGCCGCAATGGTCGAAATGATAGTGCGAGTTGATCACGTAATTGATGTCGCCGGTTTTCAAGCCCAGCTTCGCGAGTTGCCCGGGCAGCGTCTGCGACTTCTCCTGGATGGGCTTTTCGAACGGCAGCACGCGCATCACGTGGTCGAAATCGTAGCCAGTGTCAAATATATAGCGGCCGTCGGCGTGCTCTATGAGCACACTGTAGCAGGGAAAGCGCACCTCGCCGGCGGGGCCGCGATTCCAAAAGGCGTGAAAGCCATCGATCACGAGCGTCCCACCGTCGAGCAGATGAACCTTGGTGTCGGTCATGAATCGAACCCCCTCATTTCGGCGGCGCCACCACCGAGGTCATCATCGCACGCACCGAGAGCGCGTCCCAAATAGGATCGACCTTGAGCTTGCCGCCGACGATCTGAGTACGCACGCTTTCGATCCCGGACCAGACGTCGTCGGGAATATACTTGGAGTGCAGCAAGCGCACCGAGTCGTCGCTGAGCTGAATGGCATAGGGGTGCGTGCCGAACTTGCCGGCTTTGAGATCCTCGACCATCGCCGAATAGACCGGCACGAGATTCCAGATCACGGATGAGAGCAGGTGACCCTTGTCGATCGACGACTTATCGCCGATCTGATCAATGAACCAAACCTTGCCGCCGTTGATCGATTGTTTGGTCTCGACCGCCTGCAGCATGCCGAAGCTCGCACGGTCACCTTGACCGAAGATGACATCGGCGCCGGCGCCGATTGCCGTTTCCGTGACGCGGCGCCCGCCGGCGACGTCGGCATACGCAGCCGGTCCGATCACCGCATAGAGCAACTTGACTCCGGGCTGCGTCGCCCGGACGCCCTGAGCAAACGCGGCCGATTGAGTGTTCCACGGCGGCGACTCGGCCGCAACGACGATGGCGACGACATTCGTTCGAGTCGTCTTACCTGCAAGCACGCCCGCAAGATACGCGCCCTCGCGTCCCGACAAGGTGTAATCCGCGACGGCGCCGGGCTTGCTGTCCTTGGGACGATCGACGATCGCGACCGGCACATGCTTCTCCGCGCCGATCTCCGGCGCCGCCGTGTTGTAGCCGCTTGCATGCGCGATGATCAGGCTTGCCCCGTCGTCCGCGAGCTCGCGCAGCTCCGAACGCACGTCGCCGTAGCCGAGTCCCGATGCGGGCGTGAATTTAAGGTGATACTTCGCGGCCACGGTCTTGGCCGCCGCGAAGGCCTGCTGATTCCAGCCGAAATCGGTCGGCTCCTCCGGCAACATGATCGCCAGCGCCGTAACCTCGGCGGCCGATGCACCGTCGGCGGCAAGAACCCAGGCGGCGGCGAGCGCCGACGCGACGCGCACGCTCGCGCGGATGCCGTGTTTCAGGCCGGTCATCGCCTCAGTTTCACCTTCTCGACACTCACCTGACGCCCTAAGAGAGCGCCTTTCCATGAATTGCCCACGACCGTGATCCTTGAACCACGGCAGCATCTGCGGCGATCAAGGCCGCGCGCGCGCGCACCGCCCTCGGGGGGCCATCCCCCATCGCCCATGCGGCACACGAAACTGATGAGTCTTCAGAAGAGAAGAATCATTCGCTCCGTTGCTGGTCGCACTTAGAACTTATACCCGATGCCGATGCGGAATTCGCGCGGCGGAAACCAGTTCTGCGTCGTTTCGCCGCCGTACTGATTCGTGAAGCGGTAACTGACCTCGGAACGGTCCGCGAGGTTCGAGACGCCAAACGTCAGGTCGAGCTGGCGGTTCGCGAATGTGTAATCGAAGAACAGGTTCATCATCACGTAGCTCGGCGTCGTGTAGTAGAACGAGTTGCCGAAAACCGTATCGGCGTACTGGTCACGGTACTGGAGCTGATAGCGTGACAGCAGGCTCGAGCCGTTGCCGAACTTCGTCGTCTGCGACAATGCCAGCGTCGCCATGTACGGCGGCAGGTTTGGCGGCGCGTTGCCATAGACATCGCGGTAACCCTTGGCGCGCAACGCCGTCAGCAGCGCCGGGCCGTTTGGCAGGGCCGGATTAGGGATACCGAACTCGGCATCGATGAACGCCGTCTCGCCATACTGCGCCGCAAATTCGCTGTTGGCGGCATTGCCGGCCAGGTTGTCGATCGTTTCGATGTGAGTCGCGATACGACCATGCTCGGCCGTGACAAAAGCATCGATGCGAAAGTGGGCCGGCAGCAGTGCGGTGAACTCGCCCTCGAAGCCGTAGATCGTGACCTTCGGCAGGTTGTCGACGCCGCCGTCAAAATTGATCAAGTCCTCGGCGTGATACTGCATGTTCTTGTCGATGTAGTAGAACGCGGCGAGATTTGCGAGGAAGGTGTGGTCGAGCAGCGAGCTTTTCGAGCCCACCTCGAACGCCGTAATCGTCTCCGGCGCGTAGTTGGGCGGAACGACGGCGGGCGCGGTGCCAGGATTGCCGCCGCCGGGCTTGTAGCCGGTGGAGATACTGCCGTAGAGCAGGTTGTCGGGGGTGATCTGCTCATCGACCCCGGCCTTCCACGTCAGCTTGGATGAGTGTTGGCTCAGGTGCACAAGGCCGCCGCCGATGCTCGGGTCTCCGAAATAGTTGTCGAGGAA
>Ga0182024_10012221_pt1 | contig 17026 bp, 24 predicted proteins | sample P32metaG_FD_120480 | JGI IMG/M metagenome (GOLD analysis project Ga0182024, IMG submission 120480) | Permafrost microbial communities from Stordalen Mire, Sweden - P3-2 metaG (Illumina Assembly) | ecosystem: Environmental > Terrestrial > Soil > Wetlands > Permafrost | place: Sweden: Stordalen...
CCGGATGGCTCTGGGTTGCCTGTGGGACACGGCACGGTCACGCAAGGACGACACGACTATCAGATGCTCTGCGCGAACTGCCATGGAGATCACGGCCAGGGAGTAACGCAATATCCCGCGCTTGTTGGAGGCCGGGGCACGCTGCGGAGCAAGGATCCGGTGTTGACAGTGGGCAGCTACTGGCCTTATGCGACCACGGTCTGGGACTACATACATCGCACTATGCCGTATCCGCGACCTGGAAGCCTTACGCCCGACGAGACCTATGCGGTTACGGGGTTCATTCTGTACCTCAACGGAATTGTCGACGAAAAAGCGGAGCTAAACGAAACGACGCTGCCTCGCGTGAAAATGCCGAATCGGGACGGTTTTGTTCCCGATCCTCGCCCAGACGTGCCAGCCAGGAAAACCGGAAAATAGATGGACAATGATTCTATATTTTCGGTATAATGGAATTATGAAAGGCCCTCAATCTTCTCAAATCGTACGCTACGCCGATATGTTCTCGGCCATGGGCACCGAAGCGCGGCTACGCATCATGCGGCTGCTGATGACGGCGGAGCCGGAGGGGCTGGTGGTTGGAGACATTCAGTCGGAACTGGAGATTCCCAATTCAACGCTCTCGCACCACCTCGACAAACTGAAAAACGAAGGCCTGGTTACCGTACGCCGGGAAGGAACCTTCCTCTGGTATAGGGCCAACACTCACGCGCTCAAGGACCTTCTTAGCTTTTTGTATGCCGAATGCTGCACGCGTAACCGGGTCGTTGCCCCAAAGGACATTATCTCAATTTCAAAATAGGAAGGAGACTTCGATGAATTCAGGCGATCTCAAAGACGTTGTGAAAGAAAAGTACGGCGAAGCGGCAAAACGCGCCGCAGCGGGAGTTGGCTCGGCATGTTGCGGAGCAAGTCCCGCGTCGAGCATGGATGGGTGTGATCCGATCACCTCAAACCTTTATGGAGCTGGAGAAGCGGCGGCAGTGCCGGAAGCGGCCCTCCGCGCGTCTTTAGGCTGCGGAAATCCAACAGCTCTCGCGAAGCTACAACCGGGTGAAACGGTCCTCGACCTCGGTTCGGGCGGGGGCATTGATGTGTTGTTGTCCGCGCGCCGTGTTGGTCCAGCGGGGAAAGCCTACGGGCTTGATATGACCGATGAGATGCTTGGTCTGGCGGAGGAGAATAAGCGCAAGTCGGGTCTTACAAATGTGGAATTCATGAAAGGTGAAATCGAGAACATCCCGCTGCCCGAAAACACGGTGGATGTGATCCTTTCGAACTGCGTCATCAATCTTTCTGGCGACAAAGACCGAGTCCTGCGGGAAGCGTTCCGCGTCTTGAAGCCGGGCGGGCGTTTTGCGATCTCGGATGTTGTCGTCCGGGGTGAAGTGCCTCAAGAAATTCGCCGCAGTATCGAACTGTGGGTAGGCTGTGTGGCCGGTGCCCTTTCGGAGAGTGAGTATCAGGAAAAGCTCAAGGCTGCGGGTTTCGAGTCTGTCGAAATTGAGGCCACGCGGATTTACAACGTCGATGACGCTCGGGAATTTCTTGGTGCGGCGGGCATCGACGTGGACGTTATCGCACCACAAGTCGAAGGCAAATTTATCAGCGCCTTTGTCCGTGCGAAGAAACCAAGGACGCCTGCCCCCCTCTTGGCTTTATGAAATGTTTAGAATTCGCTATTGCGGTCGATCAAACATACTCAACAATTCCGACGATTTTGATTTGATTAAGTACATGACGCATGCCCTCATATATTAAGAACATTGCGCCGATCCTCCTTGGTTTGGCAGCGGGTGTTTTTTTGGTCTCGCAGCAGGCTGTCAATGCACGACTTCGTGTCAACGTCCAATCCGCTTACTGAGCTGCTTTCTTTAGCTATGCGGGCGGCACAGTTGCCACGCTAATTGTCCTGCTCATGATTCGGGAACGCATACCTTCGAGTACGCAATTAGGCGATGCGCCGTGGTGGGCTTGGATTGGCGGTGCCTTTGGAGCGTTCTATATTGTCGCTGCCATTTTGTTGCTGCCACGCCTCGGAGCGACAGCGAGCGAACCCACGGTGATAGAGTCTGAGTCGAATCCAGTGACCGACAACCCGAGTTTGGAGCCATCAATCACCGAGCGTCCGAAGCCAGCGGTGCCGCCGCCCATCGGGGAGACCATCGAGGAATTCGTCGCCCGTGAGTTGAAGAAGTTCCAAGATGAGCATCCTGGGTATCGGTACACAAAGTAGGGGGGGCATCCCGAAGTACGAGTAGCCGCCTGCCGCCGAAGCGCGCCGCGCACATGGCACGTTCAGTGATATCAGCAATCCAACCTTGTGAAGAGAGACTGAGTAGAGCAGACAGACTCCCTACAGGCTTACAGCAGACCATAGACAATCATGAGCGCGTTACGATTGAGAGGTGTTGCTCTTGGGTTTGCTGGAATGCGAGCATCATGACATTTGAAATGAGATTGCCGTCCGGCTTGGGGTAATCGCACGCTCACGATAGTGGTTCAGCGTTACGATTGGTGGACGGATTGACCTTTTGTAGTCAGACGCAAGAGAGTTTTTCTTCACTTTCAATTATGCCGTCCGTTAAATTCTCAGAAAAAATGGTCATTTCCGTTCAATTCAATTAATTATAGGGCGTTTATCTGTCGAAACGGCATGGTTACAGACGCAGCATTCACGATTTAACCTGTTTGGAATCAAATAGCGCCGTCGGCTACTGGGCAGCTACGAAAGGTTACAGACGTACCTGGGCACCAAGGATGCCGTCTCCAGCCCGCAACCGTAACGCGAACGTGGCTGCAGGGCGTTCTGGCTGGGATTAAGAACGCCAGGAAATCGCTCTGCAGACAGGGCACGGCGATACAGCGGTGAGCGCAGGCGAACGCACGGGCTTCGGATTGCCGGTTTCCATGGTGTATGAGCAACCGCTCCGCAAATCGGCTTTCACGGCGTTTATCGTGGTCTGGACGGCACTCGGTGTGCCGGGCTTGGCGCGGCACGGTCGCCGCAACGGTCGCGGGACCCGGCGGGCTGAGTTCGAACACAGGGGTACAGACGACTATCGGGCTCTGAAATGTGACATTACGAGAAAAAGCCACCTGAATCGGGGATGGCTGGTTGAGCGATGCAAAGGGCTTGCGGTGGCGAGAGGTGACAAAATGGCTAGACTGTCACTTCATCCGAAGGCGGCCATCAGGGATTCGTGTCAGGCTTCCGAGGCTTGCTCATCACTGACGTGGGTGTAGATCATCGTGTTCGAGATGTTCTTGTGACCGGCTCGCTGCTGGATGGCGTAGATATCCGCGTGCTGTGCCGCCATCGTCGAGCAGAGCGAATGCCGCAAGATGTGAGGGTGCGCTAGATCGGCAGGAACGCCCGCAGCCGTCGCATACGCTTTGAACAGCCGCAGGAACTGCATCCTCGTCATTGAACCGCCCTTCGCGCTCGGGAACAGCACCTTCGAGCCATCCTCGCGACGTTCCTTGAGCCAAGCCTTCAATGCCACGATTTCATCGAGCAACGGTTCGCCCTTGTGGCGATGACATTTCGCTGTCCAGACGCTGAATGTTTCGATATTTGTTCCGATTTCTTAAAAAATAGGGAAATGGTGGCTATTTTGGTCGATTTGACCAAAACAGTCTTGGCGGCACGGTGGGCAACGGAACGGGCGCGCGCAGTTCGAGCGCGAGGGTACAGACGATCATCAGTCGGGTTAACACAATGAGATAGTGTTAAGGCGAGCCCCGATTTCAAAGGGCTTATGGTCGAGGAAAGAAGGCTTTCAGGGGCGGGATTTTCGGGTAGTGTTAACCCCGAAAGTTGATGGCAGCCTGGCGGGCGTGGTTGGCCGCCTTATACGAGATATCGAAATAGCGGCGGCTGGAATCAACCCGAGCGTGGCCCAGGCAAGCAGCCACCACTTCAATGCCGTGACCGCTGTCGTGTAGGTCTTGCCCGAGCGAATGCTTCAGGGCATGTGGCGAGGATTTGTGGGCGGGCAGGTTGGCGGTCTTGGCGTGCTTCTTGAACATCTGGTAGACGCTGATTCGGGACAGCGACGCGCTCTGAGGGTTGGGGAACAAATAGGCACCCTGCGGGCGCACGGCGAGCCATTCGGTGAGGGCTTTACGAGCGTCCAGTAACTTGATGCCGTTCGGCAGGATCGCTTGCAACGTCTTGTTGCTGTGCTTCAGCCGTGTCACGGCAATCGTCCAGTCTTTCTCGTTCACGGCAGACCGCAGCAAACCGCCTGCCTCCGACGCTCGCAAACCGTGATGGTACATAAGAACGAGCAGGCACCAGTCCCGGATGCTGGATTCCCTAGCGGCTTTCAGCAAGCCCATTAGTTCGTCGCGGTTCAATGGCTCCATGCGTTTCATCGTTTCACCTTTCGTGGCCGCCCGCCTTTCAGTCCATTCTTGCGCGCCGCCCGAGCCTTTTCGACCGAAGTCGCGGAGCCGCCCTTCGCACCGATTTGCCTCAAATACTGGCGGACGGCTTTGTGCATGATGGCATTATCCCAAGTGGCTTGGGTTATTGCAATAGTACGTCAGTACCGAATTTCGCTCCCACCCCTCAGCCCCACAGCCCGAAATCGATCACCGAGGGTCAATCCACTTCGGCGGCGCGGGTATGTCACAAAACATAAAGATGAGTTTGAGCGGCTAGAAAAATAAAGAAGGTTCCTGGCGTTCTGAGTTGGCGATCAAAAGCCCCGAGTACCGCTACCGCCAGCAGGGCTTTGGCACCGCTAACACACAACCTCGCGCAGAGTAAATATCCCTTACATTTCGAGACTTTTCGTTCCTTAGGTAGAAGGGCTCTGTGCCGCTTCGAGCACCGTCTGTTCCTGTCCGACTGGAGAAACGATATGACTCTCGCGCAATTGATGGATGAACGTCATGCAGCCTACGTGGCCGCCTCGGCGAAAGGATTCAGCGGGTCGTGTCTGGAATTGTGGCGTAGCGCGAACCGAGACTACGTCCTGGCCAGACACCGGAAGGCTTTAATGACCCCCGAAAAGGGGGGTATCGGCGTAGCCAGAACGACTTTGGTGGGCGGCGAGCCACTTTACCCAGCCCAGCCCGCTAAATCGATCTCGCGCCATTTGCCAAGCGCAGGCGGGCTGAAGAATTAGAGGAGGTTTGAATCACATGGCAACAGCAACACAAAGTCCAAGGGTTCTCACCCTGGAGGAATTTCACGCAAGTCCGGTGTACCGCGCGCTGACTGACCGTCAGCGCAAATGGGTGGACATCGTCGTCGTTACGCGAGACCCCGACCGCGCCACTCGTGAAGCATTCGGCGCGACAGCCAACGATGCCTACGCAAAGATGCTGACGGGAAAGGTCGAAACCGCGCCGCGTGTACGCGCCGCGATCCATTTTTACTTTGGCCGCACGGAGCGTGAGGCGTTCCTTGAAGACGTAAAAACAGACCTGCGTCGAAGCAAACCTGGGAGTATCGCGCGCACCAAATTCGCGGCTCTGTACGCGAAGTTGACGTTCGGCGTCGATCCTGAGTCTGAAGCGGAGGGCACGAACACGCCCGACAAATTCGCGATTGGCGAAAAGTTCAAACAGAACGGTCAAACGTATCAAGTCGTCGCCGAAGAGGTTTCCTGATGCCGTACGACTCTACCCAACCTGTGGAACGCGGCGGAGCAACGATTGTTCCCAATCCCAAAGCAGAAATAAAAACCCCAGTGGAGCCAGCGGTCGTAGACGAGCCCTTGACTATCGGCGGCGTGGTCTTCCCTCGTGTCGTAAGCCAACGCATCCGGTCAATGAACCAAACGGAGCGCGCAGCCTGGGACGCCAGTCGATTGAAGTGCCTCACCGACCAGTTGTATCTCAGCGATATTTTGGGATTCGATCTTGTACCTAATCCTCACGCCGCGTTGTTCGCACAATTCCTTCGGAAGCAGCCAGGGGTGAATCTCTCGGACCTAGATACTAAGTTCAAAAAGCGGATGGTTCTGTGGCATCGCGGCTCGGCGAAAACGACGTGCATTCGCGTTGAGATGGCGCAGTTGATTTTGAACTACGCGAACATCCGGCTTTGCTTTCTCACGGGCTCGGACACCATCGCTAAGAAACAATTACTAGCATTGAAACAGATTTTTGAAAAACCGAACCCCGAGTTCCTGTGGCTCTTCCCCGAGTTCTGTTTGACGAGCAGGCAGAGTAAAAAGACCAAAGAGTGGGAAGACGTGCAGGACGAACTGGGCAATGCCCACGAGTTCACGGTTCCGTGCCGCACGACTACGGTGTTCGCCGACCCGACGTTTGCAATTTCCACCACGAAGTCAGTCAAGGCTGGTTCGCACTACGATGCGATTTTTATTGATGACCTGGTGACTGAGGTGAACAGCAAGAATGCGGCGCAATTGGAAAAGTCCTATCAGGATTATCTGGACATCTGCCCTTTGCTGGACCCCGTGGGATTCATTTTTGTCACGGGTACTCGTTACTCTTTTGGTGATGCATACGAGCGGATTCAAGAGCAGGCATTGACCGCAGGCGAAGCATCGATCTGGAAGTTTTCCATCAGGGATTGTTACAGCGCGGGCAACTGCAAGAATTGCGGGCACTCGGAAGTTTCCCATGACCGAGACGTGAACATCGTGCAGCCGCCGTGCGGCGTGGGAATAAAGTGCGCGTGCCCAGGATACGTCTCGGATGGCGGGCGCATGCCGTTGTTTCCTGAAGTGAAAACGAAAGACGGTCGGACGTTTGGATTCACGTTGGACGGATTGGAAAAGATCAAGGCTGAACTGGGTCCGCAGGTTTTCGCCAATCAGTATCTCAACTCACCGCTGGCGGCTGAGACGCAGCATTTTACCGAGACGATAATCGGCGCGCAAACGCTGCACGACATGAATGAGATTCCCAGTTATCTCCAGTCTTCTACTTTCGTGGTGGGAGACTTGGCGTACGGCGACAATGAAAGCAGCGACCTTTCCGTTTTGTATGTCTGCCGCAAATGGCAAGGCAAGTTGTACGTTTTTGAATGTCGCGCGGGTCGATGGCAGTCTCATGAACTGGTAACGAATATTATCCGAATCCTGCTGGACCCAAACTGCCGACCCAACGTCGTCTATTTGGAAAAAACTTTGGGCAGCAGCCATTTGCATGAACTAATTATTGCGCGGGCCACCGCGATGGGGATGCCGTCAATTCCCATTCAGTGGATAAAGCCATCTCAGCAGAAGAACGCGAAAAACATTCGCATCGGCAACATCCAAGAGCCTCTCCAGAGTAAAAGGCTTTGGCTGTACAGCGGCATGCCGTTCTATCAGGACTTGGTGGACCAACTTGTGAAGTGGCCGCGAATGAAGCATGACGATTTCGCCGATTGCTTGGGCCGCGTGACCGAAGCCCCGACTGGATATGAAACCGAGGGGCCTCCCGTGCAGACTGTGGGCAATTGGTTGAAAGAACTCCACAAAGCGAAAGATGTGGACGACGACTATCCCGATAGCGGCGGCGGGTCGGGCATGAGTTGCGGATAATTCGATGAACGACAAACGCAAATATGCTACGGCCATTCATGAGGCAGGCCATTGTGTCGTGAACCACCTGCTTGGAGATGAAGTGATGTTCGTCACAATTCACAACTGTGACGGCAACGGCATGACCACAGTCGGGAACAGTTCGGATGAGAACTCCGTCATCGGAGGTTTTGCGGGACCGTGGGCTCAGAAACTGTTTTCAGACGAACCCCCGACACTGATGGAGTGTTCTGATGACTATGACCAAATAAATCGCATTCTGGGTATTTCTTCTGCACATCACCCGCGAGTTGCCTTACGCGAAAGATTGAAAGAGAAGTCACGCGAAATGGTGATTGCACACGAGAAACAAATTAGAGCCGTCGCAGACTTGTTGTCCGAACGTGGTTATCTGGGCTTCCACTGGGACGACGGCGCGAAGGCTACCGAAACTTTGAACGTGCTGGTGGGTGTGAGTCACAAGAGGAGAGCAGCATGAGCCAATATTATTTGTGTCCCATCACATCGCAGCAGCAAACTATCGGTGGACAGACTCTGACGATATCAGCCCCGAAATATCTGCAATCGGACCTAGCGGGACTGACTTTCACCTGCGTGCCGTTCGGCGGTGAAGGCTGGGGTATCGTAACTTTGGCCGCAGCCAACTCAGCACTCAATGCCGAAAGCGATGTCTACCGCTTCCCCGCAGACCTGACCACGGTAATGCAGGATGCCGATGTTTCAACCCTGGCCGCATACCTTGCGACCGCAAACTGCCCATCGGATTCAATTGTTGCGGGGATGTCTTTCAACGACGCGCTGCAAATCATCGCCAAGATTTTCCTAGTGGCTCAAGCGATCAACGGGCCAGCCGTCATCCTCGCAACCCAGCGCGTATGATTTCTCGGGAGTGGCATCCACCGACACAATCGGAGCGATGTTGGAAAATGTGTCGCAACAAATTACGCAACCCGTGACTCTCGGGGAGTTTTAACCGTGGCTATCTACTTAAACCCGCTTGGTTCAGATTCCTTCGGCTACGCGGATGTGAGCCCGCTTCCGAATCCGCCTTGGGTACCAGCGATAGGTTTTTACTCCGATGATGTGTTGCAAGTCGCCAGCAATCTTTGCGAGGTAACGTCATCGGAACAAGGTATCGAATACTTTAACATCACTCTGCCCGATGACCAGTACGCATCGGCCACATTGGCGAATTTGGGTGTTGGGGCGAATCTCGCCCTCGGCTTCATTCTGATTCGAGCAACCTCTGAGACGGATAGCTTTTTTAGCAACTCCTACAACCTGCTCATCAGAAACAACGGCACAGGATGGGGTGCGTCAAGTGCTGGTGTTGCACTTCTTCGGTCTTCTAACTCAGTCAGCGGAACTACAGTTCTTGGTTCAGCCACGGGGCTCACGCTAAACATTGATGACGTGTGGACGGCGGTTGTGATTGGAACCACCCTCACCGTACTTCAGAACGGCGTGTCCGTGCTGTCCGTGAGTAATTCGACCTACGCATCAGGTCAAACCGCTTTGGCTGCGGAACTTTCTAATTCGGATCTGACCCAGTTCCAAGTTTCCAATTTCTCTACAGGTCAAGCTGCGAATAATCCCGCCGTTGCGACGAGCACATTTTCGCCAGCAGCAGGCGCGGTTTCTCCGAGCACATCAGTCACATTACTAAACGTAAATTCAGCACTGGGTGGCTTTGAGATGTTTTACACGACCGATGGCTCCGCACCAACCGTGGATTCAACGGAGTACACATCGCCAATCACGCTCAGCGCGCTTCCCGAAACGATCAACGTGCTGGCTGCAGCAACGGGTTACTTGTGGAGTGCAACTGCAAGCGCGACGTACACGCTCAAATCATCCAAGCCGCCGACGCATTCAGTGTTTGGCACGGCTCCATCGCGTTTTGGTTCGCAGATTACGGCGGGTCGCGTCGTAGGTAGCGGCTCTACGAAGATCGAAAGTGGAGATTAAAAATGGGAAACGAGATCAGAGTCACACGCGAACAATTTTTAGCGACACGGGAAGTTTTTGCTCGTCATCGCCAAGCAAGACGGGCGGCAATGAATGCTGTTGCGACGGCGCAGCCCGTTCCATCTTTGCCCGCAACGGCTCCAACGGCGGTTACGAACATTTCTTGGATTCAGGCACTGAAGGCGAAGGTTACGGCTTGGCTCAAGAAACTCCCGTGGCTCCTCGGCATAAATCGCAGTTAATCATTGGACAGTCTTACTGCATTTTTCTCCGACGAGCACGCTTTTGCTGCGGCGTAATCTCGCCGCTGTTATCGCCAACAATTTGCGGTCAACGGGCTTCAATGCCGCAGGCAGCATGATTGGCGGCGGGTCGTACTCTGCGATTTGGCGAGCCAGTTCTAGCCGTTCCGCGCGGAGGAATTCTTGCTGCAGTTTGTCGAACAGTTTTTCTTTCGGATAGACCACGGTGGATTTTTTCATTTGACGCTCCTCGTAGCAAGGATGAAATCGTCTCTTTATTCGGTCATCGCCTTCCGAACAATCTTATCGAATGGCGATTCTCGTTCTGCCCGACGCGCCTGTCGTTTGGCGTGATACTCCCGACCTTGCTGCTCATTCTGCAACCAAACGGCAATTAATTCCTCGTCTGATAACTTCTCAAGCGTTTCCCTGATGGCACCATTGCCATTGTGTGCCAGCAACCTTTGGCGTAACAGGTTGGCGAAGTGCGGATTTGATTTGATTCGAGATTCAGATGCGCTGGTCATCGTCATCGCGCCACCACCAACAGACCTTCACCGCGCGCACCTAAAACGATGTCGGCCACGTATCGAGGTTCGCAGACGACCGCATTGCCGAACAGCTGGGTTTCGTCACCGATGACGTTTTCTTGAAGCCATGTTTGACCCACAGGGGAAACAGGACGCAGGAGGAAAACAGAACCGTGGTTTTCAACCAGGATGTCGGGCGAGGGCTGAAGATGGGATTCCGAGCCAGTAGGACTGGACCCAGAACATGCGAATGCGTTTTTCATATCGCTCCTTTGTGATTGCGAGACGCCAGGATGTGGTAGGGATCGACTTACCGTAAGGTGGGTTTGCACCCCCTAAAATCGGGTTGCCGCATCTGCCACGACATCTGGCTAAAGCACCGTGACCTTTCGGGCTCGGTTGCCGACGCGCTACATCTGCGTCTCTTGATACGCTGCCATGCTACGTCATGAAACGGGATTTCAGCAACGGTACAGAAGTACCAGTCGTACTGCTTGCAGAACTATCGGTCAGCCTGGAAGTCCATCCTGCGCCGTATAGTGGTAAAGAATCTCGTCCGAGCGCATTGAGACTTTTGTGGCCCTATCCTGAAATCTCACGTTATTCTGTTTGCCTTCGGAACTCTTCCAATTGCGATTCGTTGAAAGTGACGAGCGGCAGAGAAAGGGTGGTGCGGCTTTCTACCTGCAACAACCATTCCTTTGCGTACTGTTGGCGTCTCTCAAGCGGCATCGTCGAATCCTGCATCGTTGTCAAGTATTCCAGCAGGGTTTCTTTGCCTACCAGTATCAGTGGTCCCAATGGTTTTGGCGTCTCTCGGAAAGGCAGGAACCTGAGTCGATACTTCGGAGTAGCCGCGACATCGTCGCAATTTTCCCAATGAATATCTAAGCTGCCCTCGAACATGTGCTTTCTCACACTCTCTCAACGCAGGATGAAAGAAGACGGCTCAATTGTGTCATTGCTTTGGAGATGACGAGGTGTTCTCATTTCTAATTGAGCCGCCTGTCTTCCCCGCTGTAACCCAACAAGCGTCTAGATTATCGGTCACTGCTGATGTAACGGTGTTGTTGCTCTTATCCTTCACGACCCACAGCATCTTGATGAGTTCTGGAGTGCCTGAACCAAGATCAAATTCATAGCGATAATGTCCATCGTGCCACTTTGGCTCTTCCTTGATAATAGCATCCGAGATTGGGGCCTCAATCCGCGCGTCAAACAAATCCTTATTTGCGCATTTCTGCTGGTCTTTCTTCGACAAATTCACTTGGTTGGTATCTGTCGAGCCTGATGGCAGACTAAACTCAAGAATTCCTTGAAATGGCGACCGCACAGTTTTGGAGGGCACGACATCCCACTCTACATTTGTTGGCGGCCCGAGATAATAAATGTGAACCTTGCAGTCGTCTTGCGAACTGCTCTTGTGCGCAGGACATTGCTTTACGGCAGCGGCTATCTGCCGCATTTGCTCTATCGCTTTTTGCTTTGGAGCGTCGTCTTGCGCGGTAGCAAGGCCGCCGAACAAAAGCAGAACTATCGCTGTTGACCGCTTTCCGAAATCCGCCAGATGTTTCCTTTTGAACATAGTAAATCTTACCACAGCGCAAGTTGGATACCCTTTCTCAGACCATCAATATCTGAGCCATCTTGCGCTGGATGTTCTTCCTGGCATTCTTGCTGAAGTTCTCCGATGATCATTCGCAATACAGTTTTGGAGTGGTATCGCGACGACTTCGGTTTCTCCAAACCGATTATCGATGGCTTTGTACGCCTGGTGGAAGAGCAAGCTGATGCAGCCCAGCAGCAATATAATGCGGGCAAACAGATCGACTCCATCGAAGAAGACCTTGGTGAAGATGGCGTTCACGGTTACATCGTTGAAACCTTCCGTGGTTTTGACAGCGACTCCTACGATGTCGAGTCGCTCTGGAAAGACACCTTTCCCAGTTTACTTCGCCGATCCGCACTGATCACGGTATACGGATACTTCGAGCACGAATTGGTTAGGCTCTGCAATCGATTCAAACATGAAAAGAAGTTTCGATTGTCGGTTACCGATTTAAAGGATGACGGAATCAAGGGCGCAGTAAACTACCTTGAGAAAGTTGCGAATCTCGATGTCCACAAAAGCGGTGCGGAGTGGAAATCTATGAATCACGTCAGAGTAATTCGCAACACGGTTGTCCACAGAGATGGCGGAATTCGTGATCAGCAGGAGCAGATTCTCCCACAGGTTTCTGAAGCCATCGAACATCTGAAATATATTAAGAGAGATGATTACGACGTGATCCTTGAGAGCGGTTTTGTTGCGCAAGTCGTGGAAATGTTTGGGCGGTATTTCAAACTGATTGACGATTCGATTCAGGCTGCGGAGCAACAGGCCAAGTGATTCTCAGTGCGTCGTTACGGCGGCAGAGCAAGATTCGTCGCCCTGCTCAAGCCCCCACGTCGAATCCCCATGCTTCACGACGTAGATGGGCTTCCTTGCCCGCTCCTCAAGGTCTTCCATCGATCCGGCGTCGCGTTCGACCTGCTTGATCGATGCGAGAGTATTCACACCGCAATTGTCCTCGACCGAGATGAGAAAACGCTGTTGTCCATCATATCCGACGAAGCTGTTTCCCCCAGCTTGGTCAACGTCGGACAGCAAATGACGTTCGACAACTTTTGTCGCAGCCTCGAATTCCCCTTCCGCTATCTTGTCTGCGGCGGCTGTTTCAGCCCGATGAAATGTCTCGTCGTACTTTCGCAGAAGGGTATCCCAATTTCCCCACACCGCAGGGATTCCGATCAGGAGGGTGAACCCTACGGTCGCAAGAATTGCCTCTTTCGTTTTCTTAGTCACCCAACCACTTTCTTGTTTGACGCTTCAACACAACACGTCCTTGATCAACGGAGTCCGCTCAACACGGATTTCCCCGATGGCCGTGGGGTATCTTAACTCGCTCACAGCGCGTCCCGCAATTGCGGGGGGCGATACAAGGATCGGCACGCCCTCTGATAGTGGTGTCATTTGAAAACCCACGATTTCATCAGTACACTCCCTCGCGGGAGTGAATATGGTTTGGTTGCGTAATTGGTGGGCTACTTTGTCTGGGGAGTCAAAGGCAGCGATCATCGCAGCGATTGTCAGTCCCGTTGTGGCTGCAATTCTTGGTTTCCGTATGCGCTTGATCAGATGGTTCTACATTAGAACCGTTGAAAAGTTGGATGCAGCGCGAGAGCAAATTCGTAAAGAATCTGCTCAGGGGATACGCACTAGGCTCGGGGGTCCAATCGCTGATTTACCTGAATACTCCATATCCCTTGAAAAGCTGGCGAAGAAAGCCAACATTTCATTGTGGCGTGCTCGTCGTGCGACCCAATGGCAAATTAGATTGAAAAGGTTCGGCTAATCAATCCAAAAGCACGTCCGCGCTAGCGGCACGGAGCGCGAGTGCTCGCATTATACCGTGTGACTGGCTTCTGCTTTCGCAACCCAGGGGACGCTATGAACAAGTTAATTGTAGCAGTAGCGTGTTTGGCATTCGTGCCAGCAATCAAGGCTCAAGTCAGTTGCTCTGCTCTCGTCCCGGCTAGCACCTGCAAGACGATCTCAAGACTAGCGAACGATTCCCTTAATCGTCTGCTGAACTATCCCGTACCAATGGAAGTATTAACGCCGGATGAGTTCAGCAAACGCAAAGCAGCGATAAGAAAGGAAGATGACAGCACAGGAAGAATTATGTGTGATCCCAGCGCAGTGGCAACCTCGTGTCCTCATACGCAGAAACTACAAGAGTTTTACATGACGTGGACGGACGACATGGTGTTTACGAGGGAGCGTGATAGTCAAAGTTCTTTTCCGACGAAGATAATCGTTTCGACGGACGAGTTCGAGCACATGGTTTCTAATGACAAGGAATGCCCTTGCGTTGTTACCAAAGATAAAGACGGAAGGACAAGGTGACGAATAAGTATGGGGTCGTCATCAAGGTTTTCGTTTTGGACGGCAAAGTGTCGATTGATAAGATTAGCGAAACCTTAATTTTCATTGAAGGCTATTTTAGCGGGTTGGTCTCGATGGGTTTGTCAAACCAGGAAGTATGGATTAAAACACACTAGAAGTGTTCTCGCCGAGGGACTCAGAGTTGTGTCACGCGAACACCACGACAATCAAAATTTTCAGGAATCAACAAAGCGACTCGCACGGCAGAGGGAGGGGTCATGGGTGAACCTTGTCAGTGGGTCTACCGTTACAACGGGAAGGATGAGGGGCAGGAATTTGAAGATGATTTTGACGGCGAAATGCCGATGCCGAAGAAAGGCGACATCATTCCGCGTAAGGGGAAGCGATGGCGGGTAGTGATGGTAAACACGACCACTGTGCTATCCCCCAAGCCGCCGATACCTGTCCACACCGTTGCGCTGTCCGACGATCTAAGGGAAGAATGATGCTCCTCATTGAGCGACCCATTACGGTCGAGCGCATTAGAAATTTCTCTACAACCTTCAGTGAGGGACCACGGGTCGAGTATAAGGCGAACTTCGATGGAAACGTTCGAGAGAAAATCGCCAAAGTGGTCTCATCGTTTGCGAATTCACAGGGCGGGGTTTTGGTTATTGGAATAAACACGCTCAAAGGTGTACCGCAGCCACCATTTGACGGATTTGTGGAGCCAGAGAACGAAGAGCTCAGGTTGACGGTCGAAAATCTTTGCCTGAAAAATATCTACCCGCCGCTTTTGCCAGAAAACATCACGGTTGTAAGAAGTGATATCGCAGGTCGCGTGTTCCTGGTTATTGAAGTCGACGAAAGTTCCCAGGCTCCTCACGCTATCGAGAATACGCAGAAAGTTTATGTTCGCACGGGTGACGCAAGCAATCCGTGTGATCTAGCCCAAGTGGACCTAATCCTTGACCTGGTAAAGAGGCGAAGTAATCCACTCGCGCTGAGGAACAAACTCGTAACCGACGCGCAAGAAAGAGCAAAAGACTTAAATAATTTGGGGCTACCAAGGATAGAGATTTCGATCTGCCCGACCTATCCACGAGTGGCACTTTCTGCGCCCACGGATATCTGGACGTTTCTACAACAGATTCAGTTCGCGAACGCACCGAACATGGCGTTGCTCTTGCCCGCCAACAGTCTACGTAGAGTTCCAGACGGGGCTGCGAGTTTAAGTCCACACCCGACCCTCGGAACTCGGCAGTACCTCGAACTTAACAAATACGGTCTGCTGTATGCCTCCCGCCCTTTCGGCAAAAGACCGTGGGTCAATCGCGCAGACCCTCTTCTCCAACTCACGTTCGGAGACCTTCTTCATTTGCTTATGCGCGCCACAACCTGCGCACTATGGTTTTACAAAGACAAGTTCCGAGGGGAAGTTCTGGTGTCCGCGTCGCTCCTCTCGGTCCAGAATCAAATCATGCGTTTCCGAGACGCAGCCCCGTTCTTTGAGGATACCGCCGGTCCAGACGAATTCAGATGCCACGCGGACACCGTTGTTGCGACTCGAATCGTGAGTACAGAAGAATTAGGTCAAAAACAAGCTGAATTTGTGACGGGCGTTTTGATTGAGATCACGTGGGCGTTTTGGCAGGGCGTGAATGAACATCCCACAGCCGATCTGAAGGCTTTCGTTAAGAATAATATTCGTTGACCACTACTGTGAAACGGGATACTCAGGGATATTCGATTTTCGGATGGTGTGGTGAGTCGAGTGAACGAAACGCGGCGAACTGACACATGTCGTATTTTTTGTAACTGCTGCAAGGTGGTCACAAACCATAATCTCGCGCACGTGCGCCGATTCGACCACAGAGCCGACGAGGAGGATGATCGAAGCGAATACGGTGAATCGCGCCTGTGGTTTTGCGCGGGTTGTGATACGTGTACCTTCGAGGAATATAGCACCGCTGATTTTATGCATTCTCAAGTCGGCGATGGAGAATACTCACAGGACTACGTGAGCGTGTATCACCCAAAGCGTGCAATTGGATTTCGATCCTTCAAAGTTTTTCAGAAGTTGCCGCTAAAGTTGCAAAGGGCTTACATCGAAACAATCAACTGTTTCAATGACAAGTCACATCTGCTGTGCGCGGCGGGGTTGAGAGCTTTAATTGAAGGGATTTGCAAAGACAAAGCGATCCGTGGTCCTGACTTAGAATCCAAAATTGACCACATGACGGACGTACTTCCCGAGGAGATTGTCAAAAACCTTCACGGCTTTCGATTCATCGGAAACGACGCAGTACACAAACTTATCTTCCCCGCCGAAATCGAATTGAGTCTGGCAATCGAAGTCGTAGAAGACATTCTGAATTTTCTGTACGCTCTCAACTACAAAGCAAGCATGCTGGAACAACTGAAAGGCAAAGAAACCAGGAAGAAGTCGGTTGGCACCAAACTCAAGACTGCATCGAGCACGTAGTAGCTGGGGCGATCTGCGAACCGGCTCGAAGTAATCGACATGGTGGAGTACGAGTACGGAAAAAGTACGTGAGACGCCCCGAAACAGCCCAAATAACTGCAATTCCACCGAATAAACTTCTGCTCCAAGGCTGGTTGCCATTTGGTTGCCATACTTCTGGTGGGAGATGCCAAACTTGCGGGTTCTAACTGAACTAGAATCAATAAAGTCGAGTGTTTTCAATCGTACTAGAACGAGGTTTGAACTTTATGAGTCCGCTGCTCTAACCAGCTGAGCTACAGGCCCGCCGAAAGCGACCGACTGATTTTATATGGGTTTGCCGAATTGTGTCGAGGATTCGGAACCGCCAAGAAAACGGC
>Ga0182024_10012222_pt1 | contig 17026 bp, 15 predicted proteins | sample P32metaG_FD_120480 | JGI IMG/M metagenome (GOLD analysis project Ga0182024, IMG submission 120480) | Permafrost microbial communities from Stordalen Mire, Sweden - P3-2 metaG (Illumina Assembly) | ecosystem: Environmental > Terrestrial > Soil > Wetlands > Permafrost | place: Sweden: Stordalen...
ACGCTCAAACCACGTAGCGCTCGCCGCGTGGCGATCACGATCGCGGCAATCATCGCAATCGTGCTTGTGGGCGGCCAGTTCGTCGCCCCCTCGATCGCGACCAGCGTGCTGCGCCAGCGGCTGGCGAAGGATGGCAAGGTGCTGAGCGAGCATCTGTCCGCATTCCCCTGGGTCCAGCTCCTCTGGCAGCACGCTGACAGGGTGTCGGCGACGATGGCCGACTACAGCGCGGCACCTGGTCATATCGAGAGCCTGCTGCACCAGGCTGACGGGATCGGCAGGGTGGACGTCTCGATCGGAGTCGTCCACACCGGTCTGCTGACGCTCCACGCGGTGACGTTCACCAAGCGCGGGGACGAGCTCGTCGGCGTCGGCACGCTGGAGCTCTCGGACCTGCAAGCGGCGCTGCCGGTCGTCCGATCGCTGACGCCTGTTCGTGACAGCAATGGCCAGGTTCTTCTGCACGGCACCGCCAGCATGCTCGGCGTCCAGGCCGGCGTGGACGTCGTCATCGCCGCGCGTGATGGCAAGCTCGTGGTCGCGCCATCCGGGCTGCTCGGCGCGTTTGCGACCGTGACGCTCTACGACGATCCGGCGGTTCACGTGCAATCGGTCACCGCCACAACAGTGCCCGGCGGCCTCAGATTCGTGACCAGGGGCAAGGTGACATGACCGCGCCGGGTGGAAACTCGCCGGATTCGCTTTCCACCCGTTGGATCGGGCAACTGATTGGTGAGGGTCATCCGCTGCGGGCATCAGAAACGTTCGTGCTGGCCGGCATCGACTGGCAGGCACCGCACCACGCGCTGATCGAGCTGCGCGCACGGACGCTCGGCGGCGGCTGGACGCCGTGGGTGCGCGCATCGGTGCTCGGGCACGACAGCGACGGCGGTGAAACGGCCGCCTACGCCCTGGTCGGCGAGCCCGTCTGGACAGGTCGTGCTGACGCTGTGCAGCTACGCAGTGACGTGCCCGTCGAGGGGCTGCGCGTGCATTTCGTGAGCGCCGCCGTGGTTGGCGGGGCGACGGTCGGGGCGGTTGACAGGGCGGCGGTCGGGGCGGTTGACGGGGCGGCGGTCGGGGCGGTTGACGGGGCGGCGGTCGGGGCGGTTGACGGGGCGGCAGCAGCCGGCGGAGCGTTCCCGCTCGCGGAGCCGCACCTCCCGGCGGGCCCCGGCCAACCACCGATCATCGCCCGCCGCGCCTGGGCCGGCGACCTCGAGCCGCGCTTCCCGCCCATCTACGGGGACGTGCGCCTCGCGTTCGTGCACCACTCGGTGACCGCCAACGGCTACAGCAGGGGCGAGGTGCCGGCGATCCTGCGCTCGATCTACTACTTCCACACCCGCGTCCGGGGCTGGAACGACATCGGCTACAACTTCGCGGTCGATGCCTACGGTCGCATCTGGGAGGCGCGAGCCGGCGGGATCGACCAGGCCGTGGTCGGCGCCCAGGCCGGTGGCTACAACCTCGAATCGTTCGGGGCGGTGCTGCTCGGCGACTTCGATGCCACCCTGCCGACCAGCACTGCGCGCCGCGCGCTCGCGCACCTCGTCGCGTGGAAGCTCGCCTTGCACGGTGTTCCGATCAGCGGCCGGGTGACCGTGGAGGTCGATCCATCGGACGCTTTCTACACGCGCTTCCGGCCCGGGCAGCTCGTCTCGCTGCCACGGATCGCCGGCCACCGTGACGGCTGCACGACCGATTGCCCCGGAGACGACATGTACTTCAACGGGATGCCACCGCTGCGCCACGCGGTGGCGCAGCTCACCGGGCGTCAGATCAAGCTCACGCTCGAGGTGGGCCCGCCGCCGAGATCGAAGCATTCGGTTCCGCCGTACGCGATCGCTCGCGGCACAAAGATCCAGCCGGCCCGGTATCTGCAGCTTGCGTCCGTGCGTCTGAGAGCTGGCGACGTACTGCCGCTGCACGGCTACCTGCGCAGCTTCGCTGGTGCTTCGCTACGGACCGCGCCGGTCGTGCTTCAGGAGGTCAGCAGCAGCCGCACCACCACCCACGAGGCACCTGTCGCGAGGGCGGTCACACATCCGGATGGCCTCTGGGTCGCACTGTTTTCCCCGCGGACCAATTTGCTCGTGCGGGCGCTCCACGCCGAGGCCCCGGCGGCGGCGTCCGCACTGCTGGCCATCGGCGTCGTGCCGGTGCTGGCGTTGACGCTGACCTCCGCAGATCGGGCCGAGGTCGCCGTGACGGGAACCGTCACCCCGCCGAAGCCGCACGTCGTCCTGGAGGCGATGGACGCGGGCGGCAAACATCAGGTCGTGTTGCGGAAGACCGTCGAGGCGGCCCGGGGCCAGTTCCGTGGCACCCTGCGGCTCAAGCCTGGTCGATACTGGATCACCGCGGGGACGCAGGCCGACGCTGCGAACCTGGCGGGGGCCTCACCGCGGGTAGCGGTGCACGTGTGAAAGCTCAGCGCAGCGAGCTCCGACGCCTCGGGAAGGTTTGACCCCTTCTCGGCGTCATTAAGCTTCAACGGGACTACGCCCTGATGACGATGAAACCCGACAACGACATCCCCGAACGCGAAGCGAAGGTCGTGCAGCTGCTGCAGGCGGCCGCGCGCAGCGAGCGTGCACCCGCGTCCGTGCGCGCCGAGCTCGGCGTGATTCGCGCGCGGGCCGGCGCTCGCCGAGGTCTGCGGCTGCCGCAGCCGTCCCTCCGGCGGCCGGTGCTCCGCTACACGGGTCTGGCAGCGACCGCACTCACCGCTGCCGTCGTCGCGCTGGTGGTGACCTTGGGTGGCGGCGCGGCCAGCCCCTCGATCGCGCAGGCGGCGTCACTCGCGCTGCGCGGGCCTGCGGCGCCCGCACCGGCAGCGGATCCAAGCGCGCCGGCGAGTCTCCTCACCGCGCGCGTCGGTGACCTGCACTTCCCGAACTGGCAGCGCGCCGGCGGCTGGCGCAGCGTTGGCGAGCGCACCGACCGGCTGGCGAACAGGACGGTGCTGACGGTCTACTACGCATCGGGCCGCCGCCGGCTCGCCTACTCGATCGTCTCCACTCCCACGCTTGCCGGTCTACGGACGGGCGGTCAACCCTACGAGTCGCTCTTGGAACACGGTCGCACCGTGGTCGTCTGGGAGGTGCGCGGCCACACATGCGTGTTGTCTGCCGCCGGAATCTCGGCCCCCAGCCTTTGGCAGCTGGCGTCGTTGACTGTCGGCTCGTCCGACTGAGCCAGTGCTCGGCCCTAGTCGAGCTTGAGCGCATCGGCGACGCGTCCCCGCGCGCGGTGCACGCGCGTCGTCAGCGTGGCCTCGCGCACCCGCAGTGCACGTGCCGCCTCGCGGTAGCTGAGCCCGACCACGTCGACGGCAATCAGCGCATCGCGGAACGTCTCCGGCAGTGCCGAGATCGCCGCATAGAGCTCAGCGACTTCGATCTGTGCCTCGGGATTTGGCGCCGAAGGGTCTTCCACGCTCGTCAGGTCGTCGGGAAGCGGGTTGGTGAGTGGCCGTCGGGCGGCCGTCCGGCGGCTACTCACAAAGGTGTTGCGGAGCACGCGCAGCAGATAGCCGATGTCGTCGTCGGCGTGGAGCCAGCGTGGCTTGAGCAGCACGCGGACGAATGTCTCCTGCACCAGGTCCTCAGCTTCCTCGCGCGAGCCGCAGAGGCTCCACGCGGCGCGGTAGAGGCGGTCGACGTGGTCGCCGAGGGATGCTGGGTCAAGCTGGTGTCCACTGGTCATGGCTCGGGCGCCAGCATACGGCCGGCCATTACGGCGCACGGCACAAACGACTCGGGAAGGAATCCGCCGGAGGCGGCGTCCTTCTCGATAACCGGCTCTCCACGGGGCCCGGCAACACCAAACGGCAACACCAAACGGCAACACCAAACGGCAACACCAAACGGCAACACCAAACTGGAGGAATCCGATGTTCAAATACCGCTACGTCGCAGTTGGAGCGACGCTGGCCGCGATCGCCGGCGGCGCGACGGGCCTCGCGGCCACGGCGGCCACCGCGGCAACCGCGCATCCGGCGAGCGCGGCCGTGCTCAAGGTCGCCAGCGTGAAGGTCGCAGTCGGCTCGACCAACAAGTCTTACAAGGTGCTGGTGAACGCGAAGGGCAAGCCGGTCTATCTGCTGACGGGTGACAGCGCCTCGCACCCCAAGTGCAAGTCAAACTGCCTGACGTACTGGGCGGCGGTCACCACGACCTCGAAGAAGCCGACGGTTGGCGCCGGCGTCACGGGCAAGGTCGGCGTCTGGCATCACAGTGGCATGAATCAGGTCACGCTCAACGGCCATCCGCTCTACACCTTCGTCCAGGACAGCCCTGGGGCGGCGTTGGGTGAGGGTCTGAAGAGCTTCCACGGCACCTGGGAGGTACTCAACTCCAGCGGCTCGGGCATGAAGAAGCCGAGCTCGTCCTCAGGCGGCGGCGGTGGCGGCGGGGGCTGGTAGCGAGCGGGCCGCGCCCCGAGCGTTTGACGCACCTGACGCGCAGACGCACCTGACGCGCCGCACGCGCCCCCTCGCGCGTGCCGCGCGGCTGACAGATCGCGGCCGGGTTCAAACCCCGGCCGCGCTCAACCACCGTTGAGCTTCGGCGAGCGCCACGGCGCCCGCAGGCGCCGTTCGAGCTCGTCGGCCAGCGCGTCGACCGCGACTCGGTCCTGCTGCAGGCTGTCGCGGTCGCGCACCGTCACGGTGCGGTCATCGAGCGACTGATGGTCGACCGTGATCGACCAGGGCGTGCCGATCTCGTCCTGCCGGCGATAGCGGCGGCCGATCGCGCCGCCCTCGTCGTACTCGACCTGTAGCCGTTCGCGCAGCGCTGCGACGATCTCCCGCGCCACCTCGGGCTGCCCGTCCTTCTTGACCAGCGGCAGCACCGCCGCCTTCACGGGCGCGAGTGCCGGGTGCAGCCGCAGCACCGTGCGTGTCTCGCCTTCGATCTCGTCCTCGTCGTAGGCGTCGCACAGGAAGGCGAGTGTGGCCCGGTCGGCGCCGGCCGCGGGCTCGATCACGTACGGGAGGTAGCGCTCGCCGCTAGCGGTGTCGACGTACTCCAGGTTCTGTCGCGAATACTCGGCGTGCTGGCTGAGATCGAAGTCGCCGCGATTGGCGATGCCCTCGAGCTCCTGCCAGCCGATCGGATACAGGTACTCGACGTCGCTGGTGGCGCTCGAGTAGTGCGAGAGCTCGTCGGCGTCGTGCGGCCGTAGCCGCAGGTGGTCGGGGCGGATGCCTAGTTTCACGTACCAGTCGAAGCGGGCCTGCTTCCAGAAGTCGTACCACTTGTCCGCCTCTGCGGGCGGCACGAAGAACTCCATCTCCATCTGCTCGAACTCGCGCATGCGGAACACGAAGTTGCCCGGCGTGATCTCGTTGCGGAAGCTCTTGCCCACCTGGGCGATCCCGAACGGCGGCTTCTTGCGCGCGAACTGCAGGTAGTGCTTGAAGTTGAGGAAGATGCCCTGCGCGGTCTCCGGGCGCAGGAATACGGTCGAGCCCTCGTCCTGCACCGGGCCGACGGTCGTCTGGAACATCAGGTTGAAGTTGCGCGCCTCCGTCAGGTCGCAGTTCGGCCCTTCACCTGGGCGCTTCGACGGCTTCTCGCCGCACTGCCCGTCCTCGAGCTTGTCGGCGCGGTAGCGGCGCTTGCAGGTACGGCAGTCGACGAGTGGGTCGGTGAAGCCGGCGATGTGGCCGCTGGCCTCCCAGGTGCGCGGGTGCTGGATGATCGCCGAGTCCAGCGCGACCACGTCATCCCGCTCTCGCAGCAGCGAGCGCCACCACTCGGCCTTGACGTTGTTCTTCAGCAGCACGCCGTAATGGCCGTAGTCGTAGCTCGAGCCGATCCCGCCGTAGATCTCACTCGAGGGGAAGATGAAGCCGCGCCGCTTGCTGAGCGAGACGATCTTGTCCATCGTGACGACGTCCGGGGTGGCCATGGCGGCGCATGCTACCTGTGGCCAATGCCGCGGGCCCGCTGGCCCGCGGCTACCGGGCTCGGGCGCCCTCCGCACCGCGCGCTTGGCACTCTGGGAGCGAGAGTGCCAGCGATTCCGGGGCCCCGGAAAGCTATAGTTCGGTGTGATGCCGATCTACGAATACAAGTGCAAGAAGGGCCACGTGTTCGACGCGATGCAGAGCTTCAGTGACGAGCCACTGACGAAGTGTGAAGTCTGTGGCGCACCGGTCCAGAGGGTCTACCACCCGGTCTCGGTCCACTTCAAGGGCTCCGGCTTCTACAACACTGACTACGGCACCAAGCGGCGCGCGCGCGAGGCGAAGGAGCACAAGGAATCGTCCTCGGGCTCGTCCTCCGAGGGTGCCGGCACGTCTTCCGACGGCGGCGGCTCCAGCACCTCCTCGGACAACGGCAGCTCCAAGTCCGAGTCGTCTTCCTCGAGTTCCGAGAAGAAGACGGCGGGCAGCTCCGCGTCCTGACCGGCAGGCGCGTCCCGACGCGAACCGGTTTAGTTGCCGTTCAGCAGCTGCTGAACCTTGCGCCTGTCGGCGGCGTGATTCGTGATCACGACATCGGCGCCGTTGTAGGTGCCGAAGGATCCGCCCAGGATCTGAGGCGTTGACGAGCCGCCGATCTCCGAGGCAACGAACAGCTGCATGAGGGACAGTGGGCCCATATCGGTCTGGACCGCCTTCGGCGCGTCCCACGAGGCCCAGGGCAGGTGGATGAAGGCATGGACCGAGAACAGCTGGTTCTTGATCCCGGTCATGATCTGCTGCTGTTCCTTCTCGCGGTTGAAGTCGGTGTAGGCCGGGTCACACGGCATGTGACGCACGCGGGCGAGCGTAATCGCCTGGACTCCTGTGAGGTGGTGGGTGCCAGCGGCCAGATTGAGGGTGTAACCCCCGTTCGCCGCCCCACCCGAGATCTCCGCGCACATCTTCGGCGTCTTCACCGTCACGCCGCCGATGTCGTCGATGAACTTCACGAAGTTGCCCAGGTCGACGACGATCATGTGGTTGATCTGGAGCCCGGTCAACGACTCGACCGCGTGGATCGTCGCCTTCGGCCCACCACAGGACCACGCCGCGTTGATCTTGGCGCTGTAGCCGCAGGACGGGAGGTATACGAGCGTGTCACGCGGGATCGAGAGCTTGCGCGATACGCCGCCGCCCACACGCCAGATCATCAGCGTGTCTGTGCTCGCCAACTTCTCGCTGTAGTTGGAGCCGGCCTCATGCGAGCTGTAGCCCGTCCGTGGCCGGGCGTCGAGGCCGACCACGAGGATGTTGTTCGCCGACAACACCATCGGCCCGCCGCTCGTGAGCGCCGCCTTGGTCGCATTGCCGCCAGGCAGATTCCCCGGATCACCGGAGGCGCTGATGAAGAACAGGATGCCCGACAGCACCACCCAGAAGACGCAGAAGGTGACGAAGTACCTGAGCAGCCGGAGCGGGTGCCAGAGGGGGCGCAACGAGGGGCCAAAGCCGGGGATCCGCCGCCAGCCGCGACGTGGTGGCGGTCCAGCGGGACCGCCACCGCCACCACCCCGGCCACCACCGCGGCCGCCGCCACCGCCACCGCCACCGCCACCGCCACCGCCCGGTGCCCGCGGCGGCTTCTGGCGCGACAGCTGATCGGCCCGCGCCTCGAGCTCGGCGTCGGTCTCACCGCGCAGCCGTGCGGTCACGCTCCGCGGGGTCGCGCGGTAGAGCTTGTAGGGACGCTCCGGGGGACGATCCGGCGCGCCCTGCTTGCCGCGACCCGCGTAGGTCGCGCCGCTGCTGCGGGTCGGGCGCGGACGCTGCCCGGGGCGGTCGGGATTGCCTTTGGGTTTGCGTGGTTCGGACATCAATGCGGTGGGCACCGGAATCCTGAGACCGGCTGCTTATAGTGGCGACATGCCTTCGCGACTCGTGATCGGCGTCGACATCGGTGGGACCAAGCTAGCGGGCGGGGTGGTCGATGATCGCCTGCAGATCCAGCAGCGTCTGCAGCGCTCGATGATCGGCCAGGACACCCCCGCGCTGCTCGACACTATTGCCAGCGCAGTTCAAGAATTGGTTAACACGGCACCGGGCGAGGTCGGTGCGGTCGGCTTTGGGATTCCGTCGCTGATCGACCGCCGCAGCGGCACCTCTGTTGTGGCCGTGAACCTGCCGCTGACGGATATTCGCTTCGGCGCGCTCATGGAGGAGCGTCTGGCGCTACCGGTCTTTGTCGACAACGACGGCAATGTCGCGGCGCTCGCCGAGCACCGCGCCGGGGCCGGCGTGGGCGTCGATGACATGGTGCTGATCGGGCTTGGCACGGGCATCGCGGGTGGGCTGATCCTGAGCGGCGAGCTGTACCGCGGCTGGATCGGGTCGGGCGCTGAGCTGGGCCACATGGTGATCGACATGAACGGCCCGCCATGCCAGGGGAACTGCCCCAACCACGGTTGTTTCGAGGCGATGGCGTCGGGCACGGCGCTCGCGCGCGAGGCACGCCGGATCGCCGCCGAGCTGCCGAGCTCGGCGCTCGGCCTGGCGTTGGCGGACGATCGCGAGCTCGACGGGCCGCTGGTCACCGAGCTCGCCCACGACGGCGACCTCGCTGCCCGCCAGGTGCTCGACCTGATCGGTGAGCGCGTGGGCGTCGCGCTCGCCAGCTACGTGAACATCTTCAACCCGGAGATGATCGTCGTGGGTGGTGGTGTCATGGGCGCGGGCGAGATGCTGCTCGCGCCCGCGCGCGCCGAGATGCTCAGACGCGCGCTGCCGCCGTCGCGCGACAACGTCCGCATCGTCGCGGCCCAGTTCGGTCATGAGGCGGGCATGGTCGGCGCCGCGGCCCTGGCACTCGACGGGCTCGCGGCCAGGCAGGTGCGGCAGTGAGCGGCCAGGCAGGTGCGGCGGTGAGCGGAAAGCTGATCGTCTGCCCGACCCCGATCGGCAACCTCGAGGACATCACCCTGCGCGTCCTGGCTGCACTGCGCGCGGCCGACCTGATCGCCTGCGAGGACACGCGCCGGACCGGCGCGCTGCTCAAGAGCTACGGCGTCTCCGGGAAGCTCATCAGCTACTACGAGCAGAACGAGAAGGCGCGCTCGGCCGAGCTCGTCAAGCGCATGCACGACGGTGACGTCGTCGCGCTCGTCTCCGACGCCGGCATGCCGCTGGTCTCCGACCCGGGCTTCGTGCTGGTGCGCGCCTGCGTCGCCGCCGGGCTCGCGGTCGAGGTGCTGCCGGGGCCGTCGGCGGCGCTCGCGGCCCTGGTGGCGAGTGCACTGCCTGCCGACCACTGGCGCTTTGCCGGCTTCCTGCCGCGCAAGCGCTCCGAGCTCGAGGCGGCCTTCGCGAGCCTGGAGACGCTCGTCGCGTTCGAGTCGCCGCGCCGGGTGGCCGCCTCGCTGGCGGTGCTCGCCGAACTCGACCCACAGCGGCCGGTGGCGGTCTGTCGCGAGCTGACGAAGCTGCACGAGGAGGTAGTGCGGGGCAGCGCCGGGGAGCTCGCGGCGCGCTACGCGCAGACGCCGCCCCGGGGCGAGGTCGTACTCGTGGTCGGTCCCGCGCCGGCGCGCGGCGACCAGGACCTGGGTCCGGCACTCGCGGCCGTGCGCGAGCTGGTCGAGTCCGGCGCGAAACCGCGCACGGCCGCGCGCGTCGTTGCCGACCTCACGGGTGCGAGCGCCAACAAGCTCTACGAGGCGCTCACCGCTTAGTGTCGTGAATCGCTAATTCGCTGCCGCCTCTCGGCGTCTGGACGCGCGTGGAACCACCCGCTTCGCGGCAGGTACCACCAGTACCTGCCTAGCGAAGCGCGCGGCCCCACCCACGCCCAGCCACTCGCGAGACACCTACCGAATTAACGATTCACGACACTAACGCTTGATCGTCAGCGTCCTGCTGGAGGTCAGGCTTGAGCTCCCCCATCTGAACCTGCCCACGACCGTGATCGTGATCGACTTCGACTGGGCGAGCAGCGCACGGCCGGCAGTTGTCAGCTTGATCGTGACGTGAGCAGTGCCGCCGGACCTCACCGTTTGAGCTCCGCGCGCCACGACGACATTGCGGTGCTTGACGGTGCCGTGCCAGGTGATCACGATCCTGCCCGTCGTGCCGCCATAGCTCACGGTGCTCCTGGTGCCGTTGTTCGAGAGCAGGCTGGCGATGTCCAGCCGGTCGCCGGTCAGAGCGATTGCCTTGCCGAGCCAGCTGGAGCTCGGTGGTCGTGCAGCGACGACTATCGAACGGCGCAGGCGTCCGGTCCGGCCGTCCTGTGTCACGGTGAGGGTGACGGTGTGGTGGCCTACGGTCCCGTAAACGTGCGAAGGTATGGCCCAGGTCGATGTCCTGCCGTGTCCGAACCGCCACCTGTATCTGGTGATCGACTCGGTAGAGGCAACCCCTCTCGGAGAGAAGCGCACAGTCATGCCGGCTGTGGGATGCGCTGGACTCCAGGTGAACCATGCTCCGGGCCTGTGGCTGTCGCTGACGGCGACGTTTCTCACCCCCGTGACCGTGCCGCCCGCCGTGTCGGTGATGGTGACCCACATGGTGTAGGTGCCGGCGATGGGCAGCCTGATCCGCGGACTCGGTCCTGAGGCGACGTCGAGCCGGTTCTCCCCAAGCGGATCGGTGTAAGACCAGTGATAGGTGCCGGCACTACTGGCGCCGTCGTTGGCCAGGGTCGCCGACAGACGTACGGTCGAACCGGTTCGCACGATCGCGGGGGCTGTGATCGAAGCGGTGGCCGTGGTGGCTTCACCCCGTGCACAGGCGTTGTCCTGGTCGGACCACATCTCCTGGATCAGGTACTGGCTGCCGTTGATCAGCTGGTTGTAGAACCCCGAGCCCGTGGCGGCGCTCTCCGGCCCAAAGATAAATTCGCATTCGTCCGCGATCTCGTATCCCGCCGAGTCCACGTAGCCCAAACCGATCACCGGATCGGTCGCGGACTCGAACAGCTCGTGCGTGCCGATGCTCTCAAGCGCTAACAACTCCGGGCTGATATCGGCCGGCCCTGGCCCCGTTGGCAGCTCGCAGTGGCCGCCAATATTGTTGAACGACGACCCCGTGTAGGGCACCAATGTGAAGGTGGTGGTGTCGCTGCCGACGGGGAACGCGGCGTGGTAGCCGCAGAAGGCTTGACCCTCACACTCCGGAGGGCTTGAGTTGTCGTAGCAGCTGTCCACGCCCGGCGGCAGCAGCAATATGTAACTTTGGTTCAGGTCGCTGCTGAGCGCGGGGGGCCCCGCGATCTGTTTTGTAACCTCCTTCAGAAGCTGCACCTCCGTCAGGCACACGCTCACACCTGATACGTGGCACCCTGATGTCGATGTCGACGGCGGGTACGAGTGCGTGTCGCTGATCAGTGCATCGTTGGTCAACGAGCTCAGGGCACTCCCGCCGGCATCGACGTACTGCGCCAAGACCGAGCTGACGTTGCTGCTCTGGCCGAGAGCCTGGCTCAGGTCAGAGAGGTACTGCTCATAGCCGCTCACGTAGCCGCTGGGGAACGAAAACCCGGACGGCGCCCAGGCGATCACGTGCGTCGTCACAGCGTGCATCACAGGCCCGCCGCCATAAAGCACCGGCGGTGAGCCGCCGGTCGGTGAGCTGTCGCCCAGCTGAGCACCGCCTCCACCGAACAGCGGCGATGCCGTGCGATTCCCGGGGAAGACGGAGGCCTCAGTGCCGATCGGCCTGACCACACCAGCGATCCGTGTGGGGTGGATTGTGAGACCCGAGCCCCACGCGCTGCCGGCGCCAAACGTCATCACCAGCGCCACGCCAGTCGCGATCGCGAAGTCCCGCGAGTTCCGTCTGTTCATCAGTCTCCTGATCCCTCTCTGGGAGGCGCCCTGCGCCCTCCCAACCTCTAGTCTCCGGAGCGATGACCTACTTCATAACGACGTCGATCTCCTATGTCAACGGCGAGCCGCACCTGGGGCATGCCTACGAGGCGATCGCATGCGACATCCTCGCCCGCCATCACAGGCAGCGTGGGGAGGACGTGTTCTTCCTGACCGGCACCGACGAGCACGGCGAGCCGGTCGCCGACCGGGCGCACGCCGAGGGGATCGAGCCGCAGGAGCTGGCGGACCGCAATGCCGAACGCTTCAAGGCGCTGATGCCGTTGCTGAACGTCTCCAACGACTTCTTCATCCGCACCACCGATCCGCAGCATGAGGCCAAGGTGCAGGAGGTACTGCAAAAGGTCTATGACAACGGCTACGTGTACGAGGGCGTCTACGAGGGCTGGTACTGCCCGCGCTGCGCCGACTTCAAGACCGAGTCCGAGGTCGTGGACGGCAACCGCTGCGCGATCCACGGCATCGAGTTGACACGCGAGCAGGAGGAGAACTGGTTCTTCAAGCTCTCCGCCTTTCAGCAGCTGCTCGAGGAGCATTTCGCCGCGCATCCGGACTTCGTGATGCCCGCCCGCGCGTACAACGAGGCTCACGCCTTCCTCACCCAGGGGCTCGAGGATGTCTCGTTGACGCGCAAGAAGCTGACCTGGGGTGTGACCGTCCCCTGGGACCCCACCCACGTGTTCTACGTCTGGTTCGACGCGCTGCTCAACTACTACACGGCACTCAGCTATGCGCGGCCTGGCGAGGACCTGACCGACCGCTACTGGCCGGCACAGCTGCACATGATCGGGAAGGACATCTTCAAGTTCCACACGATCTTCTGGCCGGCGCTGCTCGCGGCCGCCGGCATCGCATTGCCCGAGCACGTCTTCGTCCACGGTTTCCTGATGGGCGCGGACGGGCGCAAGATGAGCAAGTCGCTCGGCAACGGCCTGGACCCGTTCGAGGCGCTCGAGGTGTTCGGCACCGACGCGCTGCGCTTCTACCTGGCGCGCGACGTGCAATTTGGTGAGGACGGTTCGGTAGGGATCGAGTCGTTCAAGGTCCGCTACAGCACCGAATTGGCCAACGAGTACGGCAACCTCGCGAGCCGAACGATCGCGATGATCGGCCGCTACTGCGAGGGTTCGGTGCCGGCCGCCGCGACCGATCCGCTGATCGGGGACGAGTTTCGGGGGCTCGCCGAGTCGGTGGTGCTGCTGCTCGAGCGCGCCGACCTGACGCAGGCGCTCGACCTGATCTGGCAGCGGGTGCGGCGGCTGAACAGGTACGCCGAGGAGCGCCAGCCCTGGCAGCTCGCCAAGGACCCCGAGCAGGCCGATGCGCTCCGGCAGGTGCTGGCAACGATGTATGAGGGCCTACGGGTGATCACGGTGATGCTGGCCGCGTACGTGCCCGAGAGCGCCGAGCGGTTGCTCGGTGCGCTCGGAGCGACGTCGATCGACTGGTCAGCCGCTGAGTTCGCACCGGCGACCAGCGCCGCCGCCGTCACGGCGCTGCCGCCGCTCTTCCCCAAACGCGACTGATCTTCCCTAAGAGGCTCTAACGAAATGATTGGCACGCCCGGATACGACCCTGGACACGGCGCCGGATCGCCCGCCGTCCCCTTGTCGATGCCACCAGCATCGACTTTGGGAACGGCGAACGCCCGGCTTGGTCCACGATCGCCCCGGTCACACCCTCATTCCGGTAGAACCTCTACGCGCGACTGATGATCGACTCCCACACGCACCTGCACAGCTGCGAGCCACCCGACGACGAGCTGGTCGCCGACGCGGTCTTGGCGGGAGTGACCCGCATGGTCACGATCGGCACCGACCTCGAGAGCTCCGGGCTTGCGCTGGCCGCCGCCGAGCGCTTCCCGCAGGTGTACGCCGCGGTCGGCATCCACCCGAACGAGGCGAGCGGCTTCAGCGACAGCGACTACGTCGAGCTCGAGCGCCTCGCACGCCACCCGCGCTGCGTCGCGGTCGGCGAGACCGGCCTCGACTACTACCGTGACCACGCCCCCCGCGAGGACCAGGCGCGAGCCTTCAGGGCGCAGATAGAGATCGCGCGCGAGGCTCGCAAGCCGCTCGCGATCCACACGCGCGAAGCTGACGACGACACGCTCGCGATCCTCGATCGGCACGCTCACGGCATGAAGGTGGTCCTGCACTGCTTCTCGATGAGCGAGCGCGTCGCCGAGTGCCTCGCGCATCCTGACTGGTGGATCTCGTTCGCGGGCAACATCACCTACCCCAAGAACGAAGCGCTGCGCGCGGCGGCGCTCAGGGTCCCGTCGGCGCGGCTGCTGGTCGAGACCGATGCTCCCTATCTGTCGCCGCAGTCGCTGCGCGGCAAGCCGAACACGCCCGCCAACGTCGTCCACGCAGCGCAGGCGCTCGCGCTCGAGCGCCGCGTCAGCTACCACGAACTCGACCGGGAGGTGGAGGCGGCCTCGGCGGCTGTCTTCGGTTGGTGAAGCTCGGGCAGAACTTCCTGATCGACCGCAACATCCTCGACGTGATCGAGCGCCTCGGCGCGCTGTCGGACGAGGATGTCGTGCTCGAAGTGGGTGGCGGTCCCGGTCTGTTGTCCCAGCGGCTCGCGCAGCGCGTGGCGTTCGTGCACGTCGTCGAGCTCGATCGGAGTCTCGAGGCGAACCTGCAGGGCGTGCTCGAGCCCTATGACAACGTCGAGCTCCATATGGGCGACGCACTCGATCTCGATCTCGCGGCGCTCGAACCGGCGCCCACCAAGATGATCGCCAACCTCCCGTACGGTGTCGCCGCCACCGTGATCCTGCGCACGGTCGCGGAACTCCCGAGCATCCGCTCGTGGGTCGTGATGGTCCAGCGCGAGGTCGGCGAGCGCCTCGCCGCGGCGCCCGGGAGCGGCGCCTACGGTGTGCCGTCGGTGCTCGCCCAGCTCGAGTGCGACGTCAAGGTGTTGCGGCCCGTGAGCCGGCAGGTGTTCCGCCCGGTGCCGAACGTGGACTCGGTGCTGCTCGGCTTGAGTCGGAGGGGTGGCCAGCGGGCCACCCCACCAGTAGTGAGGCTCGTACACGACACCTTTCGTCACCGCCGCAAGGCGCTCGCCGGGTCGCTGCAGCTGTCGCCCGGGAGTGAGCCCGGCGTGCGCGAGCGGGCGCGCGCCGCGCTGGTCGAGATGGGGTTGCCGGCCGACGTGCGGGCTGAGCGGCTCGCGCCGGCGCAGTTCGTCGAGCTGGCGGGAAGGATCTATACGTGAGATTGCGCGCGCTGGCGCCGGCCAAGGTCAACCTGTCGCTGTTTCTGGGCGGGGTGCGAGAGGACGGCCGGCACCGGTTGGCGACGGTGTTCGAGTCGCTGTCGCTGGCAGATGTGCTCGAGCTCGAAGTGCTCGCTGAGTCGGGAGGCGATCTGGTCGTGTGCCCGAGCGTGGAGGGCGAGAACCTCGCCGCGCGGACGCTGGCGGCGTTGCGGGCACGGGGCTGGGACGGGCCCCCGGTGAGCGTCTCGATCGAGAAGCGGATCCCGGTCGCGGCCGGGATGGCCGGTGGATCGGCCGACGCGGCGGCGGCGCTGCGACTGGCGATGGCGGTGGCGCCCGGGCGGGCCGAGGAGGTTGACGCGATCGCCGCCGAGCTGGGGGCGGACGTGCCGAGCCAGCTCGTCCCGGGACTGTCGATCGGGTCCGGAGCGGGGGAGATCGTCGAGCACTTCGAGCCGTTGGGCGAGCACGCTTACGTGGTGGTGCCCTCTGCGTATTCGCTGGCAACCGCGGACGTGTACCGCGAGGCCGATCGGCTCGGGCTGCCGCGCTCCGCCAAGGAGCTGGCGGCGCGCTACCAGGACCTGCTCGCGGCCCTCTCGCGGGGGGTGCGCCCGCGCGATGAGCTGATCGTCAACGACCTGGAACGGGCAGCGGTGTCGTTGTGCCCCTCGATCGTCGGCGTGCTTAGGGACGTGCTGGCTGCTGGCGCCGAGCACGCGCTCGTGTCCGGTTCGGGGCCGACGGTTGTGGGGATCTGGTGGGGGTCGGGCGCGAGTGAGCGGGCCTCCGAGGCTGCGGACCCGCTGGTCCGCAGCTACCCCCGGACGGTCGTCGCCGAGCCGGTCACTGCCGAGTACGCCGCTCCATCGTTAATCTGAGGGGCACAGAGTCAGTCGATATGAGGACCTGAGCGCAAGTGAGCAACATCCATGTGACATATCTCGTCGGGGCGGGCTGCGCAGTGATCGGGCTGGCGGCGTTCATCACGCTCGTCGTCGCGCCGGCCCTGCAGAGCTACCGGCGCGGCTGGGAACGGGTGGCGGCGATCGTGCTGTCCGGATACGTGCTCGCGGCGTTCGTGGGGGTGGGCGTCGTGCTGGGCGCGTGGATCGTCCTGCAGTGGCCGAACTGGTTCTAGTGGCCCGTATCCAAAATATCTGGCCATTCGAGATGCCCCTGGTGGCGCCGGAGGGCGTCCTCGTCGCCTCGCGTGGCGCTGCCACGCGTCGGCTCCTGCGTCCTTGCCCGGCATCCACCAGTGACACCTCTCGGTGTCCATCTATTTGTGGAACGGACCACTCGTGCGCTCGGTGGATGTGATCGAGATGGCCGACGGCGAGGCGGTTCGGGGGGCGGTTGGAGCCGGACCGGTGGGAGCCGGACCGGTGGGAGCCGGACCGGTGGGAGCCGGACCGAACCTGTCCGCCCTGGCGGCGATCACCGAGGCGGTTCAGGCGGGCGCGGGCCTGCCGGAGGTGCTGCGCGCAGCCGGGCGCGCTTTGGATGCGAGCCTGATCCTGATCGACCGTTCGGCTTCGATTCTGGCGGTCACGGCGCGCTCGCCGGCCGACGAGCGCTCGCTGATGCGCGACACCGAGGGCGTCGTCACGATCGACCTGAAGGTCGCCGACGCGACAGTCGGGCACTTGCGCATGCGCACCCGCGAGCATGCTCCGGACCCTTCGATGCTGAGCCTCGTGACGACGCTGATCGCCTCCGAGGTGGAGCGCGTGCGCGCTCCCGAGCGCGCGTCCGAGGAGGCGGCGACGGCATTCCTGCGGGCCGTGCTGCGGCGCGAGATCGGCGACCGCGACCACCTCGTGGCGCGCGGCAAGGAGCTCGGCACCGACGCCTCGAACGGCGCGTCGGTGGTCGTCGTCCGCGCGCATCCGCGCAACCCGACGGAGGATGACTGGCGCCGGCGACTGCTGGCGGTGGCGGGGCGCGGCGCTCGTTCGATCGCGCCCGGTGCGATCACCGCGCCCAGTGA
>Ga0182024_10012223_pt1 | contig 17021 bp, 12 predicted proteins | sample P32metaG_FD_120480 | JGI IMG/M metagenome (GOLD analysis project Ga0182024, IMG submission 120480) | Permafrost microbial communities from Stordalen Mire, Sweden - P3-2 metaG (Illumina Assembly) | ecosystem: Environmental > Terrestrial > Soil > Wetlands > Permafrost | place: Sweden: Stordalen...
CGCGTCCACGGCACATCGAGGTCCAGATCCTGGCCGACAGCCACGGCGGCATCGTTCATCTCTACGAACGCGATTGCTCGGTCCAGCTTCGAAATCAGAAGGTTGTCGAGATCGCGCCGGCTCCGGGGCTGGAGGCTGGCCTTCGGCGACGCCTGCTGGAAGACGCGATTCGCCTCGCGCGCGCAGCGGGCTTTGTGAACGCCGGCACGATCGAGTTCCTGGTCAACCCGGAGCGCGGCGAACACTTTTTCATCGAGTGCAATCCTCGCATCCAGGTTGAGCACACCGTGACCGAGCAGGTTACGGGCATCGACCTGGTCGAGTCCCAATTCCGCATCGCGGCGGGCGAGCCGCTGAAAGCTCTCGGCATCCCCGATCAAGCCGCGGTCAAAGCGCCGCGCAGTTTTGCCGTACAAGCGCGCATCGTCGCAGTCGGGCCCGGCGTGCTGACCGCGTACAAGGAGCCGACAGGTCCCGGAGTGCGGGTCGATTCATGCGCATATCTCGGCTACGCGCCGCCACCGCAATTCGATCCGATGTTCGCCAAGTTGATCTGCCAGTCGAACTCGATGCATACGTTCGAGTCGGCACTCGACCACACGTTGCGCGCGCTGGATGAGTTCCACATCGCCGGCCTACCGACCAATCTTCGACAACTGCGCGCAGTCCTCTCTCATCCGGCGGTACGAGCGGGCGACGCGCGGACCAGCTTTTTCTCCGAGTATCCCGAGCTGGCCGCGGCGACTGGTCCGGAGGCTTCCGCCTCGGGCTCAGTGGCGCTGCTCGAACAGCAGGCGACGTCGCTCGGTGGCCGCAAGAACGCGCTCGGCCTGTCAGGTGCGCGGCTCGCATCGGCCAGCTTGGCCGTGCCGAGCGGCGAGCAAGGGGTCGAAAGCCCGATGGAGGGCGCGATCATCGAGCTCCCGGTGGAGGCCGGCGCCACGGTTGAGGCCGGGGCGACGCTGATGGTTATCAGCGCAATGAAAATGGAAACTGCGATCACTGCACCCTGTGCCGGTGTCGTGACCGCGATCAGGCCTGCCGAGATCGGCGCCATCGTCGCGGCTGGCCAGATTGTCGCCACGATCGCTCCAGCTAAGCGCGGCAGTGACGCAGCCTCGCCACGCCGCTATGGCGACGATACTTGGGCGCCAATGCTCGCCGACGTGCAGACGTTGCAGGCGATTGCCCATCACCGCTTCGCGCCGGGTTCGACCGATCCGGGCGTGGTTCGCCAGCGCTCTCGCGGCAAGCTGACCTGCCGGGAGCGAATCGATCTGCTGCTCGACGCTGGCAGCTTTCGCGAGGTCGGCAGCCTCGCAGGCTTCGCGGACTACGACGAGGATGGACGGGTCGCGGGCTTCACGCCCGCCAACCATATCGGTGGCTGGGGCAAGATCGACCGCCGGACGGTCGTGGTGTGCGCGGACGATTTCACCTCGCGCGGTGGTCATGCCGACGGTGCGATTGGCGGAAAGAGCGCGCATCTCGATCGGCTGTCGATCGACCTTCGGTGCCCATCGATCCGATTGCTCGACGGCTCGTCAGGCGGCGGCAGCATCGCAGCCATGGTCCCCAAACAACAGAAGGTCGGCGAGAGCAGCGCGCAGGAAAGCTCGGGCGCAATAGTCGCTGGCCGGCCCCGGGTGTCTGGCGAGGGTGGATCGTTCCTACCGGGCCACCTCGGCAGCACTATGTACGTCGCGCAGCTTAGCCAGGTGCCTGTGGTCAATCTGCTGCTCGGCAGCGTGGTGGGTATCGGTGCTGCCAAGGCTGTGCTCGGCCATTTCTCGGTCATGGTGCGCGACATCGCGCAGCTGTTCGTGGCGGGACCGCCGGTGGTCAGGCACGCAATGGGTTACGACATCACGAAAGAGGAATTGGGCGGCTGGCATATTCATTGTCGGAACGGCTCGGTCGACAATCTCGCGGAGTCGGAGCAAGAGGCAGCTTCGATGACGAAGCGGTTCCTCTCCTACCTACCCTCGAGTGTCTACGAAGCGCCGCCGGTCCTTGCGCCAAACCCCGCTGATCCAATTGACCGTCGTGAAGAAGAGCTGTTTACGATTGTTCCCCGCAAGCGGACGACGACCTTTGACATGCGCCGAGCCATCCGGTTGATGGCGGACCAGGGCTCGTTCTTCGAGATCGGGCCGCTGTGGGGCACCGACCAGATCGTTGGCTTCGTCCGCTTCAACGGCTATCCCATGGGCGTCGTCGCATCTGACTCTCGGCACGTCAACGGCGGCGCACTCACGGCCGACGGTTGCGACAAACTCAGGCGTCACCTCGACCTATGCGACTTGTTCCATCTTCCCCTGCTGAACCTGATCGACAATCCGGGGTTCGCGGTGGGACTCGAGCACGAGATAGCCGGCACGATCCGCAAGGGTGGCGAGTGGATGATCGCGTTCGCGCAGGTAGCAGTTCCGATCTTCACCGTCATTATGCGCCGCAGCTTTGGCGTCGCCGGCAACAACTTTGCAACGCCGCGCAGCGGCGCCAGTGCGCGCGTCGCGTGGCCAGCGGCTGACGTCGGCGGCATTCCGCCCGAAGGTGGCATCGAGGCCGCTTACAAACGTCAGCTTGCCGAGGCCGCCGATCCTGCAGCACTGCGAGCCGAGATCAATGCGCGTATCGAAAGCGCGCGGGGACCCATAGGGCCGCTCAACCGGTTCCAGATGGAGGAGATGATCGACCCGCGCGACACACGGCGTTGGGTGTGCGAGTGGGTGGAGAATGCCTATCGCATCGTCACGCAACCCGCCTTGCTGGTGCCACGAGCGCTGCAATTCAGGCCATAGTCCGGATAAGGTCAATCAATCAGATCTTGGAAACGCGCGGGATGTCGCTGGAAGCGGCCGCGATGGAAGAAGCATTCGTCCTCGATTTCATCGAACTTCTGAATCCAGAGCGACCAGCCGGGCGAATCAAAACTGCCGAGGTATATGAGTTCTCAGGGTCGGATCACGCTTGAATGCGACACTGACTTCGAGGTGGTCCTTCGAGACGATCGGCGTCAATCGGAACGTCAGCGTCACCTCGATCGAGTCAGATATCTCCGTGCGTTCGCCTACCGCTTCCGCAGCCGTCAACAGTATATTTTCCAGTAACTGCTTTCCCCAATTGTCCAGCGAGACTTCCTGTGACGACTCGATATCCATCGTGTGTTCCTCGTCCATGCATTCCTTGTCCATGATGTGTGGTGCGCGGATGTTTAGTACGCGCCCACGGACCGCACGCAGTTTGTGGATCTCTGAATTCTGCCGCTAAGCAAAACTGCGGAGGCTCTCGAGATCCGAGATCGCGGCGGTCATGCGTTTGATCATTTCGAGCGACATCTCTTCCGGCTGCATATCGGGCGTCGTACGCGTATGAACCAACGTCGGCGTCCACATCAACAGCGCAAGGAAAATTTGCTGCCGATATAAATCCCACGCTTCGTCGAAGGTTATGCGGAGGCTGCACTTTTCCCGCATCTGGTCCAGATACCGCTTTAGCAGGTCGCGTTCCCAGGCGCGCCGATCCTCGATCGCCAAGGTTGTGGATATGGCGTAGGAAACGTCGCGCGCCCAATGCCCCTTGCCAAGACATTGCCAATCACATAGCCCCACGCGGCCTTCTCCCGTGATGTACCAGTTTCCGAGATGTACATCGGAATGCAGCAAGGTGGGAATCCCCTTCGTGTGCAGTTCCAGCGCTTTAATTGTCGAAGGCCAAATCCCCGCACGATGGCGGCTGACGTCTGGAGGGATGACCGCTTCGGCCTGTATCATGGCTCGCTCGTGACACTCCCGAAGACCCACCCTTTCGCCGGCTCGAAAGAAATCCTCAAAAGTGAGAAGCCATTTCAGGTCTGAGCTAAACCGCGCACTGTCATAGTAGCGGCCGTGCACGGTGGCAAGAGTATCTACGATTTGTTCCGCCTGCTGGCGGGAGATGGGTGTCGGCCACTTGCAGAACTGGGCCGCCCTGGTCGCAATCAGATCGTTGAAAAGGTGTACTGAACGTCCAGACTTGCGGTCCCATGCAGAGTGATAGCAGGTGGGCGCTTCAATATTCAGTTCAGGACGGATTTGGCGATAGAAGCGCGCTTCACCCGCGGCGGAGAGGCCGGTCGCAAGCCGGGTGAGGACAGTCGGGGTTGTCTTGCAGAACAGATTTTCCGGCAACCCGGCATTTCTACCTTCTTCGTTGTATGAGGCTCTGAGCTGCCTGCGAACGCTAGAGCCCTGATCGCCTCCGCAAATTTCCACCGTCACTACCCGCGCGCCCCTGACATCGCCACATAGAACAGCGGTGAGCCAGTCAGGCGATATTGCTTCCGCACACCAAGGGACGTCGTCGATGGTTTTGGCGATCGGGCGAGTGATGTAGTCCCAAATCGTGTGAACTGCCATCCTGCTTCGGGCTCTGAAGTGGACGCCCGTCGAGCGCGAATCCTGAGTCATTTACGTATACCCGTCGTAGGAAAATTCTCTTGCGATAAGGGAAACATTCAGACGGCAGCCGACTCAACCGATGCGCTTCGATTCCATCCGCCGCGACCCTTTTTTATTTGTTTATAGAGTGACGTTGGCCGCTCCTCTTACCTTCGCTCTGTCGAGAATCGAGCCGGTGCTCCTTAGGCGGTTTCAGCTCAGCGATTCGTCAAACAGTCGGATCTCCGCCTTCAAACGCATAGGGCTCTAGCGTCGACTGAGCCTGGACGCGATGCTTGTGCCACTTGCCGCCGCCGTAATAGGCGAGGCTCCCCGGTGCCGCGTTGCCTTCACCATTATAGTAGGAGATGCAATCGCGCAGCGGCGCAGTCGCGATGTCGGCGTCGCGGCAATGCTCCGCATAGGCATCCTCCGGCTCCTTGCGGACATCCACGATGCACGCGCCGCGCTTCCGCATGGTCTGCAGCATCCACACAATATAGTCACTATGCGCGTCGATCGCGTCGGTGAAGTTGAAGCTGCCGCCGCCGCCCTGCGGACCGGTGACGATGAACAGGTTGGGGAAGCCGTGGCTATGCAGGCCGAGGAAAGTCTTGGTCCCCTCGGTCTCCCACTTCTCCTTCAGGGTGCGGCCGCCGCGGCCGGTGACCATGTTGAAGGTCGAGGTGCCCATCCACTGGAACCCGGTCGCGTAGATCAGCAAGTCGAGCGGATATTCGATTCCATCATGGACGACGCCGCGCCCGTTGATCTCGCCCACGCCGCGCGGTGCGGTGTCGACCAGATGGACGTGCGGGAGGTTGAACGCCGGCAGGTATTCGTCGTGGAAGGTCGGCCGCTTGCAGCCGTAAGGGTAGTACGGTTTCAGCGCCGCCGCCGTCTTCGGATCCTTGACGATCGCGTCCACGCGCGCCCGGATCTGCTCCATGATGCGGAAGTTGGAATCGAGCTGCTTCTGGGTCAACTCCTCCGGGGTCAGCTCACGGAGGTATTTCTTGGGCTTCTTGATGTCCTGAATCTTGCCCGCCAGGTAGTCGTCGTTGGCCTGGATGGCAGTGCGACCGGCCGATATCTTCGAGAAGCGCGCGCGCCTTGCCCGGGCCCATCCAGGCTCGTTGGCCCAGGTCGCCCGCTCTTCGTCTGTCGTCGCACGCTGGTCGCGCACGTCGATTGAGGACGGCGTGCGCTGGAAGACGTAGAGCTGGCCGACAATCTTAGCGAGCTCCGGCACCGCTTGTACGGCTGTCGCGCCGGTGCCTATGATGCCGACCGTTTTGCCGCGCAGGTCGATGTTGTAGTTCCAGCGCGAGGTGTGGAAGGACTCGCCTTGGAACTTCTCCATGCCGGCGATGCGCGCCAGCTTTGGCGTCGTTAGGATACCGTTGGCCAGGATCACGAAGCGCGCGCGCATCTTATCGCCGCGATCCGTCTCGACGATCCAGCGGCCGGATGCCTCGTCCCAGATCGTCGCCTTGACCGTCGTGTGGAACAGGCAGTGGTCGTAGAACCCGAACCTCTGGGCCATGTTTTGGCAGTATTCGAGGATCTCGAAGCCCGAGGCGAACTTCATCGACGGGACGTAACCCATTTCCTCGAGCAACGGCAGGTAGCTATAGGATTCGACATCGCAGGCGATGCCTGGATAGCGGTTCCAGTACCAGGTGCCGCCGACGTCACCGCCCTTCTCGCAGAAACGCACGTCGACGAAGCCGGCGTCGCTCAGCCTGTGCCACAGGAGCAGCCCGCCGAAGCCGGCGCCGACCACCAGGATCTCGCACTCGTCGGTCAGCGCTTCGCGCGGGATCGGCGGCTCCGAATAGACGTCGTCCAGATATTTCTTGAACTCGCCTTCCATAGACATGTAATCGGCGGCGCCGCGGCGGGCTTCCTTGAACACCCGGTACTTGACCTGCTCTTCCGCATTGAAGGTCGCTCCAGCCGGCATTTCCGGCAGCTCCTTCAGCTTCTGATCCGTGAGGACGGAATAGCCCTTGCCCGTAATCTTCTCGGACGCCTTGGCCGCTCGCGTGTCGAAGACTTTCAGGCCTGTCTCGGGGTCGATACGGACTGCTGCGTTCATTTGGGTTCCTTGGAGTTCCTTGTCCGTCACAACGATTCTCTAGCGAAGATCTGGCCTCAGCGGAAGCGATCCATTAGTGCGCAATTGCTGTGGTCGGCCAGCCCGGCGCTACGAACCGTTCGGGAAGGGCTCAGTATCATTCAATATGCTGAAGTTGCAATCTGCGGAACTGTATTTCCCTGCCTCCGCAAGATCGACGCTGGCCAACCGGCCTTTTTCGTGAAATCGAACTGTGTGATCGGTATGCCGAGGTCGTGTTTGCTCGCGAACTGCAGCGCGGCTTCGAAATACTCGACCGTCGCGATTGGCGCTGATCGAAAAAATGCGCGCCTTCGCGCGTTTCCTTTCGATCTGAGGGCACCGAAGGAGCTTAGGTATCGCGCCGGTCAACGGCATCGACTTGTAGCTGGCAGTGTTTGGAAACGGAAGATTGCTTGATTAGTTTTTACGCGGCGGCAGCGTACTGCGATGGTGATGAAAATATAGAAGGTTTTTGATCTCATCCGAGAGTAAGCAGATCGTCGCCAAAGCGGTCAGGGAGTCGGACGACAATTGCGCGCCAGCGCGAACGCTGCTGAGACCGTTTTACCCTGGCCTAAGCTGAAGTCATATGTGAGGCGAACATCATAGGAACCATTTTCGAAGATAGGCCCCAGAAATTGCAGTGTGCGACCCTTGTCCAGGTCGAGATAGTAGGGGGCGTTGTTAAACTGTCCGCCGCTTGCGGGATGACGCGTTACGGCGACGCTGCCGGCTGTCGGCCGGCCTTGGTAATCGATTACCGCAACAATCATTCCATCAGTGTGGTAGCGCGTCGTCGGACACCCATCGGTTCCCGTGATTGTCGAACCCGGAGGATAGATTTTCGTTTCGGTCGGTAGCTTCGCCCGCGACCCCTGTCCCGTCACCGAGCCGTCCACAAACGCGAACCCGGTCACGCTGGCGTTCGCATCGGCGCTTGCAGAGGAGGACCGTGTCGCATCAGCCAACTGCGTCAACGGATAGTTCACGTTGATCGTCAGATTCAGCTTGCCGGTTCTGTAGGGAAACTTCGCCGCGTCGTAGCCGGGTAGTGCGGGGGAAGTCTTGGGGTTGTTCGATAGTCCAACGCCCTCGCGCGGAGTGCCGTTCGGGTTCAGCTCGAGCACATGGCTGCTGTTCTCGTCGTGAAACACCAGGATCGCGTAAGATCCGGAGTCTTGATTCTCGAAGTCACATCCGGCGCGTCGATTGGTTATCGTCGATGCAGTGCTCGCCGCGTTTCCGTCGGTGTTGGAGGGGAAGCCTTCGGCCGACTGAAACAGTTGGCAGTAGACTTGCCCCCGGTTGTTTCGCAGTCCGGTGATTTCGACATGGATCAGGTTCTCGGATTGATCTCCTTCCTCCACCTGGTCGGGGTTGGAGATTCTTGCCTGGTTTTGATCTGGCAACTCGGCGAGAACCGCACCTTGCTCGTCGAGTGCGGAATCGATGACCCATTCGGGGCCGAATACCCCTATGTCACCGCCGGCATATGAGCCGCGGCCATAATTTTCGAGGTGCGCGGTTTTGATCCGCTTGCCGCGCAGTCCTTTCAATCGCAGTTTGGCTACCGCGTCGGGCAGATCCATAAAGCTCGCAGGCAACGCGCGTTGATCGTTGGGATCTGCGCTGGAACCGGGTATCAACTCGCTGGCGGGCGAATTAGGCATGAAGGTGAGCGTCTGCTGTTGTCCGGGAGAGTAGAAGTTGAACTGGACCAGTACGCCCCCCTCCGGGGATTGCGCACTGCTGATGCCGGTAGCCAGCTCCATTTGGATCGACGTCAGGAAGGCGTCGGGTTGCCATTTGGTCCGAACGTACGCGACTGCACGCTGAGCGATCGCAGGCACGTCGCCCACCGGCCATTGGACTTGTCCCGGGAGTACCTGGCTTGCGGCCGCGCTCCGCATTGGGGCCTCGGACGAGCTGCGGGTCCATTCGATATCGGCGCCGGGGGCGGTTCGGGTCGTCATATGCTTGCTGCCCTCGATACGAAACGCTCCGACCATCCCCGAGATGCTGCCTCCCACGATCATGAACGTGCCGCTGTCCTTACCGGTGGCGTAAAGGTTCGGCGCATAGGTACCGTTTGGTACGGTCGCGATAGTGGCCTGCTGACCCGTCAGCGGCATCGGGCACGAATCGCTGTAGGCGATCTGCCCCATATCGCCAATTTCCATTACGCATTGCTGACGCTGGCCGCCCGGGTTGGAAATTTCCGCCTGCCACCGGCCCACCGCCGGATTCTTTGTTGGCGCCGATGAATCGGACTCGGAATGTCGGCACGCCCAGATGCCGGCGGCGATCACGATCGCCAGACCGAAGCGTACGACCACGCTCACTCGGGACGATCGAGGTCGGCTTAGGATTGAATGGCCGATGAACGCGTGAACCCGCTTTGCCGTGGTCCTCAACTCCTGCTACAGCCGATGAGCGCCGCTCTCGGTAAGCGCCTTCTGAGACAATAATCCTGCACGCGATTAAAAATCTACGTGCCCGTCCTGGTCGACACCAACCTCAGGGTGGTAGCCGGACACAGCCGCATCCTGACGGCGAGGAAGCTCGGCCGGGCCGGAGATTCCCATCTCGGCCGGCGGTGAACCACTTATGGTTCAGGTTGCAGCCCATCTCATTTAGGCGGATCAATTCAACAGCAATTACTCGCGGACGACTCAAATTCCGGTTCAGATAGGAATTTTAGTAGGGACAGGCGAAAAGCGGATGGCGGCAGGCGGACAGTTCATCAACACCGGGCTGCGCTCGCACGGCTTTTTACCCGAGCACGATCCGTTGATGGGCTTTCCCTCCAGCTCCGAATTTGCCCAGTTGGACGAAATTGGCCGCGATCTTCCAAGCCTCCTGCAAGACCCGGGCTTTCGTGTTTACGCGCGCGCATTGGATATCCCGCTATGGCCCGAAAATCGCGTGATGGCGAGCGACCTTCCGGAGCTCGGGTTGTACTACGTGCGCGTGGGCTTCCTCGCCTCCGCCTACATCAACCAAGTGGGTCAGCAACCGAGCAAGGTGTTGCCAGCCAATCTCGCGCTTCCGCTATGCCGCGCCTGCAAGCTTCTGAACCGTCCGCCGATTCTGAGCTACGACGGTTATGCCTTGTACAACTGGAAAAGATTTGACAAGAACGGTCCGATCGCGCTGGGAAACATCGACACCTTTCAGAATTTCGTACACCTCTACGACGAGCACTGGTTCATCCTTGTTCACGTCGAGATTGAAGCAATCGCCGCGCGCATCCTGGATGCGATCGCCACAGTGCAGGCAGCGCTCGATGCGAACGCGCTCGCCCCCATCGATGATGCGGTTCGGAACATAGCCGGCGCGGTCAACGAACAGGTTCGGGTGCTGCGGCGAATCCCGGAAAAGATGGATCCCGCACTCTACTACAAGACCTTCCGGCCCTATATCCGTTTTTTTGAAAACGTCGAGTACGAAGCCGAGGTGGCCGGCGGGCGGGTTGCAGCCGGCTCGGCTGCGCGACTGCGAATAAACTTTCGCGGCGAGACCGGCGCCCAAAGCAGTATCATGCCGCTGCTGGTGGCGTTCATGAAAATTCCGCATCGCCCATCGATGCTCACCAATCACCTGATTGATATGCGCAACTATATGCCGGCGGAGCATCGCGCCCTGATAGCTGCGGTGGAGGCTATGCCGAGTATCCGTGCGATGGCGAGCAAACAGAACTACAACGCGGTGCTCGATGCGATAGCGGAGTTCCGGTCAGTGCACTACGGATGGGCCCAGGAATACATCAACCGACGGACCGACGATCCTCGCGGAACCGGCGGCACTCCCTATATGCAGTGGCTGAAACAGCTTATCGACGAAACGCTCGCATTCAAGATTGACTAGTCCCAAGTTCTTGCTCGTTACCGGCGTGACAATCCAGCGAATGTGGCGCGACGCCAACGTCGCTTCGAGGCACGCCATGCTCGCGATCGGCCCGAACCTCGAGATCTACGGCCGTGCTTTGCTAGGCATCGATGGCAATATTACTCCGAACTTGTAAATGCTTCGGGGCTTAGGGTCCTCGGCGGCGATTTATATTTCGACTCGAGCATAGGCCATGTCACCTTCCATGCTGGAAGCACTCAGGCAAATCCTAGAAACCAACACCTTTGATCGTGTCGAGGTATATCGGAAGGGTAAGATGTATCTCTGGGTGTTCGTGGCAGGGCAGGAAGAATTTGCGTGGAACGGACCGGCGACCGACCAAAGCCCTGAAGCTGATAGATCATGCGTTCGACGCGACGTATCGGCAAGAAGCAACGAAAGTAATCTGAAAAATTAACGGGCCAGCGCATGAGACACCAACCCGCCGCCGATTCGGAAGAGGGGTCAAACCTCCGGGGCCATCGATGAACATGCGCGCAGCTTAGGGACGCTGGATCTCAGAGAGCTTCGTGGCTTGGGAACCAAGAGGACGGGGGAGAGCTCTCTTCCGACTGCGTGACGAATCGTGTTCAGTGTAGATCAGATCGCGAGGCGAATGAATTTCCCCACGATCTATCGCCGCAACGGAAAGATGGGAAAGTCCTTCGATCTGGACGCCTAAGATGTGGATACCGGTACTGGCAACGATTGTGCAGGCACGCTGTCGATCCGCCTCGGATTCGGTGCTTGTCCATCGGTTTGGGGCACAGATCCGGGTCGCTTGAACTGAATTGCCTGGCGGCTTTCAACTTCTAGAGTTTCGGCGACTTGCCGCGCATAGCGGATGAAGTGGTGCCCGGAGAGCGCAAGTTCGAACCCAAGCCGCCTCTTCTGCGGGCTCAATCCCCAACGCATCATGAGCCTTCCCAAAAACTTCCAGTAAGCCCGACGATAGCCGGACAGCACACCTTGCCGCCAAACAGATTTGAAGAGGACGCTGAGCAGGTACAGCAAAGAGATCGCCGTAGCTTTCTGTTCCGGTTGAACCTGCCAGCGTTCCAGGGAATCGAATACGCGTTCGTAGAAGCGACTCGGGTCGTACAGCGTAAGGAGCATCCGCTTCGTGCCGCCGAGCAGTTCGGATAGGGGTAGCACCGTCCGAAAGTTCGGGGGACTAAAGTTGCTGGGTTCGGGGCTGGCTTGAACGAGTCGCCCCTCATTTTTCATGCGTTCATATAACGGAGTGGTAGGCGGTGCCTGTAGGACACCCGTCATCGCCCAAGGGATAGCGGCACGCTCTATAAACTCAATCTGCCGATCAAAAATATCCGGCGGATCGCTATCGAAACCGACGATGAAGCCACCCATCACCCAAAGCCCGTGCTGTTGAATAGAGCGTATGCAATCCAATGGGTTCCGACGGAGATTCTGAAATTTCTTTGCTTCCTTGAGCGACTCCGCGGCCGGCGTTTCGATCCCGATGAACACACGGCAGAAATTTGCTTTGACCATCGCATCCAACAGTTCCGACCGCGAAGCAAGATCAATCGAAGCTTCTGTGAAGAACGCGAAGGGATACCGGTTGCGACGCTGCCATCGTTCCAACTCATTAGCGAGCTCCAAAGCCGCCTTGTGATTTCCGATAAAGTTGTCGTCGACAACGAATACTTCTTTCCGCCAGCCGAGCTGCAGAAGCGCGTCGAGTTCTCCAATCAATTGCGCCGGGGACTTCGTCCTCGGACGGCGTCCATAAAGCGTGATGATGTCGCAAAAATCACACGTGAACGGGCAGCCTCGCGAAAATTGCACCGACATGGAACTGTATTTTTTCAGTGTCAACAGATCGAAACGCGGTAACGGGGTGCGACTGACATCAGGCTTTTCCGTAACACGGTACAGCTTGCGGGCTGAGCCATCCTCGAGATCTGCGGCGATCTCTTGAAAGATTTCGTCCGGCTCACCCACGACTACATGGTCAGCTAGTGGCAGTAATACCTCAGGTTCGCTGCTGGCATAAGGGCCTCCGATCATGGTTCGCCGACTTAGCTTGGAAGCGCGTTCGAGTATTTGACGCACCTCTTCGCGCTGGACCTCCATCGCGCTGACCATCACAAGGTTGGACCAGAGGAGGTCCTCATCGCTCAACTCTTCAAATGCGAGGTCAACTAGACGAATTTCCCACTGTTTGGGACAGAGCGCCGCCACTGTGATGAGCCCGAGCGGAGGAACGAGGGAGCGCTCTGGGACGATTTCCATCACCTCACCAAGGCTCCAAAAGGAGGAAGGAAAGCGCGGCCAGACCATCAGAACCTTGATGGCCGGTCCGAGAGGCGGGAAAAGCCTCACGCCTTCGAGATCTTGTTCCATGGTTTTATCCCTTTCTGAGATCCAGTTGCTCCCGCGATGTACGAAGCAAGCTAGATTTCAAGTACCCGACTTATAGTTTGGACAGACTTTCGACTGAACTGTGATTCTGGCAACTTTCCAGCGGAGCATCGCTATGACAAGAGTTGAGAATCAAGGAAAAAACCGGTGGTGAGTGATGCAAACGTTCGGAATCGTTCCGCTGGTAACGTACTGCCGACCGCGTTTACCGCGCATAAGCATTCCGCGAAGGTAAGGCACAACATGCTTTTGCGAAGGCATGCCGTAGCGCAAGAAAAAAGTATCGACGTTCTGACCTACGAACTCTCGGTTAATTCGATCAGAGGCCTGTCGCTTCTCAAAACTTGGGCCGGCCCGAATTTTCTTCGCAAATCTAGACGGCCTTGCATAGCCTTAGGGCGTAGTGAACGGTTCCGGTGGACGGCTTCTGCGGAGGCCAGCCGGGTTTTGAGAATTGAAAAAATCGTCCTCTTGGCCAAAGATTTGCCTCGCTGGACAGTCATCAAGCGATCGAAACCACCAATGAAATTCGTGCGGATAGAGTTTTGAGAAGGGACAGGAGATATTCCGAAAGATGGGTGTGCATCGCAATACTCGGAGTTCTATCAGCGGCGGAGACGGCTCTGTAGAGCGGCGATTGCTGCGCGGGGCGCTTTTTCATTGACTCCAAGATCGGCAAATTCATCATCCGCGACGCCGTCACACAGCCGCTCGATCTGAAAGAGAATGGTCGCTACCTCCGCAACATCGGGAGCGGAGGCTCCCAGCGACGAGCGGATTCGCTGGATCTGCCGCATCCGGCTTTCAGCCCGCGCCTTTCTTACGACGGGATCCTCGAGGGTCAATTGCCGCAGGCTTCGTCGAAAGATTCGATAGCTCCGATGATGCGTAACGATCGCTTCTACTACCCGGCTCGCAGGCGCTTTGCGGCTCAACAGATGCCCGAGCAGGCTTCTTTCCTCTTCCTCCCACGCCCGATAGACCTCGAGGAAGACTTCGGTTTTGTCGTGAAACCATCGATAGAACGTTTGCGGCGCGAAGCCCGCGCGTCGCGCGATCTTGTTGGTATCGGTCCCGAAAAAACCGTGCTGGTTGAATTCTTTCGCGGCGGCAGCGATCAGTCTTGCGCCGGTCTCACCTGATGGACGCGCGCGGCCGGAGGTACTGCGAAGCCGTGTTTTATTCGTTTCCACGCGCATTGCTGTTCTGATTAGCTTGCCGCGCTTGACGGATGCAACGCCGATTGCCTGATCCATCTATGGTGTGATACGAATATCACACACTGGGAGCGAACGCTACAGTACCAGAGAGGCGAATATGCATTACCGGGAAGAAGCCGGGGTTCCTGCCGATTCGAGCGAGATTGAACTGGATGGCGTGCGGCTGGCGGTAGCGCGCGATGGGCAAGGTCCGGCCGTCGTCTGCCTCCATGCGATCGGCCATGGGGGCGGCGACTTTGCCGATTTCGCATCCGCGGTCAAGGATCGATTCGAGGTGATCCGGATTGATTGGCCTGGCCAGGGTCGATCAGGCCCGGATCCAAAGCCACTGAGCCCGGCTCGCTACGCGGAACTGCTTGGAGGCGTTCTCGACCAGTTGAAGATCGAGAGCCCCATCATTATCGGAAATTCGATCGGCGGTGCGGCAGCGATCATTCATGCGCAAGATCATCCGGTGCGTGCCCTGGTTCTCTGCGACACTGGCGGACTGGTTCCGGTGAGCCGGCTGAGCCGTGCGTTCTGCGGCGCATTCGCGCGCTTCTTCGCCGGCGGAGAGCGGCGTGCCTGGTGGTTCAAGCCGATGTTCTGCGCCTACTATCGCTTCATGGTGCTGCCGGGTCGAGCGGCCGCGAAACAACGTGAGCGAATAGTCAATTCGAGCTACGAAATCGCGCCGATATTGCACGAAGCATGGGCTGGGTTCGCCAAGCCAGACGCGGATATTAGGCACATTGCCAGTCGCTCGAAATTCGCGTGTGGTTCGCGTGGGGCCGAAAAGACAAGGTCATACCCCTGCTCGCGTGCATGCCCTGCATCCGGCAGCTGAGGAATGCTTCGGTGTCGAAGTTCGAGGCCGGTCATGCCGCATTTCTCGAACAGCCGCAGCAGTTCGTCCAGGAATTTCTCCAATTCGTTGAGACGCTTGGGCGCCCGCGCTGTCGGGCGGCCTGGTCCGGCTGCTTTTAGTGAGGGTTTTGACCGCGGTGCTTGCACCCATTCCCTGCCGGTGATATATCTATCACTCGCTGAGCATGTCGTTATTGGAGGACTCCATGAACATCGTGGTTCTCATCGGCCGCATCCTCTTCGCGGGGATTTTCATCGCCGCAGCGCCGCGTCACTTTTCAGCCGAGGGCATCCGGCATGCGGCGAATTTAGGCGTGCCGCTCGCGAGCATCCTCGTCCCAATATCCGGCGTGATGTCGTTGCTCGGCGGCCTTAGCGTCGCGGCAGGCTACAAGACCCGGCTCGGCGCCTGTATGATCGCGGCCTTCCTGATTCCGGTCACCCTGATGATGCACGCATTCTGGAAAGCGAGCGATCCGGTCAACGTACACACGCAGCAGGCAATGTTCATGAAGAACATGTCGCTGCTCGGGGCGGCGCTTCTAATCGCGTACTTCGGGGGTCGCCCGATGGCTCTGGGCGACTAAGACGGCGGCCACTTATCAGGTTTCGTAGTACTGGTTCAGTTTGACTGAATCAATGTCGAGGGCTAGCTGTGGAGTTTCAATAGGTTGTCTCTTCGGGACGGCACCGAAAGGTGAAAAGTACGAACTTAAACGCAGAGCGCAGCAGGTCACCCCGAGTCGGTATCCGCAGGAATTCGCGCGCCTGGGCGCATAGTTCGAGCGGAGCTGCTCGGGCGAATTATGACCAGACTTCATCTCGAAATCGGCAAGCGCACCTCTATTTCATGCCTCTCTGAGGCTAACCTGTTGCAACTCCACAGCTAGGTAGTTGCCATGCTGATCCCAAAAGAAGGTGTTCTGTGCTTCGCGCGCCGTGACGGCGAAGCAGTCGCCCTTTGATAGCAGAGGATCGTATGGAAGCCATAAAGGACCTCCTCTTCCGCGTAGAAAGAGAGGTATGTCACGCCTCGCGTCCTGGGTTCCGGATCGTCGAGCTCACGATCAACCCGACGCAGAAGGTACCTTGGCACTGCCACTCGAACGTTCAGGACACCTTTTACGTTGTGGAGGGACAGCTCCGGCCTTTCCTGCGCGACCCAAAGGAGGAGGTGCGCTTTGCGCCGGGCGAAACACATCGTCACCTGGACTCTCACTAAGGTTGACGGCGGCGCAAGGCTGCGTCTCGTGCATTCCGGCTTCGCACTGCCGAAGAACGCCACCACATTCGGGAATTTGAGCGAAGGCTGGAGGCAGTGTGTCGACAGGATCGGCGCGATTTCCGGCGAGCAGTAGGACGATATCAAGATCGACATCTCGAACTAAAAGCCGCATTGACTAAAGGAGAGAAACGATGACCGACCACAAGACCGGAACACGTGAAGAGTGGCTTGCAGCTCGGCTCGAACTGCTCAAGGAGGAGAAGGAGCTGACCCGCCGCAGCGACGAGCTGGCGCGCCGACGTCAGGAGCTGTCGTGGGTTCGGATCGACAAGGAGTATCGATTTGAGACCGACGAAGGGAGCGCCTCGCTGACAGACCTCTTCCGAGGGCACTCGCAACTCCTTGTTTACCACTTCATGTTCGGGCCCGACTACAGGGCGGGGTGTCCGTCCTGCTCGGCGATCGCGGATGGGTTCGACGGCTTCGTTGTCCACCTGGCGAATCATGACGTTACGCTTTCGGCGGTGTCGCGGGCGCCGCTCGCCAAGCTGCAGGCGTACAAGGGGCGGATGGGATGGGCATTTCCCTGGGCGTCCTCGTTCGGCAGCGACTTCAACTTCGACTTCAACGTCTCAGTGACCGAGGAGCAACAGCGCGAGGGGGCCGAATACAACTACCGGCGCGCGGCGGCGTCGCAGTTAGGCGGTGGCGAGGAGCCCGAAATATCCTCGCGCGCGACACCCGACGGGGCCGCTAAGGGCGCTGCCATGACCGGCACCGATGTGGCCACCTATGCGCGCGAGAGGCCGGGCATGAGCGCGTTCGTGCTCGAGGACGGCGTCGTCTACCACACCTATTCCACCTTTGCGCGCGGACTGGACGGCCTCTGGGGCGCGTACCAGTGGCTCGATCGC
>Ga0182024_10012224_pt1 | contig 17021 bp, 21 predicted proteins | sample P32metaG_FD_120480 | JGI IMG/M metagenome (GOLD analysis project Ga0182024, IMG submission 120480) | Permafrost microbial communities from Stordalen Mire, Sweden - P3-2 metaG (Illumina Assembly) | ecosystem: Environmental > Terrestrial > Soil > Wetlands > Permafrost | place: Sweden: Stordalen...
ATTGCACTCTTCATCCGGCCGCTCCATGGTAGCAAGTTGAAACTCCGGTGATCGAATGTCCGTGACCCCCATTGGCTATTTTGATGCCAGCTTTCCCGGCGCCACCCAAGTCGTTCGGGTAGCGAGCCTCCACGAGGCCAAGGTGTTTGCGCGCAGGTGGGTGATCAGAGACAAGGAGCCGGCTTTGAAGGCGCTCCTGCGGGAGATCGAAAGGGCCAACAGTTCCGCGACTGCGGATATTGCGATTCGGCAACTGAAGCGAGCGGTAGAGTCCCGCGGACTATTGGTTACCGCAAGTCCCGCACTCGACGGCCCTTCGTTGGCTCGATAGCCCCATAGCCCCAGCCTCTCCACTTCTTCGTTACGAACAAAAAAACCGCCCCACAGGGGCGGTTTCGATTTCGTCCGCTCCCTTGGGAGCAGTCGTTCGTGACGTTACGCCGACTGGATATTGCCGACCGCGATCTTGCCGGTGCGGCGATCTTCCTGCGTGTCGAAGGAAACCTTCTGGCCTTCGACCAGGCCACGCATTCCGGCACGCTCGAGCGCGGTGGCATGGACGAACACGTCCTTGCCGCCATCATCCGGCTGAATGAAGCCGAAGCCTTTTTGGTCGTTGTAGAACTTAACGGTGCCCGTATTCATAAAGATGTCCTTTCGCTGATGCACGTGAACCTGAGACGCACGACAGCGTGTCTTGAGGTTCGGTTCGTCGATGTTTGGAGGGTCTGAACGTGCGCCTGGCATTCAGCGAAGGCGTGACGGCCCGATTGTCCGGCCAAAAGTCGATGCACGGAACGTAGGTGATAAGTGTGGCCTTTGCAAGATCGGCCCCAATCTCGAATCAGAGCGCGCCGGCGTGCGGCTGCGCGTGAGCCGGCGCGCCGGCGTCACGCCGGGATCGCAGTTCGCGAAACGAAATAAGCCGGCGTGCCGTTCCATCCCACAGCACGAGGGGTACGCAGGCCAGACTTTGACCCAGTGTGAGCCGGCCGACATTCGCGAGATCGGGGTGCTGGCGAAGAGCAAGCGGCAACCGGTAAAACGGGATTCGGCTGCAGAGGTGGTGGATATGATGCACGCCGATGTTGGCGGTGAACCAGCGCAGCACGGGCGGCAAATCATAATGTGAGCTGCCGTACAGCGCCGCGGTGGGGAAGCTCCAATTCCGGTTTTCAGACCAGACCGTATGCTCGAACTGATGCTGGACATAGAACAGCCACACCCCGATCGCTCCGCCGAGAACGGTAATCGGCAAATGCACAAGCAGGAACGGCCAAATCCCGATCCACCAAATGATTGCGGCAACGACAAGCGCGATCGCGGCATTGGTCGCCATGGTGCTGACCCAGGGCCCCCAGCCTTCCCGCGTCAGGCCGAGGGGCAGCCGGTGGCGCAGGATAAACAGGTAGGTCGGACCGATCCCGAACATGACGATGGGATGGCGGTACAGGCGATAGACGAGCCGGCGCCAACCCGACAGCGCCAGATATTCGTCGACGGTAAGCGTGTCGATATCGCCGATGCCGCGGTGATCGAGATTACCCGACGTCGCATGGTGGATGCCGTGTGCGCGCCGCCAGAAATCGTACGGCGTCAGCGTGAACACGCCGATCGCGCGGCCGACCCAGTCGTTCACCAATCGCTGGCGAAAAAACGAGCCGTGGCCGCAATCGTGCTGGATCATGAACAAACGCACAAGGAAACCCGCGGCCGGAACAGCCAGCAATAAATAAAGCCCGTATCCGACGCGGAGCGATAACAACATCAAAAGCCAAAGAAGAACGAACGGCACGACCGTAATCAGAATCTCCACGACGCTGCGTCCGTGGTTCGGTTCGCGGTAGCGCGCCAGACTCTGTGTCAAGGCGCGCACATCGGTCTCAGCGGCGCTCGCGCCCACGTTCGGTCTGTCGTTCAAAACTCTCTCCATGGCTAACAACAGATGCAACGACCACCATCATCGGCGTCGCGCGCCTTCAGCGGGTATCTTCCGGCAGTAAGGCGTCTTTTTTGTGCTGTGCGGCAGCAGTGCAACCGGCGGGAGCGAGCGCGTCTTTCAGCTTGCGAATGGAATCGCTCAAGCCGCCAATGTACGGCACCGTACATCGCGGGGCCCTGCGCGTCCACAACGCGAACGAGACAAATGGATGCAAATACGCTCCGTTCTCACGATTTTGACAATAATAGCGCCGGCTTGCTCTGGTAACTGTGCATTTTTGACTTATATTCAGTCACAGCCTGAATGATATTCATTCAGACGTCGTCCAATTTATTCAAGAGGGCCTGACCGATGGCCGAGTTCAATTACGACGCCGCGGCCGAGCTGTTTTCGACCCGAAGGCGGCTGCCCAGGCGCCAGCCATTCGGCTACAAGCGATTTAGCCGAGCTGCCCAGGCCCTTCGCTTCGCCATGGAAGACCTGCCGGAGGGCGCTCTTGTTGGCGCGTTTCTCGAGGTCGAAGAGAAGAGATACGGCAGCGATGATATCCGGCGTTTGTACGAAAGCGCCGAATATCCGCTGACGCGGCACTGTGCGGGATCATGACGGACGAGACGATCGACCTCGATCAGCGTCGCGGGATGGCCGCGCAGAAGGCTACGGATCTTCGGCGGCTGCTGGCGAACGTGGAGGCCAATGAAAAAGAATTACGACTACGGCAGGATGAGCTGGAGTCGCACCTGATCGCGGCACCGGCGGCGAATTGGCATGACGCTTCCGAAAGAGCTCGCTACCTTCTCAATCTCTTCGCGGCGACGCAGACTGCGCAGGACCCGCGCAGGCAGAAACTGATTGCCGCCGTTATTGCCGACTTCAAGCGGCTTTCAGGTGAAGATTAGAATATTCCACCCACGGCAGAAGCGAGGACAAAATGGCAAAAGGTCAAATGAGAAGCAATCGCGAGAAGAAGAAGCCGAAGGCAGACAAGAACAAGAAGAAAAGCGCTCCGGCGGCCTCGCCGTTCACGCCGGTACGGATGACGGGGAAAGACTCTGGCGGCAAGAAATTCTCGTAGCCGTCCTGCTCGGACCGGGCTATCGGCGCTGCGGGGGACAGGCCCTTGGGAGGGATTGTTGGCGGCTGAATGCTTTTAGTGCCGCGCCAGTGCGCCCGACGTGACGTCAGAAGTCCGTCACCGCAAGTTCGTAGGACCCTCTTCGCTCCTTCTTATACGCCTTGATTGCCGCCGCGTAGATCGCGGCCCGATTGGTATCAAAGGCGAGAAGTAAGCTCGTTTCACTACGCGCCATGTTCGGCTGCAGCCGCTTGAGCGCTTCTTCGGTTACGAAGAACGACCACTCCATTGCGCTGTCATGACCCCAGAACCGCACGGCGTGTCGGGTCGAATCAAAAACTCGGCTTTGGTTTGGGAAGTTGAGCATTAGCCGTCAGCGCTGGAAATCCAGCATTTTCGCAGGCCTTCGGTATCGCGCACCCACCAATAATCGCCCTCCGGATTGTGTCCGGACACATTGAATGTTTTTAGATGCTTTTTAACCGCCGCCAAGGCTGCCTCACGCGTGGGGTATCGCTGACCGACCTCTGTCGCTGGAGACGAAGCTGCGTTTTTAAGCTCGAGAATCTTGAACATTGTCGGTCTTCTCTCCGGACCTTTCCAAGCACATTACGTTGCGGCGCTTCGCGATCACGGTGCCGCCGTCAATCAGAGATCGAATTTCACTTTCGCCGAGAGTATGAGATCGCTCTCGCCAACCACACGCTCGTGGGTTTCGCTCCTGCTCTTGATCCGGTACTGCGGATTTTCTCCATCCGTCGGCCGCAGGCTGACGATTTCATAGTGGCCTCTTGCCGCGGATCGAAACGTCGATTGGATGAGATCGACGGTTTGTCCGACCTTGAACCTGTGGGTGCGGTCTGTCATTGCGGATACTCCTTCACCAGCATCATGCGTACGATTGTCGTCGCATATGTGCTGGACCCAGATTCGATTTTTAGTCCTTCTTGCTCATGCGCCATAGCTGAAAGCCTTGGCCTTTGATGGCCGCTTCGATCGTGCCGCGAGACAGGTTGTGGGGCGGATCTCGATCGGGCGCGACGGCGCCAATCGCGCGCCAGGGCTTGAACTGCTTCGGCAGCTGGCTGCCGGTCAAATCCGCACCGAACGCCCGCAGATCAGGTTGTGCTTCAGACTTGAAGATGAAAAATCGCATCGTGCCGCCTCTATTCGTTCCCACGTCGAATTTATTCTCGAGCATCCTGGTTCATCGTCGACGGAACTGGTTGTTGCGCTGCGCCGGACGGCTGCCAGACGCGGCGCGTTCGTCCTTGTGGCGGAAAATCAGTCGCCCCTTGTCCAGATCATAGGGCGATATTTCGATCGTCACCCGATCCCCGGCCAGGGTTTTGATCCGGTTCTTCTTCATCCGCCCGGCGGTGTAGGCGACGACCATGTGGCCGGCATCGAGCTGAACGCGATAGCGGGCGTCGGGCAGTATTTCGGTGACGAGGCCCTCGAATTGCAGGAGTTCTTCCTTCGCCATGTCGTCACTCCTCTCAATGATTCGTCGAACGCGATACGCGTGGAGCGTGATCGCGCCGCGATTGAGCGGAACGACGAAGAAAAGCGACGGAAGCGATCTCGCCCGACGATTCTCCGGCGTGTTCGTGCTGCCCTTGCGGGTGCGGTGCGTCGCCGCGGCGTTGTTCGTGCTGGCCATGCGAGCGCGATGTGTCGCCGCGGTGTTGTTTGTGCTGGCCATGCGAGCGCACTGCGTCGCCGCCATGACGCTGCCGCCGTTTGCCTGGGGATCGGGTCGCGGGGCGCGCGGCATGGTTCCGGGATTCCTGCGGTTCCGTCCGATTTGGATGGGCGCGGCTGTCAGTCACCGGAATGGATTTGCGGATCAGCTTCTCGATATCACGCAGGAAGGCCGTCTCCTCGGCATCGCACAAGGAGATCGCGACTCCCTCAGCTCCCGCGCGCGCCGTGCGGCCAATGCGGTGCACGTAGGTTTCCGGGATGTTCGGCAGATCGAAATTCACCACGTGGCTGATGCCGTCCACATCAATGCCGCGTGCCGCGATGTCCGTGGCGACGAGAGTTTTGACGTCGCCTTTGCGAAATGCGGCGAGCACGCGCTCGCGCTGGCTTTGCGACTTGTTGCCGTGGATCGCTTCGGCCGCGATGCCGGCTTTGACGAGGCCGCGCACGACCTTGTCGGCGCCATGCTTGGTTCGCGTGAAGATCAGAGCACGATCGATCGCCTCGCGCTTCAACACATCGACGAGAACGGCGGGCTTCGCTCCGCGATCGACACGGATGACGCGCTGGTCGACGCGATCGACCGTCGAAGCGGCCGGCGTCACGGCGACCCTGGCCGGGTCGCGCAACATCTGCGCGGCGAGTTCGGTAATGGCGTGCGGCATGGTCGCGGAGAACATCAGCGTCTGTCGCTTCGCCGGAAGCTTCGCCACGATTTTGCGAATGTCGTGGATGAAGCCCATGTCGAGCATACGGTCGGCTTCGTCGAGTACGAGGAATTCGACATCGCCGAGGCGAACCGCATTGCTCTTGACCAGATCGAGTAAACGTCCCGGCGTCGCGACGAGGACGTCCACGCCGTTGAGCAGCGCGCGCATCTGCCCGCCGATCGGCACGCCGCCGATCACCAACGCGGCACGGATGCGCAGATGGCGGCCGTAGGCGCGGAAGCTGTCGAGGATTTGACCGGAAAGCTCGCGCGTCGGGCTGAGCACCAGGATCCGGCAGCTTTTGCGCTCCGGCGACCGCGGGTTCGCAGCAAGGTGATGCAGGATCGGGAGCGCGAACGCGGCGGTTTTGCCGGTTCCGGTTTGGGCAATGCCGATCACGTCGCGATGCGACATGACGATCGGGATCGTTTGCTCTTGGATTGGGGTTGGGGTGGTGTACTTTTCTTCTGCGATTGCACGCGTAATCGCTTCGTTAAGGCCGAAGCCGTCAAAGGAGGTCAATGATAGAGCTTTCTGTTGTGCGCGTCAGCGCGGCCGCCGCGCAATGCGCCGCGGCCCGTGTTGCGGGTGAAGTAAGACACCCCGCGCGATCTAGGTGTCGATGGAGTGAAAGAGCGAGCCAGAAACCGTTTGACGGGGATCCGTACACGCGGCTCGCTGCAGCCGATCAGGCTATGCGACTCATATGGCACATATCAGCCGACCAAGCTATGTGATTGATATGGGACATAGATGTGTTCGTTTCAAGGCCTTGGGCCCGTCCTTCTGCGAGATGGTGAAGGCATGGTCGCCCATCCGGGCCCTCAAGCCATACGTATCACATGAGCAATAGCGATTATAGCCCGTTCGTCCCTACGCCGGGGCACACCAATATCGCCGGCCAAACGCCGCGCGCGCACGCCGAAGCGCGTTTGCAAAATCCGCGTGCTCAAGGGTTGTTCGGGGCGTGGGCAAAACTGGCGGCGGTGCCGTTTGCGGGGATGACCGTGGACGGGCATGTGCAGTCTGGCCTGTTTTCGCTCCAGCCGGAGGACGCCCCGACGCCGGTGATGGTTGAGGCGGTCAAGCTTTTGCTCCGCATACTCTCGCCTGCGCAACGCAGCGCAATGTGCTTTCCGGTCGACTCCGAACTCTGGCGGCATTGGCAAAATACCGAGCTTTACGTTGAGCATCACGGGCTTCGACTCGATGAGGTGGAGATGCCGGAACGGGAGGCGGTCCTCGCGGTATTGCGCGCGAGCCTGAGCGGCAAAGGCTACGACATCACCCGCGGCGTGATGCGGCTGAACCGCTTTCTCGGCGATCTGGTCGGGGGGCCGGAAGTGCTCGGCGAATGGGCCTACATCTTTTGCCTTTTCGGGACCCCATCGGAATCGGAGCCGTGGGGATGGCAGCTCTTCGGACACCATCTTAGCCTCAACTGTTTCGTCATCGGCCGGCAGATGGTGCTGACGCCGTGTTTCCTCGGCGCCGAGCCCAACTACGCCGATACCGGGCCATTTGCCGGCATCCGGCTGTTTGAGGATGAGGAACGCACCGGTTTGGCGTTGATGCGCTCGTTGTCGCCGAAACAACGGAACCAAGCCACCGTGGCGCATTCGATGGTCGGCGGCGACTTGCCGCCGGGTCGCCGGCATTTCGCCGACAATCTGCATCTCGGCGGCGCTTATCAGGACAATCGTATTGTGCCTTATGAGGGGCTGCGCGCCTCCGAGCTGTCGGCGCTGCAACGGCGTAATCTGCTTGATCTTGTCGCCGCCTATGTCGCGCCGCTGCCGCCCGGCCCGTTAGCTGCGCGCCTAGCCGGTATCGAGCAGCATCTCACCGAGACGCATTTTTGCTGGATCGGCGGGTCTGACGAAGCAAGCCCTTTCTACTATCGGATTCAGAGCCCGGTGATTTTCATCGAATTCGACCATCACGCTGGTGTGTTTTTGACCAATGCCGAGCCCGCGAAATTCCATGTCCACACCATCGTGCGAACGCCGAACGGCAACGACTATGGCGTCGATCTGCTGCGGCTGCATTATCAGCACGCCGCGCATCATCAGCATAAATAGCCGAGGATGCGAGCCTTAAGCGTAGCCGCTGCGGCAGAGTGTCTCGCAGTCGGAGCTTAGCCCGGTTGCGCCCACGGCCTCCGCTCGCGGTCCGCGGCCTTGAAGGCTGCGATCCGGTCGCGGTGGCTTTCCGTCATATCGACGTCGTCCCAGCCGTTGAGCAGTTGATTGCGGCTCACCGAGTCGATGGTGAATGTAAAACTCCGGTTGCCGCGGGCGATCGTTTGTTGCTCGAGATCGACGGTGACGGTCATTTCCGGATCGGCGCCAATCGCGGCGCCGAGCTCGATCACATCTGCTTCGGGAAGAACGGCGGTGAGGAATCCGTTCTTGACGGAGTTCTGTGCGAAAATGTCGCCGAAGGACGGGGCGATCACGCAACGGATACCGGCCTCGTAAAGCGCGTAGACGGCCGCCTCACGCGAGGAACCGCCGCCAAAATTGCGGCCGGCGACAAGTATCTTGGCTTCGCGCCACACCGGCTGATTGAGCGGAAAATCCGGCTTTTCCTTGCCGTCGGCGCCGCGCCGCAAGTCGTTGAACAGGACGCGCCCGAGTTCGGGCGAACGCGGCAACTTGAGATATCGCGCCGGCAAAATCTGGTCGGTGTCGACATTGGCTAACAGAAGCGGGCAAGCCTTGGCGGTGAGCCGAACGAACTTTTCCATGATCGCCGGCCTATGATTCACGGTCCGCGAGCAGCGGCCGCACGTCGGCGAGGTGACCGCTGACCGCTGCGGCGGCCACCATCGCCGGCGACATCAGGTGCGTGCGCGCTCCGGGGCCTTGCCGGCCGCGGAAATTGCGGTTGGTGGTCGAAGCGCAGCGCTCGCCCGGTGGCACGACGTCGCCGTTGATACCCACGCACATCGAGCAACCCGAGTCCGCCCATTCGAGTCCGGCATCGCGGAAGATGCGGTCGAGTCCTTCCTGTTCCGCCTGCCGTTTTACCGTCGAGGAGCCCGGCGAAACGAGACCTGGCACCTTGCTCGCGCGGCCGGCCAGCACCGCGGCCGCCGCGCGCAGATCCTCGATGCGGGCGTTGGTGCAGGAGCCGATGAAGATGCGGTCGATCGCGATGTCCGTCAGCTTCTTGCCCGGCGCAATGCCCATATAGTCAAGCGCATCGCGCAAATATTTAGCGCGTGCCGGATCGCGCTCGCGGGCGGGGTCGGGCGCGCAGCCGTCGATCGGCAAGGCATCGTCGGGCGTCGTGCCCCAGGTAACGATCGGCGCGATGGCGCCGGCGTCGAGCGCCACTTCACGATCGAACACAGCTCCCGGATCGGAAACAAGATTTGACCATGCCTCGACCGTTTGGTCGAAAGCCGATCCTTTTGGCGCATAGGGGCGCGCCTTCAGATAGCTGAACGTGACCGCGTCCGGCGCCACCATGCCGCAGCGCCCGCCGGCCTCGATGGACATGTTGCAGAGCGTCATGCGCCCTTCCATCGACAGCGCCGTAATCGCGCTGCCGGCGAATTCAACGGCATGGCCCTGCGCGCCATCGGCGCCGATGCGGGCAATGATGGCGAGCGCGATGTCCTTGGCGCCGATGCCGATGGCCGCCTTGCCGTTTACGGTGATGCGCATGCGCTTGGGCTTTTTCTGCCAAAGCGTCTGGGTCATCAGGACATGCGCCACCTCAGAAGCGCCGATGCCGAACGCGTAGGCGCCAAAGGCGCCGTGGGTCGAGGTGTGGCTGTCGCCACATACGATCAACAAGCCGGGCAACGTCAGCCCCTGCTCCGGACCGACAACATGCACGATGCCCTGGCGCGGATCGCCAAGGCCGAACAGACTGACGCGATTTTCCGCCGTATCCGTCTCCAGTGCGCGCACCATTGCCGCGATTGTGGGATCGGCGATCGCGTGATCGCGGCCGCGGGTCGGCACGTAATGATCGGCGATCCCGAAGGTGAGGCCGGGCTCCGCCACCGAGCGGCCGCGCGCCCGCATCTGCGTGAAGGCGTGGAACGAGCCTTCGTGCACGTAATGGCGGTCGACCCAAAGCAGCGCGGCGCCATCGTCGCGCAACGTGATTTCGTGCGTCGACCAGAGTTTGTCGATGAGGGTCTGGGCTTCGCTCATGCGCCGACAATTTACCTTAGGACCATGGCCTTGTGGGGGTTGTGCTTAATATTGTACGCTAAAGAATACCAAGTAAAGTGGCCGCCCGGCGGCCATTTCGGCGGGGGAAAGTGGCTTGCGCGATTGGCTCGGCGAGGCAAAGGCGAAGCAGGTTTATCTCATTGTGCGCGACCGCATCCTCAGCGGCGCCTTTGGCTTCGGCGCCAAGCTGCCTACCGAGAACGAGCTGGCTGAATATTACGGCGTATCGCGGGTCACGGTGCGCCGCGCGCTCGGCGAGCTGGCGCGAGAGCGGCTGATCGAGCGGCGCCGCAGCGCCGGCACGCGCGTAATTTATCGGCCGGCGCCGGCGCCGATGACCGCGGATATTTCCGGCGTGCTGGCCAATCTCGCCGACATGGGGCGCCGCACGACGGTCAAGCTTCTCTCCTTCGATTATGTGCCGGCCGCCGGCGCGGCCGCGGTGGCGCAGGCGCTGGACGTGGGGCCGGATCAATTGCTGCAGCGTTCGGTTCGCGTGCGCGCCGTCGATCGCGTGCCGTTTTCGTATCTGACGACCCACGTCCCCGAAAGCATCGCGGTGACATTCACCAAACAGGACTTGGCGTCGCGGCCGCTCCTCGAACTCCTGGAACGCGCGGGGGTGAAGGTCGAGCACGCGCGCCAGCGCATCAGCGCCGGGTTGGCGACGCCCGATGTCGCGCAGGCGCTCGAGGTGCGCCCCGGATCGCCGCTGATCGAGCTCGTTCGCGTCGTCTGCGATCAATCCGGCCGAGCCGTCGAGCATCTGCACGCGCTCTACCGGCCCGACCGCTACGCGTTCGAAATGGACTTGGTGCGCTCGGGCGCGGCCGACACGAATGTTTGGTCGCCGGTCGGGCGCAAAACTGTCCTTCGCAAAAGTACGCGCGCAAGGACCATGACGTCCGGCGCAAGAATTTGAGCATCCAGGAGAGGGCGGCAAATCCGGTGCCGCGACACTAAACGAAAGAGAGGCTAGCCATGTCGAAGCAAAAAATGCCATTCAGCCGCCGCCGATTTCTCGCCACCACGGCCCTTGGCGCCGCGGCCGCCGCATCCGGCAGCCTTGCCATGCCGTCCATCCTTCGCGCGCAGGGCACCGGTGTGAAGCTTGGTCTGCTTCATCCGGTCACCGGCGCGTTGTCCTACTCGGGTCAGCAGGGCCGTATCGGCGCCACCATGGCGGTCGACGAGATCAACGCCGCCGGCGGCATCAAGGCGCTCGGCAGCGCCAAGATCGATCCGATCCTCGGCGACGCGCAGTCGACGCCCGACGGCGGCACCGCCGAAGTGGAGAAGATGAACTCCGCGGAAGTGTCTTGCGTCGTCGGCGGCTATGCATCTTCGATCTGCCTCGCCGTCAGCCAGGCGGCCGCGCGGTATGATCTGCCTTACGTCGTCGATGTCGGGGTCGCCGATTCCATCGTCACGCGCGGGTTGAAGAACACATTCCGCTTCGGCCCCGGCTTCGGCGTCATCGCCAAGACCGCGCTCGATAATCTGACAACGATCAACGATCAGGCCGGCAAGCCGGCGAAGACGGTAATCATCGTCCACGAGGATTCGCTGTTCGGCTCCGGCCTCGCCAAGCTCCTGAACGCGCAGCTGCCGCCGAAGGGATTTGAGATTCTGGAGACCATTCCTCACCCGACACCGACGCGCGACTTCGCCAATGTGGTGCTCAAGATCAAGGCGCAGAATCCCGATCTCGTTATCCCCGCCAACTACTACAACGAATATGTCCTGCTCGCCCGCACCATGCAGGAGCAGCATGTGCGGCCGAAGGGTGTCTACTCGGTGCTCGGCGGCGCCGCTTCGTCCTACAAATTCGTCAAGGATTTTCCTGATGCGGCCAAGTACATCATGGATTGCAATCACTGGTTCAATCCGAAGAGCGCCAAAGCGATGGAGCTGAAGAAAAGGGTCGAGGACAAGGGCCAGTTCTTCACCTACGAACTGTATTTGAACTACAGCGCCGTCCTTCTTGTCGCCGACGCGCTCGAGCGCGCGGCGTCCACCGATCGCGCCAAACTCACGACCGCTCTGGAAAACTCGACCTTTGCCAGCCCGATCATGCCCTATGGGCCGACCAAGTTCGTCAACGGCCAGAACCAGGGCGCGGCGCCGGTCAGCACGCAGGTACTCGACAGCGACATCAAGGCCATTCTGCCGCCCGAATTCGCCAATGCGAAGGCGGTTTTCCCAATGCCGGCATAAGCATCACGATCGCGGCGGCGCTTTTTGTCGCCGCCTGCGATCTTGCACCGTGTGAGTCGTGCTCTCGCCCCTCATCCTGATCTCCGCAGTCCTCAACGGGCTCATGACCGGCGCGGTCTATGCGCTGGTGGCGCTGGGATTGACGCTGATCTACGGCGTGCTGCACATCATCAACTTTGCGCACGGCGCGCTGTTGAGCGCCGCGCTGTTCGCAGCGTTCTTCGCCTTTCAAAAACTCGGGCTCGATCCCTATCTCGCTGCGTTCCTGATCGCGCCCGCCTTCTTCGGGCTCGGTTACGCGCTGCAGCGCTTGGTGATCGGCCCGGCGTCGCATGGTGACGATCGCAACATGCTTTTGGTGACGCTTGGACTGGCCGTGCTCATCGAGAACGCGCTCCTCTACGCCTTTCGCGCCGACACGCGCACCGTCGATCTTGCTTACGGGTTCGCGAGCATCGATCTTGGCTTTACCTTCCTCGCCGTCCCGCGCGTGATTTCCTTCGCGGCTGTTTTCTTTGTCGCGTTGGCGTTGTGGCTGATGATGATCTTGACCGACACCGGCAAGGCAATCCGGGCCGTCGCCAAGGAAAAGCTCGGCGCGGAGCTCGCCGGCATCGATGTGGCGCACATCTACGCGATGACCTTCGGTCTCGGCACTGCCTGCGTCGCCATCGCCGCCTGCCTGCTCATCCCGACCTATTACGCCAATCCGCGGGCGGGAAACGCCTTCGTGCTGGTGGCGTTCACGGTCGTGGTGCTTGGCGGTATGGGTTCGGTGCCGGGCGCCCTCATCGGCGGTCTCGTGATCGGCGTCGTCGAAAGCCTCGCCGGCTTTTATTTCGGGGAGTCGCTCGGCCAGGTCGGTATCTTCTTGATCTTCATCGCGGTGCTGCTGGTTCGCCCTCGCGGTCTGTTCGGAGCCAGCGCATGAGGGGCTTCTTGCCCATCGTCATCGCGGTTGCGGCCCTCGCCGCCGTGCCGGCGTTCGTCCATTCGAACGTCGTTCTCAATTTCCTAGTAGTGGCGTTGATGATCGCGCTCGCTGGGCAAGGTTGGAACATCCTTGGCGGTTACGGCGGGCAATATTCATTCGGGCACGCCGCCTTCTTCGGCACCGGCGCCTACGTGACGGCGATCCTGCAAGTGCACTACAGCGTCAATGCATGGATCGGCTTTGCCGCGGGCATTTTGGCCGGCGCGGCGGTCGGCGCCATCATCGGCGGCCTGGCGTTTCGCGCCGGCCTGCGCAGCTCTTATTTCGCGCTGGTGACGCTCGCCTTCGCCGAGGTGCTGCGCATCCTCGCCAGCGTTGCGCCGATCACCGGGGCAGGCGTCGGCTTGTTGGTCAAGCTCGACCTGCGGGCGCAGTCGTTTCAGTTCCAGAGCAGGGCGATCTTCTACTATGTCATACTTGCGCTGGTGGCGATTGCGCTGGTGATTGCGCAACTTCTCGAACGCTCACGCTTTGGGACCTGGCTGATCGCGGTGCGCGAAAACGAGGACGCCGCCATGGCGCTTGGCGTCAATGCGTTCGCGGTCAAGCTCGCCGCCATGGTTCTCTCGGCCGCCATCACGGCGGCGGCCGGCTGCTTCTATGTGCAGTATTTCCTCTTCATCGATTCCGGGATCGCCTATGGCACTTGGATCTCGATCGAAGCTTTGCTGACACCGATCATCGGCGGCGCCGGCAGCGTGTTCGGCGCGCTGGTGGGCGCGCTGGTGGTGAAATCGCTCGGCGAAGGCGCCAAGCTTGTCGCCGGCGACGTGCCAGGCCTCGACCTCATGATTTACGGCGCCGTGCTCATCGCCGTTATCCGCTTCGCGCCGCGCGGCCTCGTGGGCGCATTCATCGACGCCCGCGAGCGCTTGGCCCGCCGTTTCGCGGCGTCGCGACCGCCGGTGCGGGAGGCGATCCGTGGCTGAGCCGCTGCTTTCCGTCGAGCACGTGTCGCGCCGTTTCGGCGGGTTGTTGGCGGTCGACGGCGCGTCGCTGTCGGCGTCGGCCGCCCGGATCACCGCCCTGATCGGCCCCAACGGCGCCGGCAAAACCACGCTCTTTGCCGTCATCTCCGGCTTCCTCAAGCCGAGTGCCGGCCATGTCCGCTATGGCGGCGAGGATGTCACCGGCGAACCACCGCACCGGCTTGCCCGGCGCGGCATCGCGCGAACTTTCCAGATCGTGCAGCCGTTCGCGGGGCTGTCGGTGCGCGACAACATTTTGGTCGGCGCGCATCTGCGCCATCGCGCGCGGGCCGCCGCGCTCGTGATCGCCGAAGAGGTCGGACGCGAGGTCGGCCTCGGCGACATGCTTGACCGTCCGGCGCATACTTTGACCGTCGCAGGACGTAAGCGCCTCGAACTCGCGCGAACGCTCGCGACCGAGCCAAAACTTCTTCTGCTCGACGAAGTGCTCGCCGGACTGAACCCGTCCGAGATCCGCGACATCGTGCCGGTTATTCGCGCGCTTTGCGCGCGTGGCATCGCCGTCATCATGATCGAGCACGTCATGCAGGCGGTGATGAGCCTCGCCGAGCACGTGTTCGTGCTGGCGGAAGGCCGCATCATCGCCGAAGGGACGCCGGCTCAGGTGGCGGCGGATCCTGTCGTCGTCGAGGCTTATCTCGGCCACGGCGCGGCAGCTAAAGTCAGGAGCGCTCATGTCCAATGAGCCGCTCCTTGATATTCGCGACCTCTGTGCCGGCTACGGCGACACCGACGTGCTGCGCGGCATCGATCTTAAGGTCGAAGCCGGTGAGATCGTTGCCGTGCTCGGCTCGAACGGCGTCGGCAAATCCACGCTTAATCGCACGATCTCCGGCATCGTGCGCGCACGAACCGGCGCGATCCGTTTCGACGGCGCCGCCATCGAGCGTGAGAGACCGGCGATGATCGTCAAGCGCGGTCTGATCCATGTGCCGGAAGGCCGCCGGATTTTTCCCAACCTGTCGGTGCGCGAGAATCTTGACCTCGGCAGCTACCGGCGCGCCGCCGAGCGCCGCGGCGCCAACCGCGACCGCGTGTTTGCGATCTTTCCGCGCCTGTTTGCGCGCCGCGCGCAACGCGCCGGGACGCTTTCGGGCGGCGAGCAACAGATGCTCGCGATCGGCCGCGGCCTGATGGCCGAACCGAGATTGCTCATCCTTGACGAGCCTTCGCTCGGGTTGTCACCGCTGCTGGTCGAGGAATTGTTCGCGTTGATCGCGCGCATCCATGCGGACGGCGTCGCGGTTCTCCTAGTCGAGCAGAACGTGGTGCAGAGCCTCGAGATCGCGAGCCGCGCCTATATCCTTGCCGAAGGACAATGCGTCATGTCGGGTCTTTCGGCCGATATCGGCGCCGATCCACAGCTTAAACGCGCTTACCTGGGACTTTGACGCATGACCGAGAACACATTGTCTGCCCGCCTCTCGCGCCCGCCCATCTTGATCGCTCCGGGCGTCTACGACGCGCTCACCGCGCTGATCGCCGAGCGCGCCGGCTTTGAGGCGCTTTACGTCTCCGGCGCCGGCATCGCTTATTCCCGGCTCGGTCGTCCCGACATCGGCCTCGTCACCATGAGCGAAGTAGTGCAGACGGTGACGCTGATCCGCGACCGCGTCGGCCCTTATTTGATCGTTGACGCCGATACCGGCTACGGCAACGCGCTCAATGTGCAGCGTACGGTGCGGCTGTTGGAACGCGCCGGCGCGAGCGCCATCCAGATTGAGGATCAGGAGTTTCCCAAGCGCTGCGGTCATCTCGACGACAAGACGCTGATCTCGGCGCAGGAGATGGCCGGCAAGATCAAGGCCGCAGTTGACGCGCGGACGTCCCGCGACACGCTCATCATCGCGCGCACCGACGCCGTCGCCGGCGAGGGCTTCGATCGGGCCGTGGCGCGTGCCGCGCTTTATCGCGAAGCGGGGGCCGATATGCTGTTCGTCGAGGCGCCGCGGCAGCGCGATGAGCTTGGCCGCATCGGCGCACGGCTCGGCAAGTCGGTCCCGCTGATGGTCAACATGGTGGAGGGCGGCAAGACGCCGATGCTGGCGGCGAACGAGCTGGAGGCACTCGGCTTCGCGCTGGTGATTTTCCCGGGCGCCATCGTGCGTACGCTCGCCAAAGCGGCCGAGGATTTTTACACATCGCTGAAGACTCACAGCAGTACCGATCCGTTCCGCGCACGCATGTTCGACTTCGATGCGCTCAATCACTTGATCGGTACTCCGGAAATGTTGGAGCGCGGCAAGCGCTATTCCGGAATTGAGCCAAAGCCCGGCCGCACATCGGGGCAGCGATGACGCGCGTGCTCGATCCGGTGACCCTGGCCGTGCTCAACGGTCGCCTGGTGCAGATCGCCGACGAAATGGACGCGACGCTGTTCCGCTCGGCCTTCAATCCGATCATCGCCGAAGCACACGACGCCTGTCACGGGCTCTACCATGCCGAAACCGGCGCGACTTTGGTGCAAGGCACCTCGGGACTGCCGATCTTCGTCGGCGCCATGGCGTTTGCGGTCAAGGCGGTGATCGACAAGGTGGCGCAGCAAGGCGGCCTTGAGGAAGGCGACACCTATCTGTTCAACGATCCCTACGACGGTGGCACGCACCTCAACGATTTCCGCTTGGTGCGTCCGGTCATGCGCGGCGGCAAGGTTTTCGCTTGGCTGGCCTCGGTCGGGCATTGGCTCGACGTCGGCGGCAACGTGCCCGGGAATTTCAATGCCAAAGCCACAGAGAGTTTTCAGGAAGGCTTTCGCGTGCCGCCGGTCAAGCTCGTGAGCGGCGGCGTGATGCAGCAGGATATCGTCGATATCCTCGCCGCCAATTCGCGCGTGCCGCTGTCGAATTGGGGCGATCTCAACGGTCAGCTTAACGCGCTCGGCCTCGGCGAACAGCGGGTCCATGCGCTGCTCGACGAATATGGCGACGAGACGGTCGCCGACGCCACCGCGGCGCTCACTGCGCGCGCCGAGGCGCTGATGCGCGCCAACATCGCCTCGCTGCCCGACGGCACCTATTCGTATGACGACTTCCTCGACAACGACGGCGTGACCGACGAACCGTTGCGCATCGCGCTCGACCTGACGATCGCCGGCGAAACGATGCGGCTCGATTTTTCCCGCTCGGCGCCGCCGTGCCAGGGCCCGCTCAACATTGCGCGCTCGACCGCCGTCGCCTGCTGCTATGTCGCGCTCA
>Ga0182024_10012225_pt1 | contig 17021 bp, 14 predicted proteins | sample P32metaG_FD_120480 | JGI IMG/M metagenome (GOLD analysis project Ga0182024, IMG submission 120480) | Permafrost microbial communities from Stordalen Mire, Sweden - P3-2 metaG (Illumina Assembly) | ecosystem: Environmental > Terrestrial > Soil > Wetlands > Permafrost | place: Sweden: Stordalen...
ACCGTCTGACGCAGCTTGTCCGGCAATGCATCGCGAACTTGCGCCACCGCAACTTGCACATCAGGCGAAGCCACCACCCTGTCGACCGTCTGACGCAGCTTATCCGGCAATGCATCGCGAACTTGCGTCACCGCAACTTGCACATCAGGCGAAGCCACCACCCTGTCGACCGTCTGACGCAGCTTATCCGGCAATGCATCGCGCACCAAATCGACCGTATTCTTCAGTTCAGAACCTTGAATGCCGCTAACCGCCGCTTGAGCTAGCGCCACCGTTACATCTGCAAGCTGGCCGCTCACCGTCTTGGTGCGCGCCGAGTACAACGTCCCATCAGCGTCCTGGGCATTTTGAGGCAGCGGATTTTTCAATTCCGCAGCAACCCTGTTTCCGTCTGCCGAAGAAATAATACTGGATGGTTGAAATTCCGAAGAGATATCTTGCTTGGTGGTCAGATTGTCACTCACAGCAACTACTGCGGCGCTAATTCTCCGTCCCAGCGTCCCTGCACCGCTCGCATCCGAACCCTGACTGTTGCTGAATACTTCCGAAACAACCGAAGGCAGCGCATCCTGAACTCGCGCAATTGCAGCCTTCATCTCCGGCAAAGAAGCTGCCGTCTCTACCGTATCCCGAACAACTCTAGGCACCAAGGGAATATTATCCGCCACCACAATAATTGGAGCGGAAAGGTCTTTCAAAATCTGTGCGCGCGACGACGGATCAATCGGTTGCGAGTCGTGCGAAGAAAGCAGCACACCCTGTTCGCTTGGCGCTGCTGAACTCAGATACTTATTTACTGCCGTGCTGACTGCATCGCCGACCGTCGAAGCAGCCGCCCCGACCACCGCCAAGGCTCCGGCGCTTTTCATGTCCTTGATCGGACTGTTATCGTCATGAGAAACCACTTGTACAATAGCCACCACAGCATCAACAGCACTCGACACCAACGATTGCTTCGGCGCCGGTGCTGCATCTGAATTCTTAGTGGATGCGTCCTTCTTCCCATCGCTTGGCGATTTGTCGACCGCGCCGGGCAGCGCTGCCGGTTCAGACGAAGGACTGGTTTGCGTAACACCACGATTCAAATCTGAACTGGTGGCACCAGTCCTGCCCGCGCTTGCCGATGCCTGCGATGCGCTGGCTTCCGCTGCATCACTAGCCGGAGGACTGAATGCATGCCGCAACAGCCACCATCTGTCATCGTGACCCGACGATTCGGGCATGACATGCGATGTGGCATCGCCTGGTGCATTGACCTTCCCATCTGCGGAATGCAGAAAATCAATCTCGTTCATTAGTACGCCTGATTTTCACATCAATTCGGGGGAAGCGAATTGCTAAGGGAGCTGGGGTTCTGATCACTGTACCGTCCGAACATTACAGTGCCATTAAAATCACATATATCTGATGCAGACAGATAACGGTGATACGCGCGAGACTGCCTGAGTCAGGTAGTTTGCAGGGAATGGCCGCAGGATGCCCGGCGGACAGATCAGGGTGATGGGTGGGGGTTGCAGGATCGTAGCGATCGTTGCCGGCAATTAGCGGCCAGCAAGATGGCAGTTTGTTGGCACAGCAAATTTAGGAATCTAGCCCGCGGTTCGAGCGCACGCGTTATGCTCCCAAAGCTAGTGATCCGATTGAAACACAGTGCATCCGTGGAATTAGCTCCTCGGGAGCAGCTTCAAATGCCAGAACTCACCGCCGATAAAACAGCGTTGTCGCCAAAACTGATCCTTTTTATTGGAACGGTCGCTACCGCGGCTACCGCGCTGTTTCTCTCTGCACATCCGCTTTTGCAATCCATCGACACAACCGTCGAAAACGAATTGCTGCGTGCGTCCGCCGACCTGCTTCATCAGCAACCAGCCGCGCCCATACATTTGTCCGGTTTCGCAGCACTGATCGCGCAGCTGATTTCCAGTTTGTGTTTCGCCGCAGCCTCAGCACTCATTGGTTTCAAACTGAAAGACAATGCACGACCGATTGCCCTTTTGCAACTCTTCATCCTCTCGATAATTTTGATTAGTCTCGTTCCGGTCGGCGCTGCTCAACCTACCGAATTGTGGCTCAGCATCGTCTTCGGGCTGTGCATTGGTATCAGGGCAGAGTCCAGGCAACGCGAACTTCTGCATCAACAGCAACTGTCATACGAACTCAAACTTCGCAATCAGCAGCTGGAGCAATCAGAACTTTTGCTTGTGAAAACGGACGAAACAGACAAGAGAATTTTCGCAGCGGACCTGCACGACAGGGTACTAAACGACATAAAAATGGCAGTGAAAGAGTTCACCGACTACAAAAAGATTCCTGACGAAACCAAAGCGCGCAAAATCACAAACCTGCTAAACGACACCATGACGGATATGCGCAGTCTGATGGATGAACTCAATCCGGTCATGCTCGAATGCTTCGGACTCGCCGCAGCCATTGAGGACTGCGCAGAGACGTTCACGAAACGCGGGGGCTTTAACGTCGCAGTCGAGAATCACGCCGAGCAGTCGTTCCTGCAGCAGCTGAGCCAGGTCGAGCAACAGCTGATCTACCGATTGGTACAGGAATCATTGACCAATGCATACAAACACTCCGCCGCAGAATTGGTGACAATCTCTCTGGGAAACGTCAAGGATGGACTGATCATAACGGTCGCAGACAATGGCAAAGGCATGAATGGTGGCACCGCCAATCAAACGTCGCGCGGGCTGAAGTATATGAAAATGCGTGCGGCGCTGATCGGTGCCGCGGTAAACTGGATGGAACCGGAATCTGGTACTGGAACAGTTGTCCAGATCCAAATGCCGATTCGGACAAGCCAGAACGAACCAGGAGAATGAAAAGCATTCACAGACGATGTAATTTCAAGAGAGCGGGGACTTGTGGTATGTGCGTGCTCTGCGTGGTGCTCATGCTGGAGTTCCAGCGGCCCGCTACAAGTGCTAATCCTCAGGTTTTGAAAGGACGGATCGAAGAGGTCACAGGACCTGGTGAAGCACGATTGCCGGAGTTCAAAACAATGACACCGAAGTTAGACACGAGAAATCAGCAGGGCACGAACAAACAGACTGGTACCAGTGGTGCTACCGTGTCCACAGAAAAAGCAGCGCTGCAAGCGCAAACTTCGTACCCGATCAACTGGGAAGGAGACTGGCGCGGGCAGCTGCAAATAATGGCCGCGAAATACTTAGAGCCGACACCGGCCGCGTTGCGAGACGAAATCGAAACCGAGCGGCGTGTCAACACTCCTGGACGAGCCGGCAAATCAGTTTTTCGTTTCCGCCGCATGCCACTGAATAAGGTATCGCTAGATCCTGTCAGAGTCGAGTTCAGCTATCCCCGAAACATGAAGATGCCCGAGCCAATCGAGATTACCAATCAGAACGCATCGCGATTCTTAAAGCACGGCGAAACCCTTGAGGAGGGCATGACGCTTGTGCCAACAAGATCATATTTCATCGAAATGAACAATGTAGACTCCGGTATTACACTCGGTGGCAATCTAGTTTCTCAGAAAGTGATGCGGAACGATGTTCGAGCCCTCGCTCCAAAAGTAATCGAGCAAGACATTGTTACGTACAGCGTCGAAGAGATGCATGACACCAATCAAAATTATGCAAGTTACAACGAAGACGTTCTGCGATTCACAATGCTCAACGAGCGCACGATATTGGTGCAAGCCGTGACGCTGTCATACGACTCCCACGGCAAGTGTGATTCTTCTTTGTCGCTGGCGGGCTACATATATAGATAATCCTGCGGGCGCGGGCGTTCCGCCCAATACCATTCACTTGGTGAACATGCGGCTCCTGGGAGCGCCGGCTTCCAGCCGGCATTGACACCATAACCAATTCTGGCAAATGCCGCCAGGATGGCGGCGCTCCCAGGAGCCGCTCTGTAGCAACTTCAGGAGTTTTTCGGACAACAGCGTTACTGCTTTTCTAGCTTGTAACCTAATGCGTGAACGGTGGTAATCATCGACGGCGCGCCGTCTGTGTCTATCTTTTTACGCAGCCGCGTTATGTACGTGCGCACCGCGATGTCGGTAGCGTCGGATTCCGCCTTCCACACATGTTCTAGCAGTGATGCTGTGCTGAACACTGTTCCTTGGTTGCGCATAAGAAATTCCAACAAAGAATATTCTGTCGGCAAAAGCTTAAGATGCTTGCCGTCTTTGGTAACTGAACAATTAATGGTATCAAGCGCGATATTACCGCAGTGCATAACAATGCCGCGCACTTCAGGCGACCGGCGCAGCAAGGCACGAATGCGCGCTGACAACTCGCGCATATCGAACGGTTTGGTCAAGTAATCGTCAGCACCGGCGTCGAGACCGGCTTCTTTTTCCATGATCGCGCGCTTGCCGGTCAGCATCAAAATCGGCGAGCGTCCTCCGTTCGACCGATATGCCTTCATCACTTCAACGCCGTTGCCTTCCGGCAGCGTCCAGTCGACGATCAGCAAGTCATATTCATAGGTCTTGAGAAAATCAATCGCCTCCGCGCCGGTATGCGCTTCTTCAACCGTATATCGCTCGCCTTCCAGCCAATCTCGCACCATTGATGCGGTGACAAGATCGTCCTCGATAAGCAATATTTTCGCCATGTTCCAAAGCCTCTCAGGACGCGCTAGGACAATTTTACGCTGCTAGCAGGCTCGCTAACAACCCGTTTTGATCTAATCGGTAATCTGAACCAGAACGTGCTGCCGACTCCCACCTGACTCGATACGCCGATAATACCATTGTGTTGATCGATTATCGCCTTGCAAATTGCCAAGCCAAGACCAGAGCCAACCTTTCCTTGTGAGTTTTTCAACTGGCGAAAGCGGTCGAAAACATACTTCTGGTCTTCTTGACTGATTCCCGAGCCGAAGTCAGTTACAGCGATTTCCGCCTGTTCCTGACTCAACCCGTAAGATATCTCCACCATAGTTTCCGGTCCGGAGAATTTGATCGCGTTCGAAATCAGATTTTGCACGACCTGCACCAACCTGTCTGCGTCAGCTTCGATCTGCAGATCATCTTTTGCCACCACCCGCAATTCGATATGCTGTTGCTCGGCATATGCACTCACCATATCCAGTCCACCGTCCACAATGACAGACAATTGAGTCGGTTTCAACGAAAGATCCATTCGACCAGCTTCCAGTTTTTCAACGTCCAGAAGATCGTTGATCAGCACCACCAATCTTTCGACGCTATTTTGCAGCCGTCCCGCCGCAGCTTTACCCTTATCACTGACGGCGCCGTAACCTCCAACTTCCAACGTTTGCAGAAATGCGCGGAAAGCTGTAAGCGGCGTGCGCAAATCATGACTGACCATGTTGACGAAATCCTTTTTCAGCTGCTCTAAAATCTTGCGTTCATCGACGTCTTGTGCGACGCAGAAAAAAGATTCCTCTTTTCCAGACCAGAATATGGACCACATCATCCATACCTGAGTTCCATCTTTGCGCGTGATTCGTGCCTCATGATTGATTACCGATTGACTCTCCTTCGCCTGTTCCATAATCTGCATCAGATCCGCGCGATCGTCTTCATAAAGGATGTTGCTAAGGCGCTGACCGAGAAGTTCTGCTTCCTCATATCCCCAGAGAACAACGGCAGCAGGACTCACTTTCGTGAAAGCGAACTTTGAATCAACCGTGCAGATCGCAGCCTGAACATTGTCGACTATCGCACGTTCGCGACGTGACGCCTCGCGCAATGTCATAGCGACATTGTGAAACACGTCATCGAGTTGCGCGATCTCGTCTTGCCCAGAGATTGGCGGGCTGAGCTCTTCTCCGCGCGCCAGTTTGAAAGCATTGCCAATGATCGAGGAGACGCGCCTGGTGATGTCTCTGGTGAAAAACAACGCCAGCGCAATCGTGATCAAAACGTTGAGGATTACTCCTGCAGCCACCACACCTTGAACAACGAAACGGCTGTTTGCCTGCTCCAGCGGATAGCGTTTCTCCCGTTTGTTTTCCTCTTCGATGATCTGATTGGTGGCATCGAGCAAGTTGCGGATGCGCTCTTGAATGACCTTGTGCAAACGAAGCACTTCTATCTTGCCGCCGATCGTTTCATCATTGTCGATGCGACCGCGAATCTGGTCCATAAACTTGACGGCACTATTGGCTTGCGCGGCGAACTCCTCGAAGTTTTTCTGCTGAACAACATCATCTGCCGGGATCAACGGTTGAATCGCATCAAGCTCCTGAGGAAACGTGCTTATCACCTGCAGATAATTATCTTCCGTCGCCTTATTCTTCTTAACGCAGAAATTCACGAACGCTTCTGCAGCGTCATAAGTCTGCATGTGCGTTTTTTCCACAGTAGCAACGAGAGCCTTGGAATGGGCCTCGCGCCGCACCGCCTCCTCCGCCTGTTGCTGCGCATAAACGAGCATAGTGACAAACACAAGCTCACTCAAAAGTGGTACTAAAACTAGCACCAGTCCTTTTTGTTTCAGCTTCAGGCTTAACTGCATCGCAGCGCCGGCTCCGCGGGTGTTGCCTTATTGGTATACCCGGGTCAGCCAAAAACGTAGCCCATGGGCTGCGGCAACAGCGCGCCCGTATCGCCCGAACACCAGAGTTTCCGGGCGATGTATGGCATCGGCCCAACTCTTGAAACCGTCCAGACCGACTCGTCGGCAGCCCGGCTTCCGGCGGCATCTTGCCCGCATCAAAAGCGGGCGCTGTGCGCACTTTCGATTGGCGGAACAGTCTAAGCGCACGCTCAGCCGATGCCCTCTTCGTAGACTTTGATTTCGTCCAGCTCTGGGAGCGGGACTGGCATGCGGGGCACGTGTTGCACGCGGCGAATTGTCAGCCGTGCGCGATTGGCGACGTAGGGATTGTCGTCGTCGGCCAGCATGTCGAGCACCACAAGCGGCATGTGCGGGTTCTCGGCGATGCTGTAGCGCACGTCCAGGCACTGATCCTGCGCAAGATCAAATACGATTTGCTGCGGCGTGTTGAGATTCTCCGCAACAGCAGCTCGCACGGTTGGGCACTGATGCTGTGACAACACAGTAAGCGCATTGGCGCTGGCTTGCGGATGCTCGGCAATTCGTTCGAGCAATGCGGGGCGCTCGTGACGCAGCAGTCCGTCCAATATATGGGAAGGTGTGCTCGGATTCACAGCGAGAGCCCATTCAACCAGACTTAGATTCTCAGATGTTTGAGAGCAGTCGTTATCCATTTGTTCTCACGCTCCTTGGCAGTCGGCGATTCTGATGACGGGAATCAGACTACGTACGTGGTACCAAGTCGCCATTTCTATCCTAGCTGGTAAAACGCGCCCCGGGTCTGAGGAAGACCCATAACTTCTCTGCCGATTTCCATACAAATCGCTTTACGTAGCCGTTTTCTGCATCTCTAATCGATATACGCGCGCGGATACGACCACCAGCAGCCAGTTTACGGCTCCAACATTTTTTATCCAAGCGGCTGTCGAAAATTTCCACGGGTTGGATACATTCGATTGTCTGCAAAGACTTGTGCGGCGGTAACTATAAAACAAGCGTGTCTCATGAGAGCACAGTACGGCAGCGCTTGTGAATGAGATCCCGGTGGAAACATAGACTGGGGCAGTTTCTACATATGAGGAGTATGTTGGTTATGCAAACATTTGGACCAAGTTTATCAATGGATTTTCGGCCTACAATGGGCTCCGGCCGAATGGCCGATGCAATTCCTGACGCAATTGCGAATTTGAAAGCAGCAGTTGCGATCAGTCAAAACACACCAAGGTACGTTATTCAAGGGCAAGCCCTCGATTGTGAGCCGGTTGTGTTAGAGCACATAGCCACGAATCCAAGCACACCAGCGGCGGTACTGGAGCATCTGGTGACTCATGCCCAACCAGAAATTCGATCAGCGCTTGCAGAAAACAGCAATACACCAGTGCACTGCATTTGGTTGCTTGTCAAAGATGAAAACCCTGATGTCCGCTACGCGCTGGCTGAAAACCATCACCTCCCGGACAACGTGTTGGCGGCGCTTGCAGAAGACGACAATCCTTATGTTGCCGATCGCGCCCAACGCACCATCACCCGATTGGAAAGCGAGCGGCTGCAACCTGAAACTGATGACGATTGGCGTTACTTCCGAAGAGCGCAGATATCCCGACGCATGGATCAGATCAGAGAAATATCGACCGGAACACCGATTAACGCGCTCAGTAAACTAGTGAAGAGAATCTATCGCTGCGCACGAGCAATCTAGTCGACCGTCAGATAACAGTCCCGATCCCGTTTACCGATCTTCCAGCAACCTGAGCATCCCGATTTCCGTTGCCAATCTTCCAGGCAACCTAAGCATCCGATTAGTTGCCGAGCCTCCAGCAACCAGCATCCCGAGTTCGGATGGCATCTTCCAGCAACACCAGGCATGCCGATTCAAGCAATCCCAAGAGTGCCAAATTTCCAATTACATCTTCCCACTTTGTCAATCGACCGAAGTGCCAATGGCGCAGCGATTGAGGGAAACGAACGAACCCCGAGCAAAGCTAACTCTCGCAGCCGGCCTGGAAGCCGGCTGCCTTTTGTTGTCCAGATAACAATTTCAACCTATACAACTTTATAGGCTAGCCTAACAAAGCCTGCTTTACATTTGCGTAATAATTGAAAAGGCGTTCCAACGTTGCGGGGCAGTGCTGAGCCCCCCAATAAACGGGCATTTTGCCCGTACGCGCTTGTGGCCCCCCTTTCCCTTCCAGGACCCACTCCTGGTGTTACTCGGGTTAATAACCCTTCCGGAGGCGCTCATAGTGTTAGTTTCCAATGAAACTCCTATCTCAGAGACCAAATCTGAGCCCAGGATAGATAGAGACAGCAAAAAAGCGGCGCAGGAAGAAGCGGCACGGATTCGCTGGCTGCTCGCGATCAACCCCAACACTCCTCCGCCGGTCCTCGAACATCTGGCTCGCGACACGCATCATAGAATGCTCGAGCGTGTTGCCGAAAATCCACGTGCACACAGCACTACGCTGGCCCGCCTGTCGATCCACACCGACAGCCAGGTGCGCGCATCGGTAGCCGAAAATCCCAACACATCGATCAAAACCATCTGGCGTCTCGCCCGCGACGAAAACGCCGACGTCAGACTGCGCTTAGCCGAAAGTTACACGATACCAGTGGCGGTGCTAAAGGTTTTGGCTGAAGACGATAATCCATACGTTTCACAACGCGCATTCTCTACAATGCGGCGCATCTTGAAAGAGGTGCATGCACTGCGGACAGCGTAATATACCTTGCCCACCCAGGCGGCAGCTGCCACAGGTGCCGCCTCACCTTTATATAGGTTTCTCCAAGTCGCGCAAGGTGATCATTCCCGCCAGAATGGTCACCTTGTTCGTTGGTGACTAATTGCCTTTGATCCTGGCTCGCAGCATGCGATTGAGTTCAGCTTGTATATCGCCCTCGATAAAACGAGACTGATTCTTTGCCGTATCTTCAATCTTGTCGCGATTCTTCGATGCCCGCGGATAGGTCAAATTCTTCAATAGTTTCATTCGCCAACGCACAGGCAGAGAGCCGAGATTGAAGGGGAAAGGAAACCATGGGAAAAATGGAGTGACCGGGAACGCCGGCATCTCAAGGAACTTAGCCAGATTATCCAAATTAGCGATGGTGGGAACAGACTCTTCGCAGCCGATAGTGGCTAGCGGATAAATTGGAATTCCTTCTTCCACCGCAGGCAACAGCCGCGTCCAGTCAAATTCAAGCATGCGATATCTGTCGGCAAAAGGTTTGCATGTCGCCGAAAGCCCTTCGGGAAACGCGGCAACAATCTCGCCTTTGGCAAACAGGTGTTTCAAATTTGCCGACGACCAGGGCACAAAACCGACTTGCACAAGCAAGTTGTACAGTCGCTCATCCTTCACCCAGTCAAGATCACCAACGATGCTCAATCGCCGCGGCCCCGACTTATTGGCCATCAGCGCATACATGAGCATAAATGCCGGCCATGGAACGAACCCCGCCCTATTGCCTACAATCAAGGCCGGGCCTGTGCTAGGAATCATATTCAATCCGTCGAATTCGACTTTCCACCATTCCTTGTAGAGAAAACTGATGCAAGGTTCGATCCGTGCGACGGTGCGCAGATCGAAACCAAAATGTCGATCCGCCTTTAACGCGGTGCGAACATAGTCTCTATAACAAACGGCGAAACTCGGCATCAGCCAACTCCCTTAAGGCTCATCGTCATCATCATGCCAACCGGTGAACGGTGATTTGCGCTCGCGCAGCAGTTGATTCAAATCGCGTTGGATGTCGTACTGGATTTCGCGCGCGATCTTCAAAACGAGCTTGCGATCGGTTGCCTTTTCCGGCGGGTAATTCAATTCAACGGGCTTCCGAATGAGCATTCGCCAGCGCACAGGCAACGGCACAAACATCAAGGGAAATGGCAGCCACGGGAAGGCGAATGTCACCGGGAAAAACGGCATGCGCACCGTCTGAGCCAGCCCTTTGATATTGACGAAGTTAGGAAAAATCTCGTCACCGCCAACGGTGGCAACAGGAATTATCGGCACTTGTTCTGCGATCGCCACTTGCACAAAGCCTGGATGAAAATCGATCACGCGATACCTTTCGCGAAAGGTCTTGCCGACGCCGCGAATGCCCTCGGGATAGACGCCAACCAGTTCGCCGTTGCGCAAAAGTTTGGTGGCATTCTCACGCGTCGCGCGCACCTGACCAGTTTTGACAATCCACTCCCTGATTCCAGGAAGAGTGAAAAACCAATCGGTGACGAGAAAGCGAACGCGGCGCGGCGACGGGTGGCTGTGCAACATCGCCATGGTAATCATGCCGCCGTCCATCGGCAAAAGTCCCGAATGGTTGCCGACCAGCATAGCGCCGCCTTCATTCGGGATGTTCTCCAGACCTTTCACGTCGACCTTGAAATAGTCCTCGAAATAGAAACGAAAAAGCGGCTCCGACTTGGCGAACACGTCCAAGTCAAAACCGAATTCGTCCTCCACGCCGGCGTACCGGTTGTAGAAAGACGGATTTCGCTTCTCGAGCGCCTTCAGTGGGTCTCGAAACCCTAGCGTTTTAAGATTCGTCCAAGTAGCCACAGGAAACCTAATATGCCGGGGCCAAACGATAACAACAGGACTATGCGCCGCGTCAGGACCTTGGTGAATCGCTCGAGTCGCTCTTTCAGCGGGACGCGCTCCTCACTAATATCTTCCGAATCTGCGTCGTCTGTCGTTGTCTCAAAATCTTGCATGATGGTTTTTCCTTGTCGTGAAGACAGGGGAGGGCGATGTTCGTTGCGATCAGTATAAGTTTCTCAAGCAAGCAGCAATCGCTAAATGAGCAAGCCCTTAAGAAAGATTTACCGGAATGGAGAGCGCCCCACAAACGGCTCCTGAGCGAAGGCAAGGCGGCTAGGAAGCATGCCCTGAGCGGAAACGCAGCGGAGTCGAATGCGCCGTCGCAGTCGGAGCGGAGACAAAGCGGGAGGCGAGGGAGGAAAGCTTGCCCTGAATGAAGCGTAGCGCAGTCGAATGGGCACTGAGCGCATCTTAATTGATGCGATAATAACGCATAGACTCAATGCACCGGCCCACCAGGAGAAGCCCATATGCAGCAGCCAGACCTCAATCAGATGATGAACAACGTCCGGAAGATGCAGGAAGCAATGGAAAAGCTCCAGGCTGAGCTGGCGAAAACGCCAGTCGAAGGCAGCTCGGGCGGCGGAGCGGTAACAGTCACCTGCACAGGCGCCCTTGATTTCACAGCGGTGAAAATCAAACCTGAAGCCGTCGATCCGGCCGATGTCGAAACTCTTGAAGACCTGGTCCTCGTCGCGATTAAGGACGCTTGCCAGAAAGCGAAAGATCTCGGCGAACAAAAGATGGGCAAACAACTCTCAGGCATGCAACTGCCGCCGGGCTTGGGTTTCTAATTCAGGCGCCGCAGACTGCTTAATCGATGTATTTCACACCACCGCTTGCCAAGCTAATCGAGGAGTTTCAAAAATTCCCGGGCGTGGGCCCAAAATCGGCGCAGCGCATGGCGTTTTTCGTCTTGGGCATGAGCTCAGAGTCGGTGCACAATTTTGCCGATGCCCTCGTCGACGCCAAGGCCAAGGTGAGAAACTGCAGTCGCTGTTTCCACCTTTCGTCGGTGGATCCGTGCGAGTTGTGCATCAATGAGAAACGGGAGAAACATACGATTTGCGTCGTAGCGGAGTCGAAAGACGTGATCGCGCTGGAACGCACACGTGAATACAGAGGCGCCTATCATGTGCTCACGGGGCTGATCTCGCCCATGGATGGCAAAGGTCCGGATCAGTTGAGTATTCGCGAGTTAATCAGCCGCGTGCACGATCAGAATGTAGAAGAGGTAATCCTGGCGATTAACCCGACTATCGAAGGCGATGCGACGGTGCTCTATCTCAATCATCTGCTCAAGCCACTGGGACCGCGGATCACGAGAATCGCGTTCGGACTGCCGGTCGGCGCAGATTTGGAATATGCTGACGACGTCACTTTGACCAAAGCCATGGAAGGACGACGCGAGGTTTAGTTGCCTCAATCTACAACAGTAGGCGGCGCACCACAACAAGGCGCACCGCAGCAGACGCTTCCACAGCCAGCCTGTGGATTGGTATATGTACAAAAATCCAGTAGGTGGATGGACAGGCACAAAGACAGGTCAGTTTATGCAGCCTGGATGGCCGAGAGAAATCCAGAAGTAGCTACAAACAGGTTCTAACCTTGCCAGAATTCCAGGACGGTGGCGGCGACTTTGTCGGCGCTCAGTCCGACTTGATCGAGGAGGATAGCGCGGCCGCCGTGCTCGACAAATTGATCGGGAACACCAATCGGCAAAATATCTGCTTGCTTGGCGCGAAGATTCTTCAGGCGAAGTTGTGCGGCAAATTCCAGAATTGCCGAGCCGAATCCACCTGACAGGCAGCCCTCTTCCAGAGTGATGATGCGAATCTCCGCGTCCTCAATAAAGGATGTGAGCATGGTGGCATCTAACGGCTTGAGCGATCGCGCATTGATGATGGTGGCATCCAGTCCAGCAGCTTGCACCACCGGAAGTGCCTTACGCGCGGTTTCGACCATGGCTCCATAAGCCAACAAAACGATATGTTTTTTCGCTTCTATAGCACGTTCGTTGTCTGCCGTTTCTGCAGAGAACTTGGTGTATGCACCGGCATGCACCACTTCCCATTTCTTGTAATCGATCTTTTGCAACGGCGGCAGCGATTCTGCGTTGACGGCTTTGTCTCTCGGGAAACGAACAGCTACTGGACCGCTGCTCTCCGATATCGCAGTGAAGACGATGTTCCTCAACTCGACCGCATCTTTCGGCGCCACTACAGTGAAGTTAGGAACGCTGCGCAGAAATGCGATGTCGAAAACACCCTGATGTGTTTCGCCATCTTCTACCAATCCGCCGCGATCGATACCGAAGAGAACCGGCAAATTCAAGATTGCAACATCGTGAATAACTTGATCCATCGCTCGTTGCAGGAAAGTCGAATAGATTGAAACAACCGGCTTCAGACCAGCCTTCGCCATGCCCGCTGCCATCGTTACTGCGTGCTGTTCGCAGATTGCGACGTCGAAAAATCGATCGGGATATTCCACTTCGAACTTAACCAGCCCGCTGCCTTCCGCTGTCGCCGGAGTGATTGCCACCATATTCGGTTCGACGGCAGCCGTTTCGATCAGAGCTTGCGTGAAAATCTCTGAATAGGTTCTTGCCTTTGGAATAGTCGCCTGATCGGGCTCGATCTTTTCCTTCAATGAAGGTTCGAGGCTAAAGGCGGGAACGCCATGGTACTTGATTGCATCGCGCTCAGCCGGACCGAAGCCCTTGCCTTTTTGCGTGATCACGTGAATTATTTGCGGGCTGTTCTCTTTGCTGACAGCGTCGAGCGCGTTAACCAGTGCGTTGACATCGTGTCCATCGATCGGACCGGAGTAATTGATACCGAGCTTCTCGAAAACTATTCCCGGTGTGTCGAAGCGCTCTTTCGCCTGCTTCTTCACTGAAAGAATCAGCTCCCAAACCGATGGTGTCAGCTTGACGCCATCGAGCTGGTCCTCGATCAGGTCGAGCTTCTGCTTGATGTCTTTATAGAAGAACGTTTCCTTAATGCGCTTCATGTATTGCGAGAAACCACCGAGGTTTTCGCTGATCGACATCTCGTTGTCATTGAGAATGATAATGACATTGCGTTGAATATGACCGAGATGATTGATCGCTTCCAGCGCCATGCCACCAGTCAATCCGCCGTCGCCAATCACGGCGATCACTTTGTGATCCTGTTTCAAATGGTCGCGCGCAATGGCCATGCCCACGGCGAGCGAAACAGATGTCGAGCTGTGTCCGGCTATGAACGCGTCGTGCTCGCTTTCAAACGGACTGATAAATCCGCTCAATCCTTTGTGCTGGCGCAGCGAGTTGAACTGATGCCTGCGTCCGGTGAGCATCTTGTGTATGTAGCATTGATGACCGACGTCCCAGAGAATTGTGTCTTTCGGCGTCTCAAACAACTTATGTAGTGCCAGCGTAATCTCGACGATTCCGAGATTTGACGCGAGGTGCCCCCCAGTTTTCGACAGGTTTGCAATGACCTCTTCGCGGATCTCGTCAGCGAGAGATTGAAGCTGATCATTGTTCAACTGTTTCAGTTCAGCAGGACTGAGTACTGCTTCTAAAAACGAGGTAGCCGGTTTGGCTAGCGTGAACATTGTTCTGGGTTTCCACCGTTGGTCGGTAAGTTGGATCTGATCATAGCAATCTCACCTATATATGAGCTTAAGAAAATACCGGGATAGGTAACTATAGGCGCAGCTTCCAGGTTCGTGGTTTTAGACGAAGGCAACAAAACTTCAGTATCGAAGCAGCGCCGAGCAATGCCAGATTATAAGCGCCGTTTAAACTAGCCGCCGATAAACCCGCACACCAGATACGCAGTCGCGCGAAGCCAAGATGAATAGAATCGCCGATCATTATCACCCCGAACGAAGGACGCAATTCACTGCACAATGTCACCCCAAGTGAAGGTAGCAATTCACCCCACAATGTCACCCCAAGTGATGTCATCTCGAGCGAAACGAGCGCAGCGACTGAAGTCGAGAGATCTCTCATACCGTAGCTGTGCCACGGCAAAGGTCCGAGAGATTTCTCGACTTCACTCGCTGCGCTCGTTTCGCTCGAAATGCCAGGTTCACTCGCTGCGCTCGTTCCGCTTCCATCAGGCGAGTGAGTGCGTCGCTGAACGTGGACAAAATGGAAGAGGCACCATTGACGGTGCCTCTCCAGTGACTCTCACTACGCGTTCGTGGGGAAAACATCGTGTTTAACCGGTTGTGGCCGCCGGTTGAATCACTTTGTAGCAGTGTCCTTTGTACACCACAACGAGTTGGCGGGCGGCTGCAAAATACTTGCGCAACTCAGGATTACTGCTTACGAGATCAAAGTACTTCTTGCTCCCGAATTCGACCAGTTCTGGTTTTTGCTTGGCAGCGTCGAAGTCGCTGTCCGTCCAGAATCCATTGCGGAAATAGAAGGTCTTGTCTTCAACGGATTTAACACCGCTTCTGATACCAGTCGATTCCTCGTCCTTTTCGTTGCTGGCGACATCGACAGAGTTGCGCAGGTTGCTCGCCTTCTTCGATGCGATCACAGCATCATGGCCGCTTGGTTCTCTGTAATCGCGCACTATCGGACGGTCGTCAACAATCTGCAATTCGCGCGGTGTGCTGTACCAGGCCGATTTGGCCATGGCCCCAGAGCCACCACCGCCACCGCGCAATTGTCCGTGCACCGCAGATGCGCCGCCACCACCACCCCAGGCAGTGGTAAAGCCTGCAGCATTCATCGGTGCGGCACTAGCGCTCATGGTTACCGCGGGTGGCGGCGGCGGCATCATTGCGCTTCTCATTACCGCCGCTGGATGCATCTGCCCCATTACGTTTCTTCGTCCCACATTCATAGGCATCGGCATCGGTCTGCCTTCGCTTGGATCGGTGACGAGGAACGAAGTGTATTGAGAAATGATCCCGTGTTTTTTAGACAGTGCGATGATCTCGTCAACGACTTCTTTGGTCTGTCCGTTTGCTTGAGCAACATCGGTCAAGTATCCGATGCGCCGCATCGCCCAGAGGCGAGTCAGGTAGCTGTGTCCGGTCTCATCGTTGGGGAACTTGACGGGGAAGGTGAACTCCTTCGATTTGCCGTCGATCTTGCCGCTGATCTTAACCTTGGCGCTGCCACCATTCTTATACTTGCCGATCAGCAACACCTGCGAGCCGGCGAAAATATCCTTCACCTCTTTCGGATAAACATCTTTTACTTCGATGCCCTCGTAGGCAATGTTTACGTCGCTGAGAACTGGGCTCTTAATCTTTTGATAGAAGCCGGAAAGCGCGCTCTCGAGGTTTTCACTTGGCTCCACATATTGAGCGGCACCATGATGCCCACTAGCGAGCTGATTGAGAAGTTTGGTGTTCACGTCATAACCGACGCCGAAGTCGAACAATCTGATATCACGCTTGGAGTTCAGTTGAACTAGTTTATCGGTCGACGTTTCACCGACAGTCGGTTCACCGTCAGTCATAAGAACCAGATAAGCAGGGCGATCTGGAGCATCCATCGCCAGCATCTTGGTTCCAGTTTTGAGCGCGTCAGCAATGTTGGTGCCACCACGAGCATCCAGATCATCGATGAAACTCAACGCTGCTTTTTTGTTTTCCGGAGTCGCTTCCACGATCGCGGATTTGAATGGCTCGACATCAGTATTGAACTGCACGATGCCGAATCTGTCGCCAGGGTTGAGTGCGTTCACCACGTATTTCAGCGCTTTCTTGCACTCTTCCATCTTGTCGCCGGCCATCGATCCGGAAGTGTCAGCGACTAGAACGATGTCTTTTCTCTCGACTGTCTTTGCCTGTACCGGCGGTGACAGGCTGAGCAGAAAATATCCTTGCTCGTCTGCCACTTTCTGCGCCATCATATCAGCGTTCATCTCTTTGTCAGAAACGCTGTAATAGA
>Ga0182024_10012226_pt1 | contig 17021 bp, 13 predicted proteins | sample P32metaG_FD_120480 | JGI IMG/M metagenome (GOLD analysis project Ga0182024, IMG submission 120480) | Permafrost microbial communities from Stordalen Mire, Sweden - P3-2 metaG (Illumina Assembly) | ecosystem: Environmental > Terrestrial > Soil > Wetlands > Permafrost | place: Sweden: Stordalen...
ACCTTTGTTGACGACAATCCCGGTCTGCATCCTGTGCCAATTCGGTCTCAATATCTTCATCAGGCGGCATTTGCTGCTCTCTGATAGCCTGCCGCAACATCCGACGGGTTGACTCCAACTTGGTGGCCAACTGGCGTGGAACATGTGGACCCAAACCAAAGGCTTCGGGGTGGCTCAGTACTTGCCCTAATTCTTCGTACGCTTCTCGAATTTGGCCTGGCATGATCCGACTCCTTCCTTCATGTATTCATCATAAAGTTCAATCATGACCAGTCTGTGACAAAGCGCACAGCGGATCTGAGAAGCTAGAGCAGTCGGCCTCTAGGAGAGAGCTGTGCTTTCTGTCACAACATAATGCCGTGATAATCCAGTAAAAAGCGGTATCGTAAGCACTGGGAGATTGAGATGCATGCAGAGAAAGCCACGTCACTTGTAGATCTATTGCAGGAAAACATGCTGTTGCGGGCGGAAGTTGCGTCTCTGGCCGAGATTCTCGACGTCACAGAGGAGACCAGCCAGGTTCCCGCTGATTGGCGGAGCCTCTTAAGAGAGGCTCGCCAAACAAAAAAATATCGTGAAGTTGCCGGGCAATATCAATCGCTTTTTATGGAGCTCGAGAATGTCGCAGACAGAGCCGGAATTGAGGAACGGCTGGAATCGGTTCAGCCAGCGATACTAGTCAAATAATCAGACCCTGGCTGAGAGCTTACTCGGGTTCCCTCACCGCGCTTTAGGCAAGGCAAGTTTAAATTGCTCCACCTGTGCGACTCGCGCGGCTGTGCGTACAGCCGTGTCTGGATTCAAAGAGATGGAATCAATTTCCAGGCCCACCAGCCATTCCGCAAATTCCGGAAAATCAGAGGGCGCCTGGCCGCAAATGCCGATCGGTTTGCCCGCCGCATGGGCCGCTGTGATGGCCCGCTCGATCATCCAGCGGACCGCCGCGTTGTTTTCATCGAAAAGATGCGCAACTACCGCGGAGTCGCGATCGAGGCCCAGGGTGAGTTGAGTCAAATCGTTCGATCCAATGGAATATCCGTCGAATACTTTGAGAAACTGTTCGGCCAGGACAACATTGGCTGGAATCTCGCACATCGCGTATACCTCCAGGCCCTGCTCGCCCTGCTTAAGCCCGTTTTGAGCCATCTTGCTGATTACCTTCTTCGCCTCCTCGACGGTGCGGCAAAAAGGAACCATTACTTTAACGTTCGACAGGCCGAAGCTGGACCGTACACGCGTAAGTGCCGCACACTCCAGGGCAAATCCCGGTGCATACCGGTCATCGTAGTACCTGGACGCCCCGCGGAAGCCAATCATCGGGTTCTCCTCATGCTCTTCGAATTCGGCGCCACCAAGTAGATTTGCGTATTCATTTGTCTTGAAATCGCTCAAACGAACGATCACTGGCCGCGGATAGAAGGCGGCGGCAATTTTGCCAACACCCTCACTGAGGTTGCGAATAAAGAACTCTTTCCCCTCTTCGGATCCAATCCGTTCGCGAATCTGAGCCAAAACCTTGGCATCGCGGATGGCCGCCAGGTTGGCCAGCGCCATAGGGTGGATACCGATGTGATTGGTAATGATGAATTCGATTCGAGCCAGGCCTACGCCTTCATTGGGAATACCAGCGAAATCGAAGGCCTTTTCGGGATCGCCGACGATCAACATAATCTTCGTCCGCATCTTGGGAGTGGAGACCTCCGATAGCGTCTCAACGCGATACGGCACCAGCCCCTGGTACACGTGGCCCTCACTGCCTTCTGCGCAGCAGACCGTCGCTTCCTGTTCTGTGTGCAGGATTTGCGTGGCTTTGCCTGTGCCCACTATGCAGGGGATTCCAAACTCGCGTGACACAATTGCTGCATGCGCGGTCCGTCCACCCTGATCGGTAACAATACCGGCAACACGGCGCATCACCGGTTCCCAGTCGGGGTCGGTACTGCTTGCAACCAGAATCTCACCGGCCTGCACTTCCTGCAGTCTGCTGATCTCCGTCACGACGTGGATCTTGCCGCTGCCAATCTTCTCCCCAACTGCCTGTCCTTTAACCAGAACCGCACCGGGGGCGCCAGTAAGGTGATAAACCTGGGCTGCGTGTGAATGGGCTTCGGCGGAATGGACCGTTTCCGGTCTTGCCTGAACGATATATAGCTTTCCTGTCACTCCATCTTTGGCCCATTCAAGGTCCATCGGCCGCGGATGTCCGGCAAGCTCGGAGTAGTGTTCTTCCACCAGACAAGCCCAGCTCGCCAGCTGGACCACGTCGTCATCCGTCAGGCAAAAGCGACCACGTTCCTCCGGCGGAACGGCTTCGCTCCGTGTTGTCCGGGTGCCATCGCCATAAATCAAGCGGATCTGCTTTGACCCCAGCTGGCGGCCGACAATGGCGCGGAAGCCTTGTTTTAGTGTCGGCTTAAAGACGGTCCACTCGTCCGGTGTAACCACTCCCTGTACGACAAATTCCCCAAGTCCATAGGCTCCGCTGATGGTGACAGCATCGCGAAAACCAGACTCTGTGTCCAAAGTGAACATCACGCCAGAGCAAGCCTTGTCGGAGCGCACCATCGGCATTATGCCCACGGACAAAGCTACCTTCAATTGAGAATAGCCCTGGCGGGCACGATAGCTGATTGCGCGGTCGGTGAACAATGAGGCAATGCATTGATGGACGGCACGCATCATCGCCTCTTCACCACGAACATTCAGGAAGGTCTCTGCCGCTCCCGCAAACGAGGCCTCTGGCAGATCTTCCGCACTGGCGGATGAACGAACCGCAAGTGCAGGTTCGTATCCCAGTCGCTGGATCAAGGCATGATAGCCCTCGAGGATACTGGTGCGCAGTTCGCCGGGCAACGGCGTTTGCAAAATCAAGGAACGAGCCGTATGGCCGGCGAGGGCAAGCTTATCCAGATCTTCAGCATTCAAGCCGGCGAATACGGTCTCGAGCCTTTGCCGCAAACCGCTTTCATCAAGAACGCGCCAGTACGCCTCGGTGGTCACCGCAAATCCGTCCAGCACGCCGACTCCCCGTTTGCTCAAAGCACAATAAAGCTCACCCAGGGATGCATTCTTCCCTCCAACAAGGTTCACGTCGGTCATCCTGATCTGGGAGAAATCGAGGGTATATTTTGATGGCATATCTGGACCTCCACAACAGATGGTTCCGAGAGCCTGTTCGTCTCCAGAGCTGCCGCCTTGTGCCACAGCCATGCTGGAACCTTCTTTTTATCCGCTCGTTGGACTTTACCTTCAGGTTCTATGGATAGATGTGACGGAGATCACTTGGTATAACGGTGCTATCGATCGACGATGAAGGAGTTCTATTTAAAGCCACAGACGGTGGAGCCACGGACGCTGGACTTCGCCGCCAACAGTCAGGTCTCCGCCCGCTCCAGCTGTGATGCAGATCACACTGGAACCGCGCGACCTGGGTTAGACTTAGATAGCGCTTTTTCCTGCGCCACCAGACGAGGTCCAGAGAGCTATGGCAACTTCTGAGCTCTTCCCTGATTCCCTGCAGGCGGGCATGTGCTCAAACGACCGATCCGACATATTCAACGAGTTCATTCAACGTTGTGCGAATCTTCAACCTATGAAGGTTGCGGTGAGCTGGCCCAACAGCGATGTTGCTCTGGCAGGTGCGATGGAAGCATTCCAGGCAGGGCTAATTCTGCCCATTCTAGTTGGAGAGGAAATGCAACTTCGCGCGCTTGCCGAACAGCGCGCGATTGATCTTCGGCCGTTTCGTATTGTGGATGTTAAGGATGCAGAGGAGGCGGTAGCCCGCAGCGTGGAGCTCTGCCGTGTTGGGGAAGCGAGCGCGTTGATGAAAGGCGACCTCCACACTGATCTGCTGATGAGCGCGGTGATTGATAAACAGTCAGGATTACGTGGCTTGCGGCGGATGAGCCATATTTTTATTGTCGATGCCCCGCTCTACTCCCGTACTCTGCTGATCTCGGACGCGGCGATCAATATTTACCCCACCCTCGAAGACAAGGTAGACATTGTGCAAAACGCGATCTGGCTCGCGCATGCACTGGGAAACCCGGAGCCGCGAGTCGCCATTCTCTCCGCGATCGAGACGGTCAATCCAAAGATCAGGTCAACGGTAGATGCGGCGTCTTTGTGCAAAATGGCCGAGCGAGGCCAGATTGCCGGCGGGATCCTTGATGGACCGCTGGCCTTCGACACGGCGGTGAGCGTGCAGGCTGCGGCCATCAAGAGGCTTAGCTCTCCCGTGGCTGGCGCGGCCGACATCCTCATCGTTCCTGATCTTGAATCAGGAAACATGCTGGCCAAGCAGCTTGAGTATCTTGCGAGCGCCCACCTGGCGGGAATTGTGGTCGGCGCCAGAGTGCCCATCATTCTTACCAGCCGCGCTGATCCCGCTTGCGCGCGTCTCGCTTCGTGTGCAATTGCAGCTCTCTTTGCTGAGTACGAGCGGAGCGACAAGAAGGTCTCGCCCGTGCATGGGACGGTGTGAGATGCCGGGGCAGATCGTTGTGACCCAAGTCACATAAAAGTCAGCACGCCGCTGATAGCCTTGCTTTCGCAAGGTCACTCAAGTTCCAACTGTTGAGGGATGAGCTCGGCATTTCAAATCTATGGCGGGGAGGGTTAGGGGGTGGCTACGCACGCAGCGTCGATGCTCACGCTCCCTCAGCTTGACCAGCTCATCGCGGCGCTGCAGAGCCGCGGGTATCAGGTCATAGGACCGGCCGTACGTGACGGAGCGATCATCTATGACGTGGTGGAGAAGATCTCCGATCTCCCGGTCGGCTGGACCGACGAACAGGAGGCAGGCCACTACCGCTTGCAGCGCCGCAACGATGAGGCGCTGTTCGGATATGCGGTTGGTCCGCAAAGCTGGAAGAAATACTTGCACCCCGCTGAAGTGCGACTGATGACGGCTGAGCGCAGCGGGCATTCCTTCCGTATCCTGAACAATGAGACGCCTCCTCCGCGGCGAGCATTTCTGGGTGTTCGAGCATGCGAACTGGCCGCCATCGCGGTCCAGGATCGCGTTTTGAAGGGTGATCATTTTGTCGACCCCATCTATGCAGCACGGCGGGACGGAACCTTCATCGTGGCTGTTCATTGCACGAAGGCGGTGTCCACTTGCTTTTGCACTTCGATGAACACAGGGCCTCGGGCACAAGCAGGCTACGATTTGGCGGTCACGGAACTAGTGGGACCTGGCAGGCATGAGTTTGTGGTCGAGGCAGGCAGTGATGCAGGCAGGGAGGTATTGGCGGAATTAGCACCATCCCCGACGCCAGATGCAGTTTATAAGGAAGCAGAAGCCGCAGTAGAACATACCGCTTCCCAGATGCAGCGCCGTATGGACACGACCGGGATTCGGGAGTTGCTTTACACCAACTTCGATCATCCTCGATGGGACAACGTCGCGCAGCGTTGCCTCACTTGTGCCAATTGCACCATGGTCTGTCCGACCTGCTTCTGCACGACGGTGGAGGATGTTAGCGATGTAACCGGTACACACGCCGAGCGCTGGCGCAAATGGGATTCCTGCTTCACGCAGGATTTCTCACACATTCATGGCGGCAGTGTCCGCAGCTCCGCCAAATCGCGGTACCGGCAATGGATGACGCACAAACTAGCCTCATGGATTGACCAGTTTGGCAGCTCGGGCTGCGTAGGTTGCGGGCGTTGCATCACCTGGTGTCCAGTGGGCATTGATATCACAGAAGAGGTACGCGCCATCCGAGAGTCGCCGGCGGGAACGCAGGAAAACAACCATGGAAACCCTTGAGCGCATCATCGCCGAACACCCCTTCTTCGCCGGTCTTGCAGCGCACTACACCGACCTGCTGACGGGGTGTGCCTCCAATGTTCGATTTGACGCGGGTACCTACATCTTCAAAGAAGCCGAGGAGGCCAACGAATTCTATCTGATCCGGGGTGGGAAAGTAGCCATAGAAGTATTTGCGCCGCAACGCGAACCGATCACGCTGGCTACCGTGGGCGAAGGAGAGATTCTAGGCTGGTCGTGGTTGGTTCCGCCCTACCAGCAGAGGTTTCACGGGCGTGCCATCGTACCCGTGCGCGCGATTGCTCTGAACGGCAAGTGCCTTCGTACCAAGTGCGAGCAGAACCATGACCTCGGTTATGAGATGCTAAAACGTTTTGCCGGAATTATGGAGCAACGCCTGGAATCGACTCTTTTCCAGTTACTTGATGTCTACGCGGTTGGACGATGACTACGGTCGTGGCAGCCTCCACCCAATCTATGCTCCCGCACCCTTATGCCGTGCAGCAGGTGCTCAAAGAGACCGCCGATACTTTTACCCTGACGCTGGGGCAGCCGAATGGAGTGGATGCCAACCGGTTCCAGCCAGGACAGTTCAGTATGCTGTGGGTATTCGGCGTCGGCGAGGTCCCAATTTCCATCAGTGGCGACCCGGACGAGCCTGACCATCTGGTGTACACCGTGCGCTCCGTCGGCGAGGCAACCCAAATGCTGGTAAGCCGGAGAGTGGGAGAAGCCGTTGGCGTGCGAGGTCCGTTTGGAAAAGGCTGGCCGGTGAAGGAAGCCGAAGGCCGGGATGTTGTTATTATCGCGGGCGGAATCGGACTGGCCCCACTGCGGCCAGTGATCTACGAGGTTCTACATAACCGCCAGAAATATGGGCGGCTGGTGGTTCTCTATGGCGCCCGCAGCCCCCATGACCGACTCTATCGTACGCAACTGGCCGACTGGGCCCGGCAACGCGACACGCAGGTGTTAGTGACCACGGACTTTGGCGGCTCGAGCTGGCGCGGCCACGTGGGCGCGGTTACCACCCTGTTCAAGTATGCCAGGTTGCAACCCGAACGCTCCGTAGCCTTCACCTGCGGACCCGAGATCATGATGCGGTTTGTGGTTCGCGATCTGCAAACGCTGGGCCTCGCCAGAGAGAACATTTATCTCTCCATGGAACGAAACATGAAATGCGCGGTAGGCTTCTGCGGACACTGCCAGTATGGCCCACACTTTGTTTGCAAGGACGGCCCCATCTTTCCCTATGAGCGAGTGGGGTCTTTGCTAGGAAAATATGAGCTCTAAGGTCAAGCGCAAGCCACGGATCGGAGTCTTCAAGTTCGCCTCCTGCGATGGCTGTCAGCTGACATTGCTGGAAGCTGAAGATGAGCTGTTGGGTCTAGCGAGAGCGGTTGATATTGCCTATTTTCCCGAGGTCTCGCGTGCCATGCTCAAGGGACCTTATGACATTGGATTGGTGGAAGGATCCATCACCACTTACCACGATGCCCAGCGGATCCAGGTAGTCAGGCGGCAATGCAGGAAGCTGATCACCATCGGGGCCTGTGCCACGGCGGGCGGCATCCAGGCTCTGCGCAACTGGAAGGATGTAGATGAATTTATTCGTGTTGTGTATGCGACCCCGCAATACATCAACACGCTGAAACTTTCCACGCCCATCAGCGAACATGTACCCGTGGATTTCGAACTCCGCGGCTGCCCCATCAACAAGCATCAGCTCATCGAGCTGATCACCGCCATGCTGGCCGGACGCAAACCGGGCATTCCCGCATATAGTGTCTGCATGGAGTGCAAGCGCAAGGGCAACGTCTGTATTACAGTGGCCCAGGGGGTCGCATGCCTGGGACCCGTTACCCACGCCGGTTGCGGCGCGCTGTGCCCGAGTTTTAACCGCGGCTGTTATGGCTGCTACGGTCCCATGGAGAGCACCAACACAGAGTCGCTCAGCACTCAGTTCCGCATTCTGGGCCAAAACAATGCGGAGATTACCCGCAGCTTTCGTAGCTTCAATGCCTGGGCCTGGCAGTTCCGAAAAGCCGGCGAGGAGAGCGAGCGCAAGTGAGCCGAGAAAAATTACGAACAATCAAGGTTGAAACACTGGCCCGCGTCGAGGGAGAAGGGGCCCTTTTCGTCAAACTCAAAGGGAATCAGGTTCAAGACGTACAACTGAAGATCTACGAACCTCCCCGATTCTTCGAGGCCTTTCTTCGCGGCCGGCACTTCTCTGAAGTTCCCGACCTCGTGGCGCGCATCTGCGGGATTTGTCCTGTCGCCTATCAGATGAGCGCGGTGCAGGCGATCGAGGGTGCTCTCGGCGTCGAAATCGACCCCTCCGTGCGTCTGCTGCGACGGCTCTTCTACTGTGGGGAATGGATTGAGAGCCACGCGCTCCACGTATATATGCTGCACGCGCCAGACTTCCTAGGCTACCCCGACGGCATAGCGATGGCGGGTGACCACCGGGCCATTGTCGAACGAGGGCTGCGGCTCAAAAAGGTCGGCAACCAAATCATGACCGTAATGGGCGGCCGGGAAATTCATCCTGTTTCCGCCGCCGTCGGTGGCTTTTACAAAGCCCCCTCCAAGAGCGCAGTCGCCGAACTGGTGGACGACCTCACATGGGCTCTGGACGCTTCGTTGGACACTGCCCGCTGGGTCTCAAGCTTCGAGTTTCCCGATTTCGAGCAGGATTACGAATTCGTTTCCCTGTCGCATCCAGAGGAATATCCGTTCAATGAGGGCCGGATCGTTTCCAACCGTGGGCTGGATATTGAGGCGTCTGAGTATGAGGAGAATTTCACTGAGCAGCAAGTGCAGCACTCAAATGCGCTGCATTCCGTCCTGCGTGGCCGTGGTTCCTACATGGTCGGCCCCATGGCGCGCTTTAATCTCAACTTCGAAAAGCTGCCGGAAGTGGCCAAACAGGTGGCACGCGACTGCGGACTGCAGGCGCCCTGCCGCAATCCGTTCCGCAGTATCGTGGTAAGAGCGGTCGAGTTGGCTTTTGCCTGCCACGAAGCGCTACGCGTGATCCGTGAATACCAGCCTCCTTCTGCATCTCGCATCCAGGCTGTGGCGCGGCCCTCGGCGGGGCAAGCCGCCACAGAGGCGCCCAGGGGCCTGCTTTACCATCGCTATGTGCTCGGTCCGGACGGGCTCATTGCCAGCGCCAAGATCGTTCCGCCGACGTCACAGAATCAGAAAAGGATAGAGGACGATCTCCGGCATTTTGTGGGCTCGATTGCGACCCGGCCGGTGGAAGAGATTACCTGGAAGTGTGAGCAGGCAGTACGCAACTATGATCCTTGCATTTCCTGCGCCACACATTTCCTCCGCCTGCGGCTGGAGCGCGATTAGACATGGGCCTTCGTATCATTGGCTGCGGCACCTTTGATCGTGGGGACGACGCGGCTGGCCTGCTTGTCGCGCGCCGCCTGCAGGCGCTGGGTGTCGAAGCCGTAGAGCAAAGTGGCGAGAGCGCCTCTCTGATGGACTGCTGGAGCGGTTTTGAGCACGTTGTTTTGGTCGACGCCACTGCCCCAGGTGGAAGACCCGGTCACACTTCAGTATGGAATGCCCACGCCGGCAAGCTACCTAAAGATGTCTTAGCCTGTTCCACGCATGCTTTCGGGGTGCGCGAAGCTGTGGAACTGGCGCGCGCTATGAACCGTTTGCCGGAAAACTTTTTTATTTATTGCATCGAAGGCAAGCAGTTTTCTGTTGGTTCGCCACTGTCCCCGGAGGTCGAGCATGCCGTGGGATCGGTGGCTCAGCAATTGCTTGAACTGACCCATCAGTCCCGCGTAGGCCATGACCATGGCTGACATTACAACGATGTTGAGTTTCATTGCGACCTTGGGTGGCCGCTTGCCTTGCTAGGAAGCCCCTATTGGCTTGCCCCGGTAGCCCTGCAGCACCTGGATGTAATTGGCTCGCTCGAAGGCTGTTTGATCCGCGATATTGCGTTGACTCAAACGTCCACGAAGACGATCGAGAGTCTCAAGCTCGCGCGCGGCAAGCCAGCCCTTGAGGCCATTTAGCAACACTTTCATGTGGGCGACGCCATGCCGCAGCAGCGCAGAGCTAGTCATCACGACGTCGGCGCCGGCCAGCAAATATTTTATGACTTCGTCAGCGCTCTCGACCCCGGTGCTAGCGGCAAGCGATCCGCGGATCCGCCCTGACAGGAGAGCAATCCAAAGCAGTGGCAAGCGGACCTCGGCCGCCGTGCTGAGCTCAAGATTGGGCGACAACGCCAGCCGGGTGAGGTCGATATCCGGCTGGTAAAACCGGTTGAATAGCACTAGTCCATCGGCACCGGCCTCGACCAGCTCGCAGGCCATGTGGCCCAGGGCACTGAAATAGGGGTTCAGCTTGACTGCAACCGGAATCGTCACAGCCTGCTTCACGGCTTGCAAGATGGAGATGTAGCGTTGCTCGACCTGGTGGCCGGGCATTTCGAGGTCGGCGGGAATAAAGTATATGTTGAGTTCAAGCGCATCAGCACCCGCCTGCTCGATCTCCCGCGCATAGTCAATCCACCCGCGATCGGTAATGCCGTTGAGGCTGGCCACAATCGGAATATCGACCGCCTCGACCGCGTGATGAAGAATCTCGAGATAGCGCTTCGGATCGGTGCCATAAAAAGCAGCCGAAGGAAAATAAGTCAAGGCTTCGGAATAGCTGTCGATACCGGTTGTCGCCAGGCGATCAATCAGCTGATTCTCGTGTTCAATCTGTTCTTCGAAGATCGAGGGCAGCACAACCGCTCCTGCACCGAGATCTTCAAGCTGCCGGATATTGTCTACATCCCCGGTAAGTGGGCTGGCGCCGGCCAGGAGCGGGCTCTTCAAAGTGAGTCCCAGATAGCGCGTTGTCAGATCCATGTCGATGTCGCTCCCTTAGTAGCCACCCTTGGCATTCTCCAGAGATTTCGCAACTGCTGCCGTTACCTAAGCCGGCGTCGGGCCGCTGCCCAGCTTCGCGAATTCCTCATAGGTGCGGTACTTTTCCGTGACGTCGGCTTGCGCCTGACGCAAGAGTTTCCCAGCCTCGACCGGCCGCGACAAGGCGAGAGACTGGTAGCGTAGCTCGTTATAGGCGTACTCCTTGAACGGAATCGTCGGCCGTGAAGAGTCGAGCCGGAACGGGCTTTCTCCCACTTTGCGCATCTCTGGATCGTAGCGGAAGAGTGGCCAGTAGCCACTGGCCACGGCCAAGTCCTGCTGCTTCATGCCGTATCTCATATCGATCCCATGCGCGATGCAATGGCTATAAGCAAGAATCAAAGATGGACCTTCATATGCCTCCGCCTCGCGGAAAGCCTGCAAGGTCTGCTGCGGATTCGCGCCCATGGCCACCTGGGCTACGTAAACATTGCCATAGGCGATGGCCTGCAGAGCCAGGTCTTTGCGTGCCACTCGCTTGCCAGCGGCGGCGAACTTGGCGACTGCGCCCAGCGGTGTTGCCTTGGAGGCTTGGCCTCCAGTATTCGAATAGACTTCCGTGTCGAGCACCAGGACGTTCACATTGCGGCCGGTCGCCAGTACATGGTCGAGGCCGCCGTAGCCAATATCGTATGCCCAGCCATCGCCACCTACGATCCATATGCTCCGCCGAACCAGGTGATCGACGACGGAGAGAAGGTCCCGGGCCGTGTCGTTGTGATCGGCAAGCTTGAGCAGCCTGGTCTTGAGTTCTGCAACGCGAATGCGTTGCGCCCGGATCTCGGATTCCTGGACTTGCGGTGCAGTGATGATGTCGTTGACGAACGCTTCACTGAACTCAGACGAAAGGGATTTTAGCCGGGTGATAGCGAGGTCATAGTGCTTATCAGCGGCCAGCCGGAAGCCGAGCCCGAACTCAGCGTCGTCTTCGAAAAGAGAGTTCGACCAGGCCGGCCCGTGGCCCTCCTGGTTTTTGCTCCACGGAGTCACAGGCAGATTGCCTCCGTAGATCGACGAGCAGCCGGTCGCATTCGCAACCATCATCCGGTCGCCAAATAGCTGGGAGAGAAGCTTCAGGTAGGGCGTCTCGCCACAACCCGCGCAGGCGCCGGGAAATTCAAATAGCGGCTCAAGAAATTGGACCCCACGCACATTAGCGAAATCCACCCGGGCACGATCGTTGACCGGAAGACCTTCGAAGAAAGAGATATTCGCGCGCTCCGCCTTAACCAGAGGCGCCTTAGGCTCAAGATTGATGGCCTTGATGCCAGGATCGACGGCGCTGAGTGCCGGACAGCTTTCCACGCAAAGGCCGCATCCCGTGCAATCCTCTACGTAGAACTGCAAAGTGAAGCGGACGTCCGGATATCCGCGAGCATTGACCGGCGCTGATTTGAAGGTTTGCGGCGCGCCCTCCAGCCGGGACTCATCGTAATACTTGGCGCGGATAACGCTATGGGGACAGACGAAGCTGCATTGACCGCATTGCACACAAAGATCTGTTCGCCACACCGGCACCTCGTCGGCGATGTTCCGTTTTTCCCACGCGGCCGTACCGGAAGGAAAGGTGCCGTCCACCGGCATCAGGCTCACCGGTATCTCATCCCCTCGGCCCTCGAACATTTTGGCGGTCACCAGAATCACAAACTCGGGCGCGTTCGCGGGCACAGCAGCAGGCCGATCGAACCGGCTGGCCGCCTCGGCAGGCACCATAACCTGGTGCAGACGGGACAAGGTATCGTCAACGGCCTTGAAATTCTGCTGCACTACCACATCGCCCTTCGCTCCGTAGGTCTTGCGAATGGATGCCTTGATCTGGTTGATCGCCTGCTCGCGCGGCAACACGCCAGACAGAGCGAAGAAGCAGGTCTGGAGCACTGTATTGGTATGACTCTTGAGCCCGACCTCTTGCGCGACTCTGGTCGCATCGATCACAAAGAATTTGAGTTTCTTGTCGATAATCTGTTGTTGAACTGAGCGCGGCAGGTGATCCCAAACTGTATCCGGACCGTAAGGGCTATTGAGGAGGAAGGTGGCGCCGGCGCCGGCGAGCCTCAACACGTCCTGGCGCTCGAGGAAATGGAACTGATGGCAGCCGAGGAAATTGGCTGAGTTGATGAGATAGGGAGAACGAATCGGGCGCGGTCCAAAGCGCAGATGTGAAATCGTCTGGGCTCCGGATTTGTGCGAATCATAAACGAAGTACCCCTGGGCATAGAGCCCAGCGTCTTCGGCGATGATTTTCACGCTATTCTTATTGGCGCCCACGGTGCCATCCGAACCCAAGCCGTAGAAGACCGCCTGTACGACGTCGTTCGGGTTGATGGAGTAACTTGAATCGACCTCGAGGCTGCTGTGTGAAACATCGTCGTTGATGCCGACAGTGAAGCTGTTCCTGGGGTCTGGTTTTTTCAGCTCGTCGAATACTGCCTTGGCCATGCCTGGATTGAAATCTTTCGACGATAGCCCGTAGCGGCCGCCGATGACCCTAGGCATGGTCGAGCGCTGGTTACGCGACACGGCCTGAGCAAGCGATTCGACGATATCAAGATAAAGCGGTTCGCCGGTAGCTCCGGGCTCCTTGGTTTGCTCCAGGACGGCAATCGCGCGGCAAGTTGCAGGCAGGGCGGACAGGAGATGCGACGCTGAGAACGGCCGGAAGAGACGCACCTGAAGTACGCCAACTTTCTCGCCCGCCTGTTGTAAAGCCGCCGCGGTCTCGCGCGCAGTGTCCGCGCCTGAACCCATCAGGATGACCACGCGCTCAGCGTCCTGCGGTCCTTCGTACTCGAAGAGATGATACCGCCGGCCTGTCAGCGCAGCGAACTCATCCATTGTCGACTGCACAATGGCGGGCAGCCCGGTGTAGAAGGGGCTTGCCGCCTCGCGTGCCTGAAAGAAGGTATCCGGGTTTTGCGCCGTGCCCCGGATAAAGGGATGCTCAGGGTTGAGGGCACGAACTCGATGGGCACGCACTCGTTCGTCATCGATCATCGCTCGAATTTCGCAATCGCTGAGCTGGATTACCGTATTGATCTCGTGAGAGGTGCGGAAGCCATCGAAGAAATGGAGGAACGGCACTCTCGATCGAAGGGTCGCCGCATGGGCGATCAGCGCCGAATCATGGGCCTCTTGAACCGATCCTGAGGACAACATGGCAAAGCCCGTTGTCCGCGTTGCCATCACGTCGGAATGATCGCCGAAGATCGAAAGCGCCTGTGTGGCCACCGCCCGGGCGGCAATGTGGAAGACTGTCGATGTCAGCTCACCGGCGATCTTGAACATGTTGGGGATCATCAGCAACAGGCCCTGTGACGATGTGAAGGTGGTGGTCAGCGCGCCGGCCTGCAGTGCGCCGTGCACCGCTCCGGCAGCGCCCCCTTCGCTTTGCATCTCCTGGACGACAGGTACGTTGCCCCAGATGTTCCTGATTCCGGCGGACGCCCATTCGTCGGCCATTTCCGCCATGGTCGACGACGGTGTGATGGGAAAGATTGCGCACACTTCGCTAACACGGTAGGCGACATAAGCCGCGGCCGTGTTGCCATCCATGGTGGCGGCGTTGTTAGCCATTTCGCTCACTTCCCTGCTGTTCCGCTACCATCTCGATGGCGTGGCACGGGCACTGTTCGAAGCAGACGGCACAACCCGTGCAGTTCGCGTAATTGAACTCATAGCGCCGGCCTGGTCCGAGTTTGATGATCGCGTCCTCGGGACAGGCAGCATAGCAGTTGTCGCACTCGAAGCAATTGCCGCAGGAAAGACATCGCTGCGCCTCGTAGCGCGCCTGCTTTTGCGTGAGACCTGCTACGACCTCCTCGAATCCGCCAATTCGCTCCGCCGCGCCAAGAGTCTCCTGAGGACTCGGTTCGGCATCGCTATAAACCGGCAGATGAAGCATCTTAAAGGTTACAAGCGGGTGCTTCATCGGCGGCTGATAGCGCTCACCGCGCAGCCACGCATCCATATGCCGCGCGGCATGCTTACCATGGCCAACCGAGATGGTAACCGTCCCGTCGCCAGGGACCATATCACCGCCTGCAAAAATTCCCGGATGTCCGGTCATCATGTCCGGACCGACCTTTACCACTCCCTCATCTGCAAACTCGATTCCAGGTATCTGTCGAAGAAAGCCGCTATCGGTCTCCTGGCCAAGCGCCAATACGATCGCATCAGCCTTGAGCGTTTCGAACCGGCCTGTGGGCTGGGGGCGTCCGTTAGCGTCAAGTTCCATCATTTCAACGGTAAGGTTTGGACCGATGATCTCTTTGATGGTAGTTAACCATTTAATCTTGACACCCTCTTCAACGGCCTCATCCGCTTCAAAGTCGCGCGCGGCCATGTGTGCGCGATCGCGACGATAGACGATAAGCGCTTCCTCCGCACCCAGACGTTTGGCGGTTCGCGCGGCGTCCATCGCGGTGTTCCCCCCGCCGTAGATGACGACCCTGCGCCCAAGACGGGGTGGCTCTCCGGTCTTTATGTCGTGCAGCAACGAAATGGCGTCCAGTACCCGCCCTGCATCCCGGGCTGGAATATCGACATGCTTACCCACGCCGGCCCCGATCGCAATGAACACGGCATCAAAGTTGCCTGACGATTTTTCCGCGAGCACGTCCTCAACTTTATGGTTGGTCACAATGGTGACGCCCATGGCCTCGATGCGTCGAATTTCCTCCATGAGACTCTCGCGTGGCAATCGGAAGGCTGGGATGCCGAAATGCATCAAGCCCCCCGGCAGCGGGCCGGCCTCGTGTATCTCAACTTTGTGTCCGAGGCGCGCAAGGTGGTACGCGGCAGATAAGCCGCTCGGGCCGGCCCCGATCACGAGAACTCGCTTTCCCGTTGGTGCGCCGTCAACCTTCAACGGCCACTTCTCCCTTGCCGCGAGGTCGCCGAGAAAGCGTTCGACAGCATGGATGCTTACCGTCGCATCCAGTTCGCTTCGGTTGCAGCTCCCTTCGCAAAGGTGATAGCAGACTCTGCCATGCACAGCTGGCATCGGGTTGTCGCGTACGAGTGTTTGCCATGCCTCACGGTACTTGCCCGCTTGGGCCAGGTCGAGCCAGCCTTGGATGTTCTCTCCGGCCGGGCACGCATGGTTGCAGGGTGGCAAGAGATCTGTGTAGATGGGACGCTGGTAGCGTACTGGACCGGCGCCCTTACCGTGGGTCAGGTCGACGACCGGCGTCATATCACTTGGCTTGGCAATCATTGCCGCGCCTCCGTTATTGCCAGGGTTGAATGGGACTATCGCGCGTCCAAAAATCACGACTCGGTAAGGGACCAGTTGTGTTCAACAGGGTCGGGGGAAGCACAACGACCGCTGATTTCCTTGATGTGGATGCAATAGAATGTGGTGACATCACGGTCGAATTCCTGGCGGGTCTGAGCGGCCGCGACTCCAGTTTGCCACCACAAAGACCTGACCTTCTCCAGCATCGATTGGGCCTGTTGCCTTCGGTCAGCATATTCCGCGATGTCCGGATATTCTTCGTAGCTTCCTCGAACGACAACACTCGCCCATCTGTTATGGCTCAGAACTTCGTCGGCCTCCACACATACCAGAGGATTCAAGCGCATCCATGCGATCTTCTGCCCCATCGTGGCAAAACCATAGAGGTGGCCCTGATCGAAAGCGAAGTACATCGGTGCAATGTATGGCTGATTTTCGCGAGCGCAGGCAAGGCGACCGAAACCCAAGCGCGCCAGCAACTCCTCACATTCCGGGCGACTCATCTCTCTCACCAGCATGGCGATGACTCCTAGTTGACGGTTCGCAACTGAATCACTGTTTACAGATGTACACACTATAAGGGCGGGTCACATTTTTGTATGTGATGCTTGTCACTTCGAAACCAGGATCTATTATCTGCAGCCGAACGGATCGATGCCGTTGCAAAGGAAAGTCCGCCGCCTGATCTGGTAGAGGCAAGTCGGCAGTTCGCAAGGTGGACCGCCGGCCGGATTCAGCTTACCGTGCCTACGTGCTGGGCTGGATTTGCTCTTCGAGCTTTTCCAGCTTGCCTCTTATGTGCCCGTACTCGATCGTGGCCGTGATGATCCGATTCAAGTCATGGGCCGTTTCAGCGTTCTCATCGAGGTAGTCGGCATAGTATCCGGAAACAGGGCGAGCCTGATTCTTGTTGAGGTGGTTGATCGCAGCCGTTGTGTTTTCTGCGAGCTCGCGTAGCAAAGGCAGCACCCGGTCGACCCCCTTTTGCTGCCAGGTAGAAGCCTCGCTTCGTTCCGCCTCGAGCTTGGCAATCGTGCGGCTCAATTGATTCACA
>Ga0182024_10012227_pt1 | contig 17020 bp, 17 predicted proteins | sample P32metaG_FD_120480 | JGI IMG/M metagenome (GOLD analysis project Ga0182024, IMG submission 120480) | Permafrost microbial communities from Stordalen Mire, Sweden - P3-2 metaG (Illumina Assembly) | ecosystem: Environmental > Terrestrial > Soil > Wetlands > Permafrost | place: Sweden: Stordalen...
CAGATGCCCAAACCCCAGTCACTTGCGGGAGGGTCGTCGACAATCAGCAATAAGAGTAAGAATCCAGCCTTGGGTCGCTCACTTGTTTCAACAGCAAGCCTGAACGTGCGGCGATTCGCGGCGTCTTTAGGCGCTGCTAGGCTCATTCCTCCTTTTCCGACTGATTTTGGTTTGTTTGTCAGGATGACCAAGAAATGAATAACGCGAAGGCTTTCATGTTGTCGAAAATGTCACCCTCAACAAAGAAATTCATAAAAGGTGTGGCTCGTCAGACTCTCGGGCGCGTGCCTCCGTCGCCAAGCCGACTAACTGGAAGGTTAGCTAAGCAGGGTGGCAAGCCGGTGCGCGACGTGCGGTTTCGACCTTGGCCCAATCCTCATTCCGAGAATGCGCGACACTGGCGCCAGGCGGTTGGCCGAGAGATGCGCCGCATCTTTGTGTCTGGCAACGAAGGGCTTCCGCAAACACTCGGCAAAGAGTTTGCGAAGAGATGGGCTCAATATTGTGGTGTGCGTCACGCTCTCCTTCTGCCGCACGGTACGGACGCCCTACGTTTCGCGCTTGGAGCTGTGCTAGACCATAACGGGCTTACGTATGGCGGAGAGGTTATCGTCCCTAATCTTTCTTTCATTGCCAGCGCCAATGCAGCTCTCGATCGACGTTTTGGCGTCGTACTCGTAGATGTAAATCCGAAAACACTGAGCCTCGATCCACAGCGCGTGGAAGAGGCGATCATACCAGGAAAGACTCGCGCGATTATGCCTGTGCATCTTTTTGGGCAGCCGGCGGATATGTCTGCTCTGCAGGCCATCGCGCGAAAGAATGATCTAAAACTCGTAGAAGACGCCGCTCAAGCACACGGAGCAATTCACGAATTAGGAATGGTAGGCTCCCTGGGGGATGCTGCAGGTTTCAGTTTTCAATCCCTCAAGAACATTTCTTCAGGCGAAGGTGGAGTTCTCACAACAAATGATCCAGGCGTTTTCGAACGTGCTTGGCAGATGCATAACGTGGGGCGCGCACTTGTCGGCGGCCAACGTTGGGGGCATGAAACACTGGGCTGGAATTGCCGCGCGACTGAGTACGTTGCTGCCGTCTTATTGCAACGATTGCAATCGTTGGAAGGGCGAGCGACGCAGAGGCACTCGAACTACACTTTACTTCGCGAATTGTTGAAGGACATTCCGTCTGTGGAGTTGTTGGATGTCGGTCCCGGAGTTGTGCGGCATAGCGCGTACAACGTCGCGATGCGGTACCGCCCCTCCGAATGTGATGGATTAGGCATCGACGATTTTGTTTCAGCGCTGGTGGCGGAAGGTCTACCAGGTGGGCGCAGCTATTCCACAACGATCGCCCAGCAACCTATCTATCAGCAATTACTATCTAGGCATGCTGATTATGTTCGCCTCATGCCAACCCCAGTTTCAGACCGTGCAACGCAGGAGATTCTTGCGATAGACCAAAACGCCCTCCTAGGAACTCCGGAAGACATGGTTGAAATCGCAGCCATGTTTCGCAAGATCCAAGATCATTACGCTCCGAAAGCGTGGCATGGCGGGGCGGGTATATCAGACATCAAGACGAAGTCTCATCTACCAGCCCAAGCTCTTCCTCGCCCGCCGATTAATCATCAGCCGAAATTGGTGCGGTGTGGAATCATCGGGTTTGGTTCGATGGGGCGAATTCACGCAGCGGCATTGAAGAATAGTCCGTCATTCTCCTTTGCGGCTGCGACAGACGTAGCGCGAGAGAAACGGCCCGAGGCGGAACAACTGGGTGCGAAGTGGTTTGAATCACCCGAAGCACTTATTCAAAGCAACGAGGTAGACGCGGTCATCATAGCTACCCCGCATTGGCAACACGCAGAGTTGGCGATCGCAGCGCTCGCCGCCGGCCTGCACGTGATTTGTGAGAAGCCCCTTACTGTAACAGTAGCCCAAGCGGACGCAGTCTTGGAAGCTGCAGAGGACAGCACAGGCCTCTTGGCCGTTGTACACCAAATGCGGTTTGACCCAGTCTATCAATACGCGAAGCAAGTTCTCGACAGTGGTGATTTGGGGCCAATGCAGCGCTGCTCTATGGTCGAGTCGATGTGGCGAACTAATGCATATTACAGAAGCAGTCCGTGGCGCGCTACCTGGAAAGGAGAAGGTGGTGGCGTGTTGCTCAATCAGGCGCCGCACCTCCTTGACCGTTATGCTTGGCTGTGCGGAATGCCCGAAACCGTGTGGGCGCGCTGCGATACGGTGCTCCATCCGATTGAGGTCGAGGACGCCGCCAGCGCTCTTCTTCGCCACAGTTCGGGTGCACATGGCTATCTACATATTACAGCGAACGAATGTCCCGTCATCTCCCAGACGACTATCGCGTGCGACGGTGGGCGTATCCAGATTGAAAATGGACGGATGCGGATCAGCAAACTCAATGAGTCGATTCGTCATGCCACTGCTAATGATCAGCGATATTGGGGTGACATTGCTTTTAGTTCCCGGGAGATTCCAGGGGGCGCTACTGATGATCTACTTCTCGCTTTTTATGCAAATTTCGCTCAATCTGTGAACGAACCTGCCAAGTTAGTTTGTCCCGGCATCGCTGCGCGTGATGCGGTTGAGTTGGCGAATAGTTTTATTCTCAGTTCAGCGCGGAATGCGCCAGTAAGATTGCCACTTGATCGGGCGGCATACGAAGAGTTCATGACGGAAAAAGTGTGCTCGTCAGCGAGGTAGCCGTCGCGGCGGCACGAACCCGAGATACAAGAGTCGTTCCATTGCGTAATCGCCTCCGGTCCCTGCCAGAGAAATCGTAAAGGAACAACGGTCCACATTAAACGTCGTGCAAAGAAACTAATCCGCACGTGAGAATGCGAGACCGCTATCTTGTCTTTGGCCAGCCGCTGATTGAAGAAGCGGAAATCGAAGAGGTAGTCAAGAGTCTGCGAGCAGCGTGGCTGGGGACCGGTCCGAAAGTTGCGTTGTTTGAACAATTACTGGCCGAGTACAAGGGTGTGAGAACCGCTTCGGCAGACTTGTTTTGACCCTTTACTTACTCTTCACGTGTCGGATGAAACAGAAGCGGTTTTGCAGAAGCCGAATCTCCGCGTCCGTTGCCAAGTGCTTCGTGAGATCGCGTAGCCGACTACGTCGCCCGACTTGCAGGAAATCCGCTACTTGCACCCCGGGCTGCCAGGGCTGATTTGTATTGGCACGCAACATTGCGACATTCCGGAAGTCATAGTCAATGGTGAAACTGGTTATTTGTGCGAAGAGGGCGACATCTCAGGAATGGCAGAAGTTCTTTGTGTTTTGGCCCATAGGCCCGACGGTGCGATGAATCTAGTGAAGCAGGGTCGCAAACACGTAGAGACTCACTTTTCATTAACGACCCAGTTGCAAAAACTTGAGCAAATTTATGGCTCACTCATTGGTGGGACTGCTTCAACTCCCGTTTGCTTAACTTGGTGCGGAACCGTTTCGTTGTAGGCAACGAATATGTCAGTGAATTGCGCTTGCGAAACGGTCATTCTTTGTACCCCGCGTAGGACCAAGTAGCTAACGCATGCAAACAGACATTTCAATAATCATTCCATCGCGGAATCGCCTTTGGTCTCTGCCCAAGGCTGTTGAGTCCTGTCGCAGTTCCGCTCTCCGAACACAAATCGTTGTGATCGACGACGGCAGCACAGATGGCACGGCCGCATGGTTGAAAACCCAGCAAGATTTGGAGGTCTTGCAAGGCGAAGGGTGGGGCAAACCCTGGGGAGTCAATAAGGCGCTCAGCCTGGCCAGAGGAACCTATCTGCGCTACCTGGATTCTGATGACTGGCTGAATCCTGGTGCCAATGAGAGACAATTTGAAATCGCCGAGAGTACTCAAGCCGATGTTGTCGTTGCCGGTCTCGACATTTATCAGGACGAAGCACATTTGAGAACTGATTCCTGGTGTGACAATGACGACTTTATTGCCCAACAACTCGGTGAGTCATTCGGCTCGCACTATTCAGCTTTTCTTTTCCGAAAAAGTTTCATCGAGGATATTCCTCACCGGACATTGTTCCCATCTTCAGATTTTGCCTCAAGGGATGATCGTTGCTTTTTGCTGGAGTTGGCGCTGCGGCATCCACTAATCGCCGTTTGCTCGACGCCCACGCTTTGTCATCGGCAGCATACTAAGGATCGGCTTCAATTTCGGGGCGCACTGTGCGGAGTGGGCACAAACATTCAGCAATTGTATATTTATCGCCAGATTTTACGTTTGCTCGATCAACGCGGCGAGTTGACTCCCCGTCGTCGCCGGGCGGCCAGCAAGATTCTCTGGCCTCTGGCTCATTGGACGGCCTATTCGCACCTGAATGAAGCGTGTGAGATAGCTGAATGGGTGTTCAATCTTGATCCTGAGTTTCGCGTGCCTGAGGAAGGCATGCTAGGAGTGCTTTATCGCCGTATCGGATTTCGAAAGACTGAGTTCCTGCTGCGTTTGCGCCGAAACTTCTTGACGCTCTTTAGAGCTGAGCAACACCCGCAAAGCTTGGAACTTAAGTAAACTGTGGAATCGGGAGAGCTGTTACGTAGAATCCGAGTGGCATTGAGGGAAAGCTCGATAGCAGTTCGGTACAGGCTTAATCGGCTGGAGTGTGGCTTCATGGCGGGTTGTTCTGCGGGATGATCCAAGCCGGTTTTTCTCCGTTACTCAAACCACAAAATTCAATGGCGTCGAGATCACGAATTTCGTATGAATAGGCTTTTAGTTACGGGATCCTCGGGGCTGATCGGCTCCGAAGTTGTGGATTATTTTTGTCGTATCGGCTGGGAAGTGCACGGCCTCGACAATAACATGCGAGCTGATTTCTTTGGCCCAGAAGGGGATACGCGTTGGAATCAAGCAAGACTGATCTCGCTCTATCCTCGATTCCAGCACCATGAACTTGACGTTCGCGATCGACGGCAAGTGGCAAAACTGGTTCAAGAGGTTCGGCCGGACCTTCTCGTTCACACGGCAGCTCAACCCAGTCACGATTTGGCAACTTCACGACCATTTGATGATTTCGATGTCAATGCGGGCGGAACCCTAAACCTGCTCGAAAGTGTTCGGAATTATGCCTTGGATTGTATCTTTGTGCACATGAGCACGAACAAAGTCTATGGAGATCGCCCCAACACGATTCAGCTCAAAGAATTACAAAGTCGCTGGGATTATGATGACCAGCAGTACGCTGATGGAATCCCTGAGAGTTTCTCTATCGACCAGAGCAAGCACAGCTTATTCGGCGCCTCGAAAGTGGCCGCGGACATTATGGTGCAGGAATATGGTCGCTACTTCGGTTTAAGATCCTGCGTCCTTCGGGGTGGATGTCTGACAGGACCAAACCATAGCGGGGTCGAACTTCATGGATTTCTTAGCTATCTGATCCGCTGCCATCTGGAGGGACGTTCGTACAAGATTTTCGGATACAAGGGAAAACAGGTGCGGGACAATATCCATTCATTAGACGTCGCGCGATTCATTCACGCTTTTTCGCAGGCACCGCGTTGCGGCGAGGTATACAACATCGGTGGCGGGCGCGCGAATAGTCTGTCCATACTTGAAGCTTTCGAGCGAATCACTGCTTTGACCGGACGCAGGATGAAATACGAATACTTGGATAAACATCGCGAGGGCGATCACATCTGCTACATTAGCGATCTCAAGAAGATGCGTACCCACTATCCAGGGTGGAACATTTCCAAGAGCCTCGATCACATTTTTACGGAGATTTACGCGGCGAGTATTCAGAAGTCAGCGGTTTAGTGGCTTCCGATTTCTCTAGATGCGCATCCTTCTTAGCTGTCTACAAAGTCTCAAGCGGCATCCGCTTCCCGCCTATGGCTTTTGGCGTAACTACTTCGTCCAGGGACTGCTTGAGGCGGGTCACGAAGTCGTCGAGGTTCCGAATGTCGACTGGGCCGAAGGGCTCACGTATCCTGCTGGCAACGCACTTGACTGCTGGCGCTCACGGACATGGGAGATTGTCAAAATGTTCGTGCAGCGGGAACTTACACAAAGGCCGATTCATTTGTTTGTCGGCTATTTCTATCCTAAGCAAGTAGAAACAACTGCAATTCGTGAACTCCAGCAAACTGGGATTCCTTGTGTTAATTTCTTCTGCGACAACGTACGTGAATTTCTGAAACTGCCCGCGGAGTATCGGGCTTTCGCCTTGCATTGGGTACCGGAGTTTGAAGCCTTGCCGATGTATCGAGATGCAGGGTTGACCTATATCCACGCGCCGATGCCTTGTTGGGTTTCAGAGACGCTAAGAAATTCGCCCCACGTCGAAACCGAGCCGGCAACCTTCCTTGGATCCGCGGACGTTCTGCGTCGAGACCTACTCGGGCGGGCGCTGCAGGGCGGTGCGGATTTCGTCGTAAGGGGACCAGGATGGCTCGGGAATGCAGACACGACGAACGTATCACAAAAAAACCGTTCAATAACGACCATTATTAGTAATCAAATCGATTTCGTAAGGCAGCGAGGATTTCGCGGTCTGCTAAGGAAGTTACAGACCCACGCGCGGCCTCTTCCGCAGCCGTCGATTAGTGAGTCACAAATCGGCGCGACGGTTTTCGATGATGATTACCTTCGCATTACTCGAGAGGCCATGGTCACAATCGGCGTCAACCGGGTGCCCACTGCTTTCCAGTCTCCGCGGCGGCCGTTGGTTTATTCTCGCTTACGTGACATTGAGGCGCCGATGCTGGGTGCGTGTTATCTGACCGAACGAACCGAGGGGCTCGAGCACATGTACGAATTGGGCAAGGAAATCGAGACTTATCGAACGGCCGAGGAGCTAACCAGCAAGCTGAGCGAGTTGCGCAGCGATCCCCCGCGCCGCATCGCCATGCGGGAGCGGGCGCAGCGCAGGGCCCTTGCCGATCACACAGTTGGCCGAAGTATGGAACGTATCCGCGAACACTTGGGGCTCTGAGCCGCTCATGAGATTGGACCTCCTTTACAGCCCCCGCTTGCTTTGCGAGCGTCTGGCGATCGAATCGGTGAGACGAAGAAGGCTCGCCATTCTGAAGGGAACGCAAGCAGCGAAACTATCTTCGGCGCATGTTGACACGCTGGAACTGGTGCAACTCGCGAGCCCGGCGGGAATCAGTGTGATCTACGATATCGGCGCTAATGTCGGAACCTGGAGCCTGTTGGCGAAGGCTCTTGTTCCCGACGCGCGCATTGAGGCGTTCGAGCCCTTGCCAAAGCATCAGACTGAATTTCTTCGAAACTTCACGGGCAGCGCCGATGTAACTTTGCACTCTATTGCACTCGGATCTGACAATGCCACCGCAACGTTTCACGTCACAGAGTGTTCGGATGCCTCCAGCCTCTTGCAGCCGAATGAGGCGGGCTGGTCGCAGTTCGGAGTGCGCGAGGTCCAACAGTTTTCGCTTCCAGTGATTCGGCTGGACGATTATCGCCGGGACCGACAGCTTCCGCAGCCTGACTTGATCAAGCTTGACATACAAGGCTTTGAACTCGAGGCGTTGCGGGGTGCTCCGGAGTGTCTGACGTCAGCGAAAGCGGTTATCAGCGAAGTCAGTTTCATCGAGTATTACGAGGGGCAATGTCTTTTTCACGACCTAATCGCCCATCTGGCGCGGTTCGGATTATTTATGCGGGCCTTCGGAATCAATACGCCGACAGGAAAATCTGTCGGACAAACCGACGTATTGTTCATGCGTGACCATTCTCGAAGAAAACCAAATCCTAATGCGGCACGCCTAAGCCATCATGTTATCAATCGACCTGGAGAATGAAGGACATTATAGTGCGGCCACACTTATGATACTCATTGGCTTGGATGCGCGGATTCAATTTCAGCCATTCGACGAAGGCCTTCGCCTCTCCTCGATCCAGCCTGCCCTTATACGAATACCAGTCGTCAAAGATAACGACAGTGCCGGTCTGGACGTAATCCGTGATGAAGTTAAGAACCGGAACCGTGGATTCATATAAGTCGCAATCGATTAGGATGATCGCTGCCTTTTGAATGCCCAGTTCTTGCTTGAGCGCCGGAGTCAGAGTTTTGTCGTACCAGCCCGCAACGCATCGGACATTGCGAAGATCAACGCCACCACGCTTTACGTTGCGTCTGAACTGGTTGAGGTCGCAAGCGTACTCGCGAGGTTCGTATCGCTCGGATTCGTCGGCGTCGATTCCCGTGGGTGTCGGTAGGCCTTCGAATGAATCGAAGACAAAAGAGCGCATATTGGCCAGGCGTGGGTAGCGCTTGGTCGACTTAGTCATATCGATTAGCGAGGAGCCGGTACTTCAGCCGAATTCAAGATATTCTCCGCTGATTCGGCAATCGTCTATGAATCCGACGACCGTATCGAACAGCCATTGTCGCGAGAGATACTCGCGATGCCGGCGAAGCCAGAGAAATCCAAGTTGCGACAACGTCTCAGAGACTGGCCGCAGGCCTCTTCGAAAAATCCGTATTGGTAAAAACATTGTTTTTGGGGGCATTGGAGGGAACGATTATCTCACGGGCGGCGGCAACTCATTACCATCGCCGGAAACCCTCTTGCCTTACGAGGGCATGGGAAAGACCGTTGGGGAAACCGACGTCCTTTTCATGCGCATTGCGAGATGAGAAAAGAGGGTAGAAGGTTTGAAGTCCGCTAAGGGGTGGATGGTGGAAGAGCTTCGTCGTCGTTGGAGATTAAACCAACGGGGTGGGCTCAGAGCTCGCGCCTCCCGCTGGCGTGTACTCCACTTGTTGTTGCTGCAGCGACTGGGTTGGCGACGGTGGGTGAAAGGGCGCGTTTTTTGGGGCGATCGTATCTACTTGTTTACTGGGGAGGATGTCTCCCGAGGCATACTTTCATTTGGCTATGGCGAGCTTGCCCTCACAGCTTTGATGATCGAGTTTCTTGAACCAGGAATGCGGGTCGTCGACGTGGGAGCTCATCTCGGCTACGAGGCTATGTTAGCCTGTGTGATTGTTGGCAGAGAAGGGCGTGTCGTTTCTTTTGAGCCTCAAAAGCAGATGGCAGGTTGGACGGTTAAGAATCTTCAACAATTCCCTCAGTCAAGAGTCGTAAAGGCGGCAGCGGGCCAATCGAAAGGAAAAGCGATGTTCAACGAGTGCGACGTCATCCACTCGGCATTCAGCGGCCAGGGTACCGATTCGGAGAAGAATATCGGAAGACAATATGAGGTTGAAGTCACGACAATCGAGGAGGCTCTGTTAAAGGATGAGCGTCCCGTCGACCTCATAAAATGTGATGCCGAAGGATCGGAAATGCTAGTCCTTCGCGGCGCCCTGAATATTCTTAGAGAGGATAAGCCGCTACTATTGTTGGAGGCCGAAATGCCGAACCATGCCGAGTTCGGTCCGCGGGTTAAAGAGTTCGAGGAGCTACTCGGCCCGATCGGATACCAGGGTTTGTCGTTTGATTATGATGCCAAGCTTAAACTGGCGCCGGTCGGCTCTCTTGTCGCAGGTCACGCGAATGTTGCATTCATTCACCGCTCAAAGGCGCAACGTCTGACCAATTTTATCGGTGAGTAGAATCTGGCTTTAATAGCGGAGCGCCGGAGGATGACCGCTGGGCAGCGGGCGACTACTGGGCTTGGCCATTGGGTCGTAGGATCATCCGAGCCAGCGAGTGGCCGACATTGTATGTGGATTATCCGATAAAAACGTGATTTGGAGCACTCGTTGCAGGAGAATGACATTTGGCTACCAAGACATCTCGCCGTTTAAGGCTCGGTCTCTCGACTAAATGCCATGAGAGTTCGGCACACGCAAAGGCGCCAAGGATTCCCAGCAGGGGATGGGCTATTCCTGGTCCAAGAAAGAGTTGCTGCCAGAGATAGAGGCTGTAAGAAAGAACGCCAATATGGACCATTGGCCGCCAGTTCAAGACGCGACCTCCGACGGTGAGCGGATCGCGAACGTAGTAGGAGAGCAGGAAGCAGATTGCGCCATTGTCGAGCGTGTAGCCGAATGGCATCCGGTAATATCCCGCAAAACGATGAGACAGCGCTGGAGAAACACCGCACAGAAACACTAAGGAACAGAACGCCACCATCGGATGCTCGATTCGTTTCCACGCTCGATTGAACCAGGGCTCCCTTTGAACAATAGCCAGAGTGCAACCCATCATCAGCCCGTCCATACGCATGTGGAACATGAAAGCATCCAAATTCCCATGATTCCAAAACTTGTGAGAAATCACGCGCACCGCCGGACTAATGGCGATGAGAGCAAGGGCAAGAGCAAGCCCGCGCCTTCGACCGAGGAATACAATCGCCGCAGGCCAGAGAAGGTAGAACTGTTCCTCGATCGAGAGCGACCAGCTGTGGCCTGTATACCAATCACCCCACGGATACATGTAGTCGCGTATAAAAAACAGCGACCTTAACCAACTACGCGCGCGACGAAGGTAAAAGTGCCCCAAGCTAATGTGCCCGTTCTTCTCGAATTCTCTGAGCAACAATGCGGTTATCAGAAATCCGCTTATGACAAAGAATATCGAAACTCCGAGGTCGCCGTTCCCAAAATACGACCATGCTACTTGGTGTTCTCCGTGATAGGAAAAAAGCGCGTGTCCGATCAGCACCATTGAGATAGATATGGCTCTAAGCCCGTCCAGTGAAGAGATACGCACGGCGACAATCATATGATCTTCTTTCGGTCTTCCACAACCCGAGTCAATATCGTCCGTGAGTAGAATTTGCCTCTACTACCGGAAGCCGCCGGAGCCTGATCGTTGGGTACTTGGCGACCACTGGGTTCGGCCGTTGGCTCGCAGGATCATCCGCGGCAAGCCAAGGCTGGGCGGTGTTGATAAGGTCTTCCACAACCTTTGCCTTGGGCTGGATCGCCTGGGCGTCCAATATTTCGCCAATCTTCCCTTCAAAGAATTGAAGTCAGATGATCGGGTTGGCGTGTTGGGTCGCGGCCGATACTCGCTTCAGGGCTACGACAGGCCGAACCCAATCGTGGCAGGAATTGCTCTCATGGGCCACCCCAGCGAATGGCCGACAATGTGTGAGGATTATCCGGTGAAGCGCTATTTGCAGCATTCAGCATGGGCGAACGACGTTTACCGGCCCTATTTCGGCGATCGTTGCGGGATCTGGCCGGTGGGAATTGACACGGACACCTGGCTACCCAGCCCTGACAATCACAAAGACATCGACCTCCTCATCTACGATAAAGTGATGTGGAATCGCGAGGTGGTTAAACCCCCTCTATCTGCTGTGATCAGCGACTTTGTATTGCGAAAGAATTTGGCCGTGGAGACCGTGGTTTATGGAAACTACACCGAGCGGGAATATCGTAGTCTTCTTGGTCGGAGTAGGGGGATGATCTTCCTGTGTGAGCACGAAAGCCAAGGGCTCGCGTATCAGGAGTGCTTATCCAGCGGCGTGCCAATACTCGCGTGGGACCAGGGACATTATCTCGACCCGAACCGATTTGGCTGGGGACAGCCCAATATCGCCGCTACAAGCGTGCCTTACTTTGACGATCGGTGCGGCGAACGGTTCGAGGGACTTGAGGACTTCGATGAAAAGCTCTCAATGTTCATGGAGAAGATAGACGCGTCGGCATATCGTCCACGAGACTTTGTTATAGAGAACTTGACACTTAAAGGCTGTGCTGCCCGGTATCTCTCATTCTTCGAATAGCAGCAACAATAGCGTCATTTACAACGAATGTTCCCATGAATATCGAACTTCGGGAGCACAGATTAGCGATTACGTCGTTCTTGTCGGCTACGGCGATTCTCGTATTCGCCCTAACGTTGAGGATGGCTGGTGCCCAGCTCAGTTGGGATGGCCAAGACTACGCACAGCTGGCAAGCCACTTCTCTTTCTTTCAGGATTGTTCGACATTGGCGATACAACAGCGAGTGCTGTGGTCGGGATTGTACTACATAGGCACAGTTGTCCTAATTCTCTTTACCTTTGAGCCGATACACGGTGTTGCTCTGCTTTCGACAATCATATTTTCTCTTTGTGGTTGTGGCCTCGTCTACGCCAGAAGGACAAACAGAGCCATAAGCAATGTTTTTTCTTCTTTGTGGGTTCTCTGCTGCAGTGAACAAGCATTCCGCCATATCTGCAGTGGGGCCGCGTCTTTCTCGGCCCAGGTGCGCTCAACCGGGCCATTGTATGTTTTGTGGGCGGTTAGTGATCCTCGATTACTTATTTATTTACCGGGATTCCCATCGCTCAACGGAGGCTGGTCAACTCGGTTTGGGCAGTACGGGCGGACCAAAGATTCGTACAGACTGTGGCTGAATGATAGGGATTATGGCGATTACGTCCAAAATCAAGCTTTGGGCAAATAACTGGCTTGCTCTCGCCAACCTGCGGATTGAGACCCGAACCGCCGAACGCGCTGAAAGGGGCCGGCTTGTCAATTTGGAACAAGCCGGCCATTTCCGTCATCAAATCTTGCCTGTTCTCCCGCAAATTGCGAGGTACGATCCCGGGCCTGTGCTTGATGCGCTCGAAAGGTATCGAGACCGGACCAGTCGATTTGTGCAAGCCAGGCAAGATGGCACGTATTCGTTTTCGAACGATTACTTTACGTCACCGGACGCTGAGGTTGCCTACTCTCTCATTCGCCAATTACATCCGACACGCATTGTCGAGATTGGTTCTGGTAACAGTACCCACCTTTTTCGAGAAGCGATCACAGACGGAAATTTGGAAACGAAAGTGGTGTCGATTGATCCTTCCCCTCGCCGGGAGGTGCAGTCAGTTGCGGATCAAGTGATTCGCCAGCGGCTAGAAGCCGTCCCTTCCTCTGACTTGCAGGACGTGCTGCAGTCCAACGATATCTTATTCATCGATTCCAGCCACGAGATTCGTTCAGGAAACGATGTAGTCAGTTTGTTTTTGCGCGTTGTGCCAGAACTCCGCAGTGGCGTTGTGATCCACGTCCACGACATATTTTTGCCTTTCGAGTATCCTCGGGAATGGATCGTTGAGAACACATTGAACGTGAATTGGGCGGAACAGTATCTCGTGCAAGCTATGCTGCAGGGATCCGACCAATTCGAGGTATTGTGGCCGGGCCACTTCCTCCAAAGAACTTTGCCTAATTTCGATGACCACTTCAGCGGCAAACCTATAGGTGTCGCCACATCGCTATGGCTGCGAAAGGTGTCTTGAGACTCGGGGACAAAGTGATGTGGAATCGCGAAGCGGTTCGTTTTCTTAACAGCGGTGCTGTGGTCTCGATCGGCCGAATCAGCTACTCAACGTACTTATGGCAACAGTTGTTTCTGAATAAGCATGAGACGGGTCTATTGCAAACATTCCCGATGAACATGGTCGCTACGTTCTGCTGTGCCACGATATCGTACATCATCCTGGAACAACCTCTGAACAAACTGCGAAAGCGACTGCGACCAAGCGTTGCTGCAACTGGCCTCAGCTTCACGAATTGGATATCAGGGCCATGATGCTTAAGAGCATCCTGGGCCAAGGCGTTAACTATATTCCGTATTCACTGCGGCCTTGGATAAAGAGCGTCCCAGGCATCGCTAGACTGCAGCGGTGGCTGGTCACCAGATTTTTGTCTGATCGGCCCTTTGTGCACAAAATCAATGTCGGGCCTGCACGGGGGCTTCGGTTTGAGGTGAGCCTTCCTCTAGATAAGGCGGTATGGACCGGGATTTACGAACCAGAATTCATAACCGCGCTAGTTGAACACATCAAGCCCGGCGACATTTGTTATGACATTGGCGGTTATCGGGGCTACGTTTCGGGAGTGATGGCTCTGGCAGGGGCATCGAAGGTCTTTGTATTCGAGCCACTGCCAGCCAATCAACGAGCTGTGGCTCGTCTCTGTGAGCTGAACCCTCTACTTCCCATTAACCTCATTGCCGTTGCGCTGGGCAGTATTGACGGGCAAGCGTTTTTCAAGACGATGCCCGACTCGAGCATGGGAAAGCTTGCGAACAGCTCATTCCAAGCGGAAGTCCCGGCCGTGGACAAAATACCGGTAATGGTTCGTCGAATCGACTCTCTACTTCAAGGTCGCGAAATTCCGCAGCCCAATGTGGTCAAGATTGACGTCGAGGGTGCTGAGCTCGACGTGCTCAGCGGAGCTCTTGAGATGTTGAACATGTCACGACCTACAATCTTCTTGGAAGCTCACGGCGCCACACTCGAGGAGGCTTGCTCGCAACAACTTTTGCGATTGGGCTACAAGATCCGCCGTATTGAACGCGATATTCTCGCTGAAGCGTCAGCGCGGCATCTTGTTTGTCTGCCATGACGAGCCGAGCTGGAGGCCCCAGTTACCCGCAAAAGCGGCGCGTCGCAATTCTGACAGCCGCACCGCTATCTCGGAATCCGCGCGCATTTAAAGAGGCCGAAAGTCTCGCCCGCGCTGGGTTCGAGGTGGTTGTTTACGGTGCCTCCTTTGATGCTGATCAGCTACGGACTGATGAGGAGCTTGCTGATCGTCACAGTTTCTCTTTCAGATCTGTACTGCCCGTAGGAAAAGGCGGGGCCATGCCCACGCTTCTATCAATCTGGAGGCGCATCCGCACACGAGCTGGAATCGATTTGAGCCGATATTTCCATATCGAAAACGCATGGCAATTGGGCCCTGCGGTTGTCGAGCTGGCGAGACAAGCAAGAAAAGCTAAGGCAGACTACTATATCGCGCATCTCGAGCAAGGGGCATGGGTGGGAGCCCGACTTCATCGTTCCGGATACAGGGTAGGTATTGATATGGAGGATTGGTATTCCGAAGACCTTCTGCCCGAAGCACGCAAATCTCGTCCTCTGCGGTTATTGCGCGAGTTGGAAAGGGAACTCCTGACCAGAGGCGCACATGCTACTTGTCCCTCCCGCGCAATGAGTGAAGCCCTAGCAAGGGAGTTTGGATGCCAGAAGCCTACGGTCGTCTACAATGCATTTCCGTGGTCCGACCGACAATTGATCGACGGTTTGTCCAAAGACCGAGGTGATTGCGGTCTTCCATCCATCCATTGGTTCTCTCAGACCCTAGGCCACGGTCGTGGATTGGAAGATCTTATCGCTGCTCTCCCTTTCCTCGACCACGAGGCTCAGATCCATATACGAGGGAAACCGGTGATTGGATTTGAGAGCTGGCTCACGCATCGCGTACCGGAAACTTGGCGCAGACGCATTAAAATTCACCCGCTCGTGTCGAACGCGGAACTCTTGTCACGGATCGCTGAGCACGATATCGGTTTCGCCGGGGAGAGTCCTCTGATTCGCAGCCGCGACCTGACTATCACAAATAAGATTCTGCACTATTTGCTCGCTGGACTCGCCGTTGTGGCAAGCGAGACTGCCGGTCAGCGGGAGGTGGCGATACAATCACCGGGTGGGGTATTTCTTTATCCGTCGGGCAACCCTTCTGCTTTGGCGGGGTGCCTGGACGCACTTCTTAGGTCCACCGAAGCCCTAAGGCAGGCCAAGGGCGCCGCTCTCGCCGCCGCAGAACGAACATTTTGCTGGGAGCGCCAGGAAAGATCACTCTTGGAGGCCATTAATTGTCCTTTGCGTTCGCCTGCTGCATAGTGATTCGATACGCGCTCGTGCAATCCCACGGGCCCGCACAGAGACCTGCAAAATGAAGGTCCTTGCCCGTGTTGCGCACCGGGACGGTGTTTGCCCGGCGAGTTACCATTTGTCAATCATTTCTAATTCAGCTATTCGTAACAGGATCCGAGATATTCTCTACCCTGGTCTCGATCTACACACCCGTAATCGTGCCTCGTTGCGCCGTTTCTGGCGGAGCGGGCCGCGAGACGTACTGGACGCTGGTAGCGGCAACGGGTACTTCTCCTGGCTGGCATACCAAAGCGGCGCGTGTGTTCTGGCCATCAATTTTGAACAACAGCAGGTGGAGAAAGCAAGGAACTTCCTGATCGAGCACAAGAGAGCAGACCCGTTGCGCTTGCAGTTCGAGCGACGGAATCTTTACGATCTTTCACGCGAGACTCGAACATTCGATGAAGTAATTTGTTTCGAAGTTTTGGAGCATTTACTGCGGGATCAGGATGTGGCAACTCAGTTTTTCCGAATTTTGCGCCCGGGCGGTGTCTTGCACTTGTGCTGCCCGCATCGATTGCATCCGCGTCACTTGGCAGAGGTGCTGGACACTAAAGAATCCGGCGGCCATGTGCGAGCCGGCTACACGGAAGAAGACTATCGAAAGTTACTCGATCCTATAGGATTCCAGATTCAATCTGTCGTGGGAATTGGCACCCCAGCGGTTTATCATGCCGACCGCGTTCTTCGCGCGATCCGCAATAGATTTGGTGACTGGGCCGCGCTACCTCTGCTGCCGATTGCGCTACCGGCCGTGTGGTTCGCTAGCTTGAATCCGCGCATGCCGTTTAGCCTCTACGTCAAAGCCATCAAGCCCCCGGGGAAAGCTTGATGCGTCGAGTCCTGATCGTAACCAGCTCGTATGCTCCCACGATGATCGCTGACATGCAGCGGGTGCGCCAATTGGCCTGGGAGTTGCCCAACCTGAATTGGGAAGTGGAAGTTCTGTGTCCTTCTACCGAATATCAACCGACAGCATGCGTAGACGAGGACAGTGCGGCGTTTTTCTCGACTCAGTCTAAGGTACATTGCGTGCCACAAAGGTGGCCGGGCCTTTTTAGGATTGCCGGAGTTGGAAATATCGGCTGGCGAGCCCTGTTGCCGCTGTGGTCTGCCGGCAAACGGTTATTGCGAGAGAGAAAATTCGATCTTGTCTATATCTCGACCGCCCAATTTCCTGTGTTTCTACTCGGGCCCCTCTGGCAGCGACGGCTCGGCGTGCCCTATGTCTTAGACCTTCACGATCCTCTGTACAAAGAGGGTTTGCACCATCCAGTTTGGGCCCAGCCCCGTCTGAAACATCGAGTAAGCAACGCTTTGGCCAAGTACGTGGAAGCGTATGCGGCCGAGTCAGCGAAGGGATTGATTGCTGTTTCTCCCAACTACATCGAAACTTTGCGCCAGCGTCACGAAGCAAAACACC
>Ga0182024_10012228_pt1 | contig 17019 bp, 13 predicted proteins | sample P32metaG_FD_120480 | JGI IMG/M metagenome (GOLD analysis project Ga0182024, IMG submission 120480) | Permafrost microbial communities from Stordalen Mire, Sweden - P3-2 metaG (Illumina Assembly) | ecosystem: Environmental > Terrestrial > Soil > Wetlands > Permafrost | place: Sweden: Stordalen...
TCTATGGTTTCGTCTTCAAACATATCGAGACCTCGTAGCGGTAATACAAAATACCTTGCCGATTGTCGAACCCGCAGAAGCTCGGGACCCAAGCTACTCCCAATCCGCAGCGGCCGCCAAACCGATCATCTCAACGTCGAATTATTTTGGTGGACGCACCTGGACTCGAACCAGGGACCTCTTGCATGTGAGTAGTGGAATGCGCGTCAAAGCGCCTGTTTGCGTCGTTATCGGTCAGTATCGGCCAGCCTCGGTCAGTATGCCTAAAACTCTTGCGAGGCAGAGCATTCCGTCAGATGACTTCCATCGTCGGGGCCGCGCGGGACTGCTACCGGCCAATGCCAAGAATGATAGACGGTCCCCACAAAAGTCCCCACACCCCCCCGGGGCGGGGCAACCCCATCGACTCGTTCGCTACTGCCCTTGATACCGCGCGATCAACTCGCTCCAAAAAAATTTAGCAAGGCGGAACGGAAGGAGGCGCGCGAAGCCGTTCGGATCGCGGACCGGGCCGTCAGGGGCTTGTTGCAGTGTTTTGAATCGCCCGCTGTCGAGGCACATGATTCGTTCATGCTTCAGCCGGACTTCGATTCCTCACCGACAACCGTCCGCATTCACCGTTGCAAATACGTTTCGCGGTGCAAGGCCCGCCGCTGCCTGAAGCGCGCGAGCCTAATCGCCGAAAAGACCGATGTTGCTGGCCGTCACGTTCGGCAGATCGAGCTGTACTCGCAGCACTGCCAGATTGTTATCGAACGCGAGCGCTCTCGCGGCCTGGAGATTTCCGACCGACGTAATGAATAGCGCAGGGCAACCTTTCTCTTTCTGGGGTTGAGCGATGAGGGGCATCTGCTGTATAAACTTCCTGCTTCGGTCGCTTTCAGAGGGGAAATGATAAAGCAACACAATGCTGGTTGGGTCTCTTGTTCGACAGTATTGGGAGCCATGTTTGCATTCATGCTCCTAACTAGCGTGCGAGCTCAAGCAGGTAGCTGCCAAGGACCTTGGGGTGGTCCTGGTGGAGTATCCTTTTCAGACCCGGCCGTGGCGGGTGCACAAATCCAGTCAATTTACATGACCTGGGGTTCGTATGTTGAAAGCGTCCAAATGAATATGGCTACCGGGGCCTTACCAGTGCATGGGGGTTCTGGCCCGAAGACAACGAGCATCGGATTCTCGACCGGTGAATATCTTACCGGCATAACGGGTCAGTACGGCTTGTACTTGGACGCAGTATCTTTCATCACAAACAAGAAAACCTATGGACCTTTTGGCCTTCCAAAGGCGGGCCTGAGCAGTTTTAGCTTCAACTTAGCGCCGGGTCAGACGACTATCGGATTTTGCGGTCGGGCTGGGAAGTACATTGACGCTCTAGGCATCATAGTACAGTAGGTTCATTTCCGTCGCGCAGCGGAAGGGGAATTTGCTCGCGCGATTCGATGCGGAATTCGATGTGGCTTCAGAGACTAGACGAGCAACGTCAGTGTATCGCGCTGGCGCTGCGACAAATTTATTCCTGACGCTGCGCTTTGCCAAAAGCCGAGTCTCATCGCTCACTGATATCACTCTTGCAGCACTAAAAAAGTCGCGGTCCTGGGGACGCTTAGGGATAAGTCGGGAGCGGACTTAACCTTACGGCCCGATACCTCGGGTTCCGTCTTCAACGACGACATTGCGATTGGCCCCGGCAATGTTAATCTCTCTTCAATGCCTCTGCATCCGATCAACGATACTCGCGGCTCTGGTGGTCGCTTTACCAGTGAAACTGCTTTCCGGTTGAACCAGCGCAAGGCAGGATTAGCCGCCGCTCGCGCCAATGGCGAGCGTGGTTTCCCCAACCTCAAGCTTGCCTGGCGACAGCGCAGCATCAACGCCGCGCGGCGGCGACTGGCAAAGCTGATACGTGAATTGGTCGAATACGGCCTTATCGTCATTAACCCCCGCAGCCGCCAGCAGGTTACCCCCGAGATGTTCGATGCCCGGCCGCAGCCATCGCGCCGAAAGACTTGAGCGACCTGAGCGCCAGCGGGTCGCCCATCGTTCCGCAGGTTAGCGCCCGTTTTCGATGCCCAGACGCCCAGTCTTTAGCCCGCGTCGCAATTGCACCTGCCGCATCCGGCGTGTTCATGCATGAGAGAATGGGAGCACCCTCAGCGAAGCGGAACGACGTTTACTCCTGTACCGATCTGAGCGTCGGCGCGGGGGAGAAAGAAGACGGGTTAATCAGCACCCCTGAGTCGCGCGAACATATAATCGAGTAGCAGGAATAGCAGGATTCCTTCCCCGATAGTCAGGAGCCATCGGGTCGCGAAGTCGATATTCGCGAGGCGCTGCTTAATCTCGCGCAATTCCTTCAGCAATGGCGTCAGGTCATCGTTCATTGCGCGCGGCCCTAGGTTACGCCGACAACTTCCTCGCTAGATGACGCATGAACGCGCGAACTGCGTTCCAGACATCCTCAGCTTCATCCGTCACATAGCGTCGCTCCACATGCATAGTCGGATTACGCCATGCATCCTTTACCGCGTGCAGTTGCGCAGCCGCCGCCGAAAAGAATGTATCATCAACACTCCATTCTGGAGCGCGATCTTTAAGCGGCTTTAATAATTCTTCATCGCATTTTTTGAGTATCGAATCCCACGAGGGGTTTCGTTTTGAATCGAGTCGGGGGTCGTTAAGTGATGCGGCGAGGGTGCGCAATCCGACTTCCATCACACGCATCAGATGAAATACGCAGGCGGTTCCCCGACCGAACGCGAGGCATTTGGCGGCTTCTTCCAAATCGTCGCGCGCTGGAGCGAAGTTGCGGTTAAAATCGGGGCCAAAGGGATCGGGCTTCAGGAGTCGGCGCTCTTCCTTTGTTATGACCCACAATTCCATATGCGAAAGTTCGTCCCGTATCCGTCCTTGGAATTCAACCATCGCATCGTTAACCATCGTGGAATCGCGATTAGGATTTTTCAAGATTGCTTCTAAGCGAGCGAGCGAATCGGCGGGTAGCTCCATGTCAAGTTCAAACAGTGCTTGCCGAAGCGAATCCCAACTAGCCTGTAGTGGCTCGAAGTCGAAATCTGTCTTCATGTCCGCGACTTCAGCGCCATGATCCGCGTTGATTCGTTTTATGGCATCGGTCATGTGGCCCACAAATCCAAACCATGCGCGAAGAAAGCCAAGATTATCGGACATGCCATAGAAGAACTCGCCCTGGAACTTAAGCATCTCAGCTATGCTCCAACGTCTGCGAACGCGCGAGTGCTGCCAGCGCGCGTTCACAGCGCACCTCGCGCGCGCGAAGTAGGCGTGCTGATTTTTGCCGGACTCGAATCGAGGAGGTCCGATCCCTTGGAATTCTGGAAAACATTTGCATGAATTGTAAGGCATTTTTAGGCGGACGTCTCTACGTTCACCTAATCCCCACTCGGTTGGTTATCTTCAGCACGGCTCTGTTTTCCCGTTTCCCGTTCCCTTAGAGAGGTATCGGGAAGGAAGCGCGCTCGTCCGTCCCCGAGCGGTTCAACCCTTGGAGCGCAAATTAGTGAGGTGGTTCGAAAACGGTCTTCGGCCGGCGCCGCGAGAAGGACAGGGCGGCCGTGAGGAGCGTGAACTTTGAGCCGTTTTATCAAGAGTTCAAGAGATGACTTGTGAACCTCAAGGGCGGGGGTCGTCGAAAACACCGCGACGGCGCAAACGGGATCGCTTTTTTGAACAAGCCGAAACCGAGGATGCAAGGCATCATGGCCCGTCAGACTTATTCCTTTGACTCGCTTCCCGGCTTTAATAGACGACGCCCTGCTTGCGAATAGAGCTTTCTCCGAAACTCCTCACGTATCTCGTCGAGCCGGTACGACGTGCGTTCCTCGATTCTCCACGCATCTTGTCGAATCAGAGAGCGCAACGTCTCCTTGCCCTCACGAACCATCATACTCCTCCTCCTTCCCGCTTCAGCGGAGATAGAAATTCCAAAAACTGTTGTTTAGTCTTTGGTCCTTGGTCACGACTCGGTATACGGATTTCGAAGCTTGCTCGCGAAGGTACCAGAGGTCGTCATCCTCTTCAACCTCGAAGTCCATCGCCCTAGTCAGAACCTTCAGAAGAAGCTTCGAACACGACTCGATGTCTCTAACGACGAGAACTCCATTAGCTACGCCTGTGTCCAAGTTGACCTGTATCGCCAAAGGATGGGCGCTCAAAAGTGCCTTTGCACGGCGGTCATAGATCCGCTTCTCGGCAGCCGCAATCTTACGACAGAGATTCGGTATCGCCTTAGCCCCTCGAATACGAATTGCTTCCGTCGCTTCGGCGTCAGGAACTGACCGCCAGATCCGCGAGTCAAAGAGTGTCGCTACGTCGAAATCTCCAACCTTGATCTCGCCAAACGACTCGTCTGCATACCCTACAAATCTCAACCGTTCGAAAATGGTGATCGGTTCTTCCTTCTCAAGTTGAGCAGCTCGCTCATCAACATCCACCTCGGGAATGTAAGCGATGACCGGCTTGCCCTGAGCCAGAGTTGCTGCTAACTCGGAGTCTTTTCCCAAAGTGTCTGTATCCTGAACAGAATAAACCGTGCATCTGGCCCTCTTGAGCATCAAAGCTTCCAGCAATCCCTTGTTGATTCGATTCGGAGTGTAGCTTTGTGTCGGATCAAAGTAGCGGAGTTCCAACTCTCGTAGCCGCTGCGTGGACATCAGTTGCTGAATAAAATCAAATAAATCACGGAATTCCCAGGGCTTTCGCATGGAAGTAGCGAAATAGACATCCATATGATCCCAAGTCAAATATATTTCTTGATTGCGCTTGCCCTGCGATAGGACGGCTTTAAACTGCTTTGTGTTGGACTGAATCATTTTCGCCGAGCTATTTAGAAATATTTTGATCTTAGCGATTGAATTCGTCTTCTTTATCTCTACGATCTTATCTACGGTTCCGGCTAGATCCCTACGCGCATGTGGTGTCGCATTCTGGGCAACCGCGTCCTTAAGTGACTGCAAGTTGGCTTTAGTACCCAAAGAATCGGCGACCCTCTTCAGGAACAGGCACCGTTCATGGTCTTCAGCGATGTCAACGGCGGACAGGTAACCGAGTAGTACGGTGCTCTCTCGGTCTACACTCTCAATTTCGAGAAGTTTAGCCCGTCTTTCGCTGAACCGTTTGACTTCTTCCTCCGGCTTGATTCCATATTCTGCGAGTTCGGCGAGAAAGGTCTGTTCTTCTTTGATTGCTGAGAGTTTTCGATATGCCCAGATAAAATTGCCAAATCTGAGCATGGCGGTCTTCTGAAACCGTTCAACTCCGGCAGCAATATCTGCCACTCGGCACTCTAGAGTGAAGAAATGCTGAAAGAACGGAGGTGCTACTCTGTCTTTGTTGACCAAAAGCAGTAATTCATTGAACTGCGAGCAATCGATGTAACTGTCGTCGTCGCTCAGGAGTTTATTCAAGCAAGCCTTGTCTGTTTCCGAAATGTGCTTCACTTCTGTTCCAGTGAGACACTTTACAAGCGTTAGAAACTTTTCAACCTTCATGTTCCCCCAATGCAGCGCTCAAAAGAGCGAGAGTTTCGACCCAGGTCGCCATCGCTGCCCGCGCTTCGTCGGCACTTGTGAGTTCGGCTTTCTCGTGAGCGATGTACGTATTCCGGAATTGGTAAACGCGCTCCGCGAGAATCTTTAGCTTTGTGCGGGCCAAATCGGCGAACTGGCTCCGAACCGAGCCGAAAATGCCGGGCGGCGGCTCACCCTCGCTTGACGCGTAGTCCAAACAGAACGTCAATATGCCCGTTGGCATGAGCGGGCTGCGATGGACCAGCAACCGTTTCAGCGTCCTAGCACGCTCCGTCAAGAAGTCCACGCTCGATTTCTTCGCGCTGGACAGGTCGGGTTCAAAATAAATTTTGCGGTCAGGTTCAGAGGACGGCACGTTCTTCAGGAGTCGTCCCAGTAGCAGTGCTTCGGCTGCATGATCGATCGGCCCGAGTAGAGGCGTGAAGACCGGCGCGAACGAAACCTGTGTCTTTTTCTCGTGGAATCGAAACAAGCTAACTGCCTGCTCGATGGCTTTGCGATATCGGGGAGGAAGCTGCTCGAATGCGGCCGGCTCAATGAATTCCCGAACCTGCTCGGAAGTCGGCGGCTGATCGAGGATCAGCTCAAACTGGGGGGAATCTAGTTCTCTCAGGAGTCCCGCCAGAGGTGGTGCGCATGCTCTGGTGAGTTCGTCGATTGTGTTCCCACTGAGCCGCTCGAATACGTCTTGAGGAACGAAGACATATTCCCAACGTGAACCCTTGATCGACGCTGCCTTGCACCATTCCACTGCCGCGCGCGCTCGACGAGACGCGTCACGGTCGGCGCGGCCTTTTGTTTCTACAAGCAAATAGTTCTTGTCGGTTCTTCGTACCAGAAAGTCTGGCGTATAGATGGATCGTCGCCCACCGAGGGCCAGGTAATCAACGCGCAAGGCTTGCGGTCCTGCATTTTTCGCGAAGGCTACCACGTCTGGAGCTTGGTCGAGGAAATGCGCCATCGCGACTTCGAGGCCGCGATTACAAGGCACGAGATTGAACGGCGTTCTCTTCGCGGGTTCGGCGGGATGGTGCTCAGAGTGAGTCACCTGGAAGGGCCGCCACGCGCACACTGTTTGAGGCGATGCCTCGGGAAGCCGCTCCCGCCTATTCACGATCTTGCGCAGAATCACCGGCAGGAACGTCGCCCGGACATGCTCGCGTACATCAAAGTCCGCGAGGCGGGGAGTGACAGCCGGGTCGTACAGGTCAACCTTCTTGCCGAACAGAACTTCCTCGAGAAAACGTTGGATAAGAGGAGCGAGCTTCGCATGAGTGCCTCGAATCTTCGATGTACGTTCCAGTTCCTCTCGAAAGAACGAGACCGCTCCCATCGCGTCCTGAAGAATTGGCAGGCTCACCTTCATCTGCTCAACGACTTCATTCGTTATGAGGTGCCTACCTTCATACTGAACATCGCGCGGCTCTGGCTTGCCCAGGGGGAGTGCCTTGAACACGCGAAATGAGTCTTTGATCTCGTCGAAGCTGAGATCGCCCAGTTCGGAACGAATTTGGTATGCTTGTGAGAGTCGCGGGATCAGGAGGTCGAGCGCCGCAAGGTCTTTCTTGGCAGCGTCCGGGTAGATTGTCACCGTCGTTCGCGGAACATCGTCTACATTGACGATTGGAATGTCGAGGCCTTCCTGACTTAGTTCGTCGCGGTAGAGGTCAAGGAACGCGCCATGTTCCACCACCACGACAACCTCGGCGGCGCTTTCAGATCCTGGAGGCGTTATTCGTCTGAGTCCCCTGCCGAGGGTCTGTTCCGGCAGGATCTTTGACTTCGCGGTGAGTGGTCGTAACGGAATGATGGTTGTGACATTGCGGATGTCCCAACCCTCGCGCAGCATCAATACCGAAACGATGCAGCGATAAGGACTGCTGTTCTCGTCCAGCTCGCGTGAGAGGCGCCGAAGAGCCATTAAATCTTCGTCGCTGATCTCTTTTTCGCTCTCGACAAAAACATCGTACGCGCTTTGTCCTCTGCCGACCTTTTTGAGTTTGCCTTTGAGGTTCGTATGCAGGTTGAGCGTCTTGCCGTTAAGCTCTCCGAAGATCGGGTCCGCGTTCAGTCGTCGTGCTATTTCATCCGCCGCCTTCGTGCTCTCCGTCATTACGAAAAGGATGGTCTTCTTGCCGCTTCGCTCCCATTCCTCTTTGGACACCAGCCATCGCTTGTAGCCGAGCATGAGATGTTGCTCGTACTTGTAACCTGCATCCGGTGACGGCCCTGAATGGAGCGTCCCGCCGCTCCCGATCACCGGCGTCTTTACGATTCCCGCGTCCACCGCTTCGCCGAGCGGAGTGTCGCAGACAACGTGCTTGAAGACATTCCCCGCGTTGTCTTTGGGCGTGGCGGAAAAATCCAGTTGAGCAACAAGGCCGCCGCCTCGGCTCGCAGTCGCCGAATGGAGGAAGCCGATAGCTTCATTCCAGGCTGAGTCTGGGTCCCAGACGTGGTGAGCCTCGTCGTTGAGAACCATGATTCGGCGGTGCGACATGATCCGTTCACGAAGTGCCTTGCTGGTGTCCAGCGCCTTCGCTTTCGAGACCGGAGGCCCAGTCCAGTCGTAGGTGTCAGCCTCTTTACGCGAGCGCTTTTGGAGGTCATAAAGGCGATGAATGTTGGAGAGATAAATCGTGCCGCCCGTAGACGCGCCGCTCGGTTCGTCTTGCAGAACTACCGACACGTTCCAGTCTCCGCGCCACTCAGGAGGAATAACCGGATCACGATCAAAGATCCGACCGTCGCCGAAGTCTTCCTTGAGACGCTCGAAAACGGTTATGCCCGGAGCAATTATCACGAAATGCCGCGCAAGCGGGGAGTCCGACTCTCTGAGCGCGTGGAAGTAGCTCCACGCGATAGCGAGGGTCATAATCTTGGTTTTGCCAGCGCCTGTCGCAATTTTGAACGCGTACTTAGGCCATAGATCCTCGTTGGGATCAATTCCCAGGGCGGCGCGCTCCTTGTCTTGCCCGCCGAATTCCGCCGTGAAGGCGGATAGCGCCCGCTTCTCCAAAACTTCGAATAGGTAAATGAGAGATTCGATCGCCTCTCGCTGGCAGAAGTAATAGCTGAATGGAACGACTTCGCCCGCTGGCGTATTGACCTCGTGGTCTTGAGAGAACCAGTAGTGCAGCAACGCGCGGGTTGTGTCGGACGCCCCCGAATAGTCGCTGGCCCGCCAATCGCTCAAGGCGACACGCAAGTTTTGTGCGATTGCGATCTTTGAGGGGCGCCGGCCTTGAGCGATATTGGACGGTGCTCCCTGCGCCCGATGCTTGTCAGGAATGTCTGAAGGGCCGAAGAGCGGCTCCAGCGCCTGGATATTGAAAACTGGACTACTCATACTCTATCGGCACCGTGATCGACGTGTCGCATCCGAAGATGTCGATTACCTTCACGCAGGCTATACAACGGCCTTTCTCTGGATAGGTCCACTGCTGATCCGAGACTGTGCGAAGGGAACGATCTTTCCTAGTCCGGTAGTCCTGCCAATGATGATTGAAGGGCTTTCCGTCGCTGTAGTCGAAATCGATCGCCCAAAAGTCGATAAAGTCGAACCCGCTCTTGATGGCGCGTTCCTTGAGCGCGTCAAGTTCCCTAGTCGGGACTTCGGTAAGTGACGGAATGAACTTCGTGAGCTTTATGTCTATAGTTTTCTTACCATTGGACCTACGATAGATGGGCTCAGCCTTAAGGGTCGCGAGTTCCAGGAACGGCGGAGGCTGAGTTCGGTTGCGTTCCATGATCTCGCGCGGTATCGGAATGAGTCGGATCTTTAGCCCGTGCTCCTGCTCCGTCGCGTTCGCATACATCCGAAGGTCCATCTCGAATTCCCACGCTAGGCAGTGGATCTCCTTCGCTCCGGCTTCAACTACAGAGGTCGCGACGTTACGAAGATCATCGCGAGTAAAGACCGTGTCTATAGCGGCGATATGGCACAGCGCTGAACCCTTGCGTCCATGAAGAAGAGGCGAAACGGGATGCTGGACGGGCTCGGCCCGATAAAACCCAAGTACGACTCGGCGATGGTCTTCGTCCGCCCCTCTTAGTCGTTCTCGCTGCCACCACTGCCGTTCGTAGCGGCCAAGGTTAAGCACGTCGAAAGCGCGATACGCCTTTCCACTGGCGTGCAATGTTCGCTGCAACTCGATCAACCTCTTGCGGCTCGTATGGATCGCGAACCGGCCAAGATCGGCCATGATCCATCGCCGCCCCAAACGCTCGGCTACTGCTCCCGTCGTCCCGCTGCCGCAGAAGAAGTCGGCGACTAAGTCTCCTTCTTTCGACGAAGCCCTTATTATGCGCTCCAACAAAACCTCTGGCTTCTGAGTAGCGTACCCAGTTCGTTCGTCTGCCATTGGATTCGCTAGGTTCAGATCTTCCCACACATTACCAGCACTCTCATTCAGCTCATCATATTCCGCACCCCAAATGTCCTCAATTTGTCGGCCTTTCGATTCATGCAGGTATTGCCTGTAGGAGGGATAGGCACCTTCCCGCACCGGCTCAATCCACCGGTCCTCAGCCTTCAGGCGCTCCTCGGTTGCCTTGGAATAAGTCTTCAACAGAGTCTTGCGATACATGCCTCGTTCATCTTGAAATTTGAAGCGCGCTTTGTATTCCTCGCTGTAATCCTCGTAGATGTGCTGGAAGTTGTAACCCGCATCGCGCTTGGCAAAAAAGAGGATACTGTCGTGATTGACCGGGAACTTCTTCGCGAGAGCCTTGCTACTCCCCGCGAACGGCGTCCTTTTCCATATGATTTCATTGAGGAACCCATAAGGACCAAAAACGTCCATCGCGACTAGACGAACATGGGCCGCCACCTCAGGACCCAGGTGAAGATAGAGCGCACCTGTTGGGCTAAGCAGTTCCTTCATCAACGTGAGCCGCTCGTAGAGCATGTGAAGGTAAGAGTCGAAACCTTTGCCCCATGTATCGCGGTAAGCAACCATTTCGAGAGTGGACTGGTCCTTGCCTATGGTCTCCTTCTCATCGCCGATGGGCAGGTCCATCGTGAAGTCCGCGCCCACATCGAAAGGCGGATCAATGTAAATCAGATCGATCTTTCCGCGGAGTTCCCGTAAAGAGGCGATCACGAGCTTGTTGTCGCCCCAGATCAACATGTTCCTGAAGTCGTCGGCGTGAGCCTTCGTAGCGTCGAACAATCCGCCCTGAGCCTCGACTCGCGAACGCGGTTCGTCGATGGTCTCTATCTTCTGCATCGGCATCGCACATCCCGCGATGTCCACGTCACGACGGTTGCCGCCCTCGTCGTACTTCCCCTCCCAGACAAGTTCGGTTCTCAGTGTCGATAGCGGATGCGGATTGTCAGGTCCGTACCGCACGGTCGCGGTCGCGGGCCTCCCATTGCCCCTTTTTGGCGTAGTACCTGCCAAGTGTCTCCCCCTCCTGAATCGCGCCTAAAGTGCGCGCGAGTTTAGCTCAAAGCGCGCGATTTCGCAGTGACCCCGATTCGTTGGTCCAAGCTGAATTAAGACAATGAGCGCGGGAAATTAAGACAATGAATGAAAGTCGCGATGCAGCCGGTCTAGAGATTCGAGCAGTCGCACTGCCGCCCCGGAATCAAGAGCATCCAACGCGTCGAGCAATGCGGGCTGCATCACGCGATTTACTTTTTGAAAGCGTTCCGTTGGAACTACGTCGAATTCGTCATATTCGTCTGTCAACGACGAAAGAATTGCCGTCAGCGAACTGGAAAAAGTAGGCGATTTGGCGAATTGCGTTTCAGCGAGTCGGCGAAGTGCCCGAAGATTCGGGACCGTCAGACCTTTCTTGATTAGCTCGCGAATCTCCCGCCGGATATTTTTGCTCATGTTCTTGTACGAGCTTTATATCGGAGAGCGTACAAAGGGCCTCAAATTCGACCATCGAATTTTGTTCGATGTTCTGACGCCCGTTTTCCTCTTCTCGATCCACTATCGCGACGATTTTCAATACTTGCAAGCCAGCGTCTTTGACGTGTTTGTAGGCGTCAAGCGTAGACGATCCCGTGGTAATCACGTCGTCGACAATTATCGCTCGATCGCTTGGTCGAACGTCTCCTTCGATAAACCGTTGTAGTCCATGTTTTTTGGGTGCCTTACGAACGATAAACGCGCGCACATCTCCACGGCCCTGAAGAAATAGCGCGTCTGAGACTGCCGTCGCGATGGGATACGATCCGAGTTCCAAACCGCCAACAACAGTTGGCATGGAATCCCTGATGCGCTCCGCAATCATTTCTCCAATGAGCTGCCGGAACCTGGCGTGGGACAACGCGGTTTTGCAGTCTAAATACCAATGGCTTTGTTTGCCAGAAGAGAGAAGAAAGCCGATCGAATCGTAACGCAGTGAGTGTTTTGCTAAGAGCGAAAGCATTTCTCTTCGCCGTTCATCAACAGTAGTCATCGACTTTCCCCCGCCTCTCCGCTTTAAACTGGGCCTATGCACGGTTTCGAGAATGGCAGAGATTTATAGGGGTATTGCTGCGAACGCAAGAAAAAGCCAATGTCCCAAAAGCCCGGAGGTTGTCTACAAGGTCGTGGATAACTCGATATTGTACAGATTTCCCCACCGCTTGGAAGCCTGTTAATTCTCGCGCGGTTTCCGTATTTTCCCATCCGGAACCACGCTCAGCTTCAACGGCGTGTGTCCGAGTTTGAGCGTCGGTTGCGGCATCCAAGCCGGTGGCGGCGGCACGTCCTGAGGCTCAACCGCGCGTTTTGTCACGGCCGCCTGCCTGGCATGGCTTCTATGATCGGTGCCTTTTCTGGCGAGGCTCTCGGCCATCGGCATCAGCCCGCGCCAAGCGGTCGATCTCTGCCTCTTCGACCGGAGAGACTCGGCGGCCGTCGCCGTTTTGTCGATTTTGGGTCGTCACAACGTCACAAGCCCCGTCTGACGTAGGTTTCGTGCCATTTTCTGAAACGTCACCCGGCTTGTCCGTTACGCTTTGAATAGGCGCGTCCGCCCTTGATGCCGCTGCGGATGTGACGCTGTTACCTCCTGAAACCGAAGAAGTGGTCAAGTAGCGATCAAAGGCGTCGGCGAAGTCGTCGCGCAGGTAGCCTTTGGCGGTTCCCTCTTCCAGCCGGATGGTATGCGATGCGATCGCAAACGGCGCGAGCAGGCGGGCAAGCCGGTTGGGACTCAGAGGCTTCCGTGTGCGTCCGAATTCTGACCAGGGTGCTCCCTCGACTGAGCAGAGTCCCTCGCAAAGTGCTTTCGATGACAAGCGGTCCGCCTGTTGGGCGCTAAATGTCTCGCGAATGTCGCGTAACAGCCGCTCACCTAAGGAATCGGTTTCGCTTGCCCCGTCATCGGATAGCGCCACCGCCGCGTCACGGGCTCGCTGCGACCAATCCGCTCCGGCCAAATCGGCGATCGCTAGAAGCAATTCCCAATTGTCGGCCTGTCTGTCGTTCAGCGATTCCAAAACAGCCGGGTTAGCCTCTCGCAAAGTATTGAGGTTGTCATGCGCCAAGCGTGCAAGTTTGCTCGCGAGCGCGCCCGCCTGCTCGCGAGCCGCAACGTTGCGACGGGTAAGACGCTCCACGGGTTCGCGTGGCGGCTTTCGCTGCATGGAAATCGTAATCGAGCGATCCGCCCACGTGTCAGGAAGCTTGCCTATTCCGCCCATCGCGACGGCCGCCCACGTTGAGAAGCGCTTGGGGCACCACGTATCGCCTACCGGGACGTTTCGGATCACATAGGCGTTCGCGGGGGTATGCCCACTGTTCAAGATTCCGCGCAGCTCGTCTTTGTCATTTGCACGGAGCGTGTCCGCTTCGTCGATGAATAGAGTCGGATGCGCAGCGTCGATCACTCGAAAGACACTGTTCGTGCTCATGTTCGACGAGGACACGGCCCGAGGACAGAGCATCAACAGGATTTCGATCAAACGTGTTTTGCCGCAGCGTTTGATCGGACTCGTGATAGCAAGCCGGGGCGAGGTCTCTGCAATCTCGAATGCATGGCTGAAGGCTACCCAGAGAACGATCGCAACCAGATCGTGCGCATCAACCAAGACGAAGCGCCGCACGAATGCACGCAATTCGTCCAGCACAGCCCGCGCCTCGACTGGCTCGTGCCAAGGCTCGGGTGCCGGCGGGGCCAAAGGTTCGTTTTCCTCCTCAAGAGCGCCGCGCGGGCGAAGCTTCTCGACCTCAGCGTCGAGCACATTGACTCGTACTTCGAGGCGTTTCGCCTCCGACTTGCGGATTCTCTCATACTCAAGCGAGGACATTGCCGCGAGCCGCGCAACTTCTGGATCGGGCATCTTGAAATCCGGTCGGTTTGCTTGCGTGGCCGCTCCGTTTGCGATTTCCGCCAGTTCGCTTTCGTCAACAGGCGGCTTGCACCGGGTTAGATTGATGCCGCGCAATAGATTCAAAATTTCATTCGCATTGAGGCCATACTTCGCGTGCACCGATCGAGCAGTTCGGTACAGATACTCATTGCGCGTCCCGTCTTCAAAAACTGGTGGCGGGATGAAGCGCGTTGAGTCGCCAGCGCTTTCGGCTTCGGCTCCGGTCGTCAGGTTTAGAATCCAAGCCGGTAGCTCGGCAAAGGGTATCTCGTCGATCCGCGACGAAACCTCCCACAGATAGCGATTGCCTGATTCGTGGATGGACTGCGGCGCGATCACATAGCCGCCGTCGCCGCGCAGGTCGATCCCTTGTCCAATCTTGCTAGCGCTATTCGGGACGAGGCCGCCGGGATGTCGAAAATAGGAATGAAGACCGCCTCCGCCGGTTAGAACGGTTGGCGTCGCGAGCAGCTTGCCGTGCTTTGCTTGTAACGTTTCGAGCGTATCGTCACCGCCGTGGCGCGGATCGATATCCAAAACCACGACGCCGGAAATCGCGCCGGTAGCAATCCCGATGTTCGCGTCAGGCCAGCGCTCCCACCATTTTCGAATTTGTGCCGGGTCTTTGCTCGCGTCCTTGAATCCGTGTTCCGTGAGAGGGGTCTTTTGGCGCGGCCGGCATGGGAATACCGCGAAGCGGAAACGCTCAGCGTAGGCCAGCGCCGCTCGCAACATTCGGTCGTCTTCGCTCATCGCATCGCGCGCTCGGGAAGTGCCGGAATAAGGGAAGACTCGATGATGCGCTCGACTTCCGATTCTTGAATTCTGACCGCCCTTCCAATCTTACATCGAGCGATTTTTCGATTGGCCGCCCACATCCTGAGAGTGACAGGGCGCATGCCAAGGCGACGTGCCGCTTCTTCAATCGTCAACAATGCATCGTTTTTCATAGCGGCAGATGATATCAAAGGTTAGCGCTATTGACGAACGCTCAAATCTAGTTCAGAGTTATAACAATTTCTGCCGAGACACCGGACCAGACCGTTTAGCAAAATGAGCAGACGAAAACCGCCAATCTCAACGCTGCTTTCTGAGATCGCAGAGCGTAGGGGCGTACCGAGGCGCGTCGCTCGTCGCGTTGCCATGATGGACGCGACGACCGGAGAATTGAGCACGATCGAAGAGGTCTTAGAACAATTTAAACGAGTTGATCTCGGGAGACTGCTCTGGCTGATCGAATTTATTCAGAACGAGAACGAGAAGGCGGATCTATCAGAGCAATCAATTCAGGAGCTTGAGAGTCTCACGTTTGGCTTCATTGCGAGCCCATCATCTATTCCGAGGAGACCGACGCGAGCCAAGATTCAAGACCTCGTTGGGGATATCGCTTCAGGAATTCGACGGTTGATTCAACCGGATAATCACCAATCCTGGAAGATGAATCTCTCGGTCGGAAAGTTCTCAATCCAAATCGATTGGATAGGAGAGCCTTATACTAAGTATGTCGCGAGCAATTGGCTGGACGCCGTTCGCATGGGTGTCGCTCGCCTGATTGGAGAACATGGGGGTTTGCTCAAAATATGCAGCCGTAGTTCCTGCGGAAGAATCTTTCTGGGCGAGCGAAGTCGCGATCGATACTGCTCGCAGGCATGTTCGTTGAAGGAACGACAGGCGAAATTCAGAAAGATCCGCTCAACGGAAGATCTCGGAAAGATGCGGCGCGAGGCCTACTGGAGGCATCTCGAAAGAACCCAAGGGAAAGCAACAGCGCGGCGAGCGCGAGAAAACTATCTCCGAAGGAGGCACAAAGAAGATGTCGGTCTATAAACGCGGCGGCACTTATTGGTACGATTTCTGGTTCAACGGCTCGCATATCCGCGATAGCACACACACAGACTCGAAGACGATCGCGAAACAGGCGGAGCAGCAACGCCGACGCGATCTGGAACGAGCGATAAACCGTATCGCGAAGCCCGCGAGAATGCCTCTGTTTAAAATCGCGGCGGATCGACTCGTTGCGGACAAGCGCGCTCGCCGTGCCTACAACACGGGCGAGCTGTACAAATACGCGCTCAAACCAGTGATTAAGGAATTCGGAGGCCGGTTGGTCTGCGACATCTCGCCTGAAGACATCGCTGCATACCAGACGAAGCGGCTGAATGCGGGAATGTCTCCGCGCACCGTTAACATTGAAGTTGGCGCGCTCCGAGCCCTACTGAAGGCACATCGCCTCTGGGGTTCGATTTCCGATGCGGTCGAAATGCTCCATGAACGGAGAGACGTTGGCCGCGCGCTCAGTTACGAAGACGAAAAGAAGTTGATCGAGGCGGCGGGAAAAAGCCGATCGCCCGCTCTGCTTCCGCTCCTGGTCCTGACTCTCGACAGCGGTCTCCGCGCCGCAGAGATACGAGCCCTGCGTCGAAAGGACCTGCACCTCGCATGGAAGGATGGCGTTATCGAGAGCGGAATCCTGACTGTCCCGAAGTCCAAGACAGAAGCAGGCACCGGCCGCACGATTCCTTTGACGCGCCGCGCGTGCGCCACGTTCACGCTTTGGTTGTCTCGCTTTCCTGAGGCGGACGCTGACACCTACATTTTCCCAAGGCATTCAGTCGGCGTGTTCGGCAAGGACCGAAGGCCGCACCTGCACAGCGTCGAGTTGAGCCAGCCGATCGGTGAATGGAAGAAAGCTTGGAAGGACGCCTGCACGACAGCCGAGGTGCGTTACCGCTGGCATGACCTGAGACACACGTTTATCACGCGGCTAGCGGAGCGGCCCGAAGTGTCCGAGCAAACGATTATGAGCCTCGCCGGGCACGTCTCGCGCTCGATGCTGGCGCGATACAGCCATATCCGATCCCAGACGAAGCAGGCAGCGATTTCGGCGGTCGAAGACGAGGCGGAAAGGGTGAATTCTAAGAGCGGGTCCCCACAAAATCCCCCACAGTCAGAGCATGAAGAACAGCCCGTTCTGAACTGACAGGGCAAAAAGGGCTTGAGTATCTGAGAGAATTATTGGTGGACGCACCTGGACTCGAACCAGGGACCTCTTGCATGTGAGGCAAGCGCTCTAACCGGGCTGAGCTATGCGTCCACCGGAGCATCGGATTATCGCGCCGCGCACGCAGCCTCGCAAGA